>OGYE01002300.1_pt1 | contig 11818 bp, 8 predicted proteins | sample 1576471 | NCBI WGS metagenome assembly OGYE01 (sample SAMEA3541532, study PRJEB24748) | human gut metagenome | biome: human gut; feature: human-associated habitat; material: faeces | place: China | collected 2012
GGTTACACCAAAGCTCACGGTTGTTGACGGACAGAGAGAGCTTGTGGCAGGCAGGGATTACACCGTAAGCTACAAGAACAATGTCGAGGTGACAACGGCAGCAGTTGCGGTGATAACAGGAAAGGGCAATTATTCAGGAGCTGCCAGCAAGCTGTTTGCTATTGGCGGTGCTGATATTGCAGATGCAGATATAACAGGTATAAAAGACAGCGTAACCTACACAGGAAAGGCAATAACATTTGCCGGACTTAAGGTAACATACGGCGACGATGTACTTGTGGCAGGAAGAGACTACACTGTATCATACAGTGGAAATAAGAACGTGACGGACAAGGCAAGTGTTACCATCACAGGTATTGGCAACTACACAGGAAGTGTTAACAGATACTTTGCTATAACAAGAAGAAATCTTGCAGACTGTCATGTGAGCGAGATCGAGGGTCAGATTTACACAGGCAAGAAGATAGAGCCGGAGCTCACAATTACATATGGAGATCTGGTGCTTGTAGAGGGTGTTGACTACGAGATCGAGTACAGCAATAATATTGAGCCTACAGCAGGCGGACAGCCGGCAAAGGCAATAGTAACAGGTAAGAGAAGCTACACAGGAACTGTGGAGAGAGAATTTACCATTACAAAGGATCCTGTAAATATAAGCGGAGCCAAGATCAGTGCAATACCTGATCAGGAGTTTGCAAAGAAGAATATCACACCTGCGGTAAATGTTACATACGGTGGCAAGACGCTTGTACAGGGAACTGATTACAAGGTTTCATACATCAATAACTATAATGTTGGAACTGCCACAGTGACGATCACAGGATATGGAGACTACGTAAGTTCTAAGACGGCAACTTTCGAGATCGTCAAGAGAGACGTAACAGGTTATGTAGCAGAGCTTTCAAAGAGCAGCATGACATACACCGGAAAGGCACTCACTCCATCAGTTACAGCTATTAACAGCAGTGACGGAGCATTTGTGCTTGACGATGAAGATATCGCGGGCTTCATAGTGAGATATGCTTCAAATGTAAACGTTGGAACAGCAACGGTTACAGCTACAGCAGGAAGCCGGTCTAACTACACAGGAAGTGTGACAGCAACATTTGCCATAACAGCGGCATCAATCGATAATGCAGTAGTTGTGGCAGAGGATACGGAATACACAGGAAAGCCGGTAACTCCAGCCGTTACAGTGACAGTCAACGGTGTTGTGTTATCAGCAGCGGATTACACAGTGGCTTACAGTAACAACACTGAGGTCGGAACCGCAGAGGTAAGCATAACAGGAAAGGGCAACTACACCGGAGAGACAACAGGTACATTTGAGATAACAGCAAGAAGTATCAAGAACTGTACAGTTGAGTGCAGCACATCGATCGAGTACACAGGAAACCAGCTCATACCTGTTGTAAAGGTAAAGAATGGTGATGTGGAGCTGACAGAGGGAGTTGACTACATACTCAGCTTCGATATGAACACAGATGTGACAGGACGCGCAAAGGTGGTTGTGACCGGTAAGGGCAACTACAAGGATTCAGTGACAAGATACTTTGCAATTACAAAGAAGAGTATCGCTGGAGCTGAGATCAAGGGTATTACAGGAAAAGTATTCACAGGTAATGCAATAACACAGGATATTGAAGTTGAACTGGATGGACAGAAACTCAGCCAGGGAACGGACTATACTGTGAAGTACGAGAACAATGTTCATGTAGGAACAGCAGTCATAACAATAACAGGTGCAGGCAACTACACAGATTCTGTAAAGAAGAGCTTTGTGATAAGCAAGGCAGATATAAGCAACACGGCTGTTATAAACGGAATTGAGTCCGAGGTTATATACAAGGGCACAGCATTTAAGTTTGATAATGTCACGATAACATGGGGAACAAATGTGCTGAAGGAAGGCAGAGATTATACGATCACATACCAGAACAACAGCGGAATCACCATGACGAGAACAAGTAAGGCTTCAGTCACTGTGAAGTTCATGGGCGACTACAAGGGAAGCGTTACAAAGCAGTTCAGGATCAAGGCATTTGACATATCAAAGGCAACCGTATCAGCGATAGCAGACAAGACCTACACAGGATCAGCGATCAAGCCGGCGGTTACAGTTAAGATCGGCAGTACAGTGATAAATCCAAAGGAGTACACGGTTGAGTACAGCAACAACGTGAAGCCGGGTGTTGCAAGTGTTACGATCACAGGACTTAACAACTTCTACGGAACAAAGAAGGTTACATTCAACATCCTTCCTGCAAAGGTGAAGAACCTTGCGGCAAGCGGTGAGACAACAACATCACTGAAGCTATCATGGAGCAGCAGTGCATATGCCCAGGGATATGAGGTGTACAGATATGATACAGGTAAGAAGACATATGTGAAGGTTGCAACAGTGACGGGCACAAGCAGCAATATCACAGGTCTGGCCGCGGGAACTGATTACAAGTTAGCGGTATCAGCATATGTGAAGTCGTCAGGCAAGACACTGTATAGCGAGAAGACAGTCATAAATGCAGCAACAAAGCCAGCTAAGGTTTCAGGTATTTCATTCAGCAGCAGGGCAGAGAAGTCGATAGCGCTCAAGTGGAATACAGTTAAGGGAGCTACAGGCTACAAGGTATACAGACTTGTAGCAAAGGACAATTACAAATATCTTGGTTCGACATCAAAGACAGCTTATAATGTAAACGGTCTGACTGGAAGTACAGCTTACACATTCAAGGTAGTTGCATACAAGAAGGTCGGCAGCAAGGAGCTCGTTGGTGAGGATGCTACAGCAAGGATCATGACAACGCCATCGGCAGTCAAGAATCTTAAGATCAGTGCCAGAAGCAATGCATCGATAACGATGAAATGGAGCAAGGTAAACAACGCTGATGGATACATAGTTTACAGATACCGCGGCAACAGAGCAGTCAAGATCAAGACCATCACAAGCAAGTCAAAGGTCGTATTTGTAAGCTCAAAGCTCAGTGCCGGAACAACGTATAAGTACAGAGTTGTGGCATACAAGAAGGATGGAAAGGCGATCGTAGAGAATGCCGGAACATATGTATCAGGATTTACACTTCCTGCAACACCTGTTGTATCAGCGAAGGCCGGAGTCAAGCAGGCGAAAATTGCATGGAAGAGAGCCAAGGGAGCAACAGGTTACATCGTATACATGTCAACATCAAAGCGTGGCACGTATAAGGCTGTTGCAACCATAAGAAAGGCAGGAACTACTTCATACACCAAGAAAGGCCTGAAGAAAGGCAAGACATATTACTTCAAGGTGCGTGCATTTAACAAGTCAGGTAAGACAACATATAAGAGTTCATACTCAACAGTAAAGAAGATCGTTGTCAAATAGTGACTGACAGTTAGATAAGGGAAAGCCGGAAATAAAACTATAAAAAGCATCCAACCGGGTGAGCCTGGAAACAGGCTTATCTGGTGGATGCTTTTTTGTTATCTATGAGGCGGAGGAATCTGTCCGCCTGAGAGATGATAAAGTCCTTAAGTGCTTTATATGGAAATACATTCGTTGTATTATTGCCTACATCGGTGCCTATGGAGGTGAATGAGTCGAGATCACTCCGCAGTCTGCTCTGTGAGAAACATAGACATTTTTTTATGGTCATATCAGGTGATGAAACCTTCGGTATGATCGGTGAGAAATCCCTGATAAACAATGGATTTGTCACATTGTAATCACCGTAGAAAAACTGTTCTGAGAAGAAATCCCGGAATGGGATGCACCTTCCCTCCGGCTGCATGCTGAGCTCGTGCATTCGGACATGGTCTATGTCGCGTGTCACACAGGTGGGAGTGTTATCGCCTGCCTCAAACTGAAAATATTGCGGCCAGAATTCCTCCACATAGGCGGCGTCCATCATGAGATGGGCAAGTATGCCAAGGTCGGCAGGTGTCATAGCTTCCACTGGATATTCTGACAATATGTGATCGACGTCCGGATATTTTGTTATGAGATCGTTCTGCCATTCCGGTCTGAAATGTGTCAGGGCTTTGTCCGTAACCGCATCTGGAAGAACGCAGCCCAGCAGGAAATCATTCAGCAGCTCCGGCTGGGATTCCTTTGAAATATGAAGTTTATCTGCGATGTATCTGCCCTCGCACAGGTGTATTATGTATCCCGGCATTGCAGCCCTCCCATATAGAATATATTTGTCAATTTGTAAAAAAGTGTACCCCCGGAGCCCCTGTAATGTCAATAAAGACAATTTCATACAAACAGTTTACTTGACTTATAATTTGTTAGGCGGTAAAGTCATAGATGGATAAATGGGATATCCATATCAGAGTAAAAGGAGAAACGTGTTGAATAACGATTACAACAAAGAACAAAACGACAAGAATGACGACAACAAGAATAATGGCAACAAAGGCAAAAACAGGAATGTCATGGTTCTGCTTGTCATCTCGGTGATATTGACACTGCTGTGCTGGAGAGCATACGACAAGATCACAAATGGAACGAAAAAAGAGATCCCGTACAGCGGATTTGTGGAGATGCTGGATTCGGGAGAGGTGGACAATGCGGAGATATATGCCAAGAAGATCAAATTTACCTCAAAGGAGTCTGACGGCACTCTGGATAAGAACACCTATGTGACAGTGAGGATAAGCGACGATAAGCTTGCAGACAGACTTAAGACAGCCCATGAGAAGTATGCCACAACATACGAGGGCAAAGACGAGAGCGGTTCAGCCATGGTCGGAACGATACTTTCATATGTGGTCATGATAGCTGCATTCTATCTGTTTCTTTCGCTCGTGACAAGGCGGAGCGGAATGATGGGCTTTGGCAAATCAAACGCCAAGGTATATATGGAGAAGAAGACCGGAGTCACATTTGCAGATGTTGCAGGAGAGGATGAGGCAAAGGAATCCCTGACTGAGATGGTCGACTTCCTTCACAACCCTAAGAAGTATATGGCTATAGGTGCAAAGCTTCCAAAGGGAGCACTGCTGGTCGGCCCTCCGGGAACCGGAAAGACACTTCTGGCAAAGGCTGTTGCCGGAGAGGCAAACGTGCCATTTTTCTCCATGTCGGGATCAAGCTTCGTGGAGATGTACGTGGGAGTCGGAGCATCGAGAGTCAGAGACCTGTTCAAACAGGCATCTGAGATGGCTCCTTGTATAATATTCATAGACGAGATAGATGCCATAGGCCAGAGCAGAGACAGCGTGAGGGGCGGTGATTCGGAGAGAGAACAGACACTGAACCAGCTTCTTGCCGAGATGGATGGATTTGACACATCCAAGGGAATAGTGATACTGGCTGCAACCAACAGGCCGGAGACACTTGACAAGGCACTCCTGAGACCGGGAAGATTTGACAGAAGAGTAATAGTTGAGAAGCCGGATCTTCAGGGTAGAATAGACACGCTGAAGGTACACTCCAGAAATGTCAAGATGGATGAGACTGTGGATCTCCGTGAGCTTGCGCTTGCCACAGCAGGTGCGGTTGGAGCAGATCTCGCCAACATAATAAATGAGGCGGCGCTCACTGCGGTCAGATCCGGAAGGAGCATGGTTTCACAGGCTGATCTGATTGGTGCGGTGGAGCTTGTATTTGCAGGAAAAGAGAAGAAGGGCAAGCTGCTCGGCGACCAGGAGAAGAAGGTTGTTGCATATCATGAAGTTGGACATGCTCTTCTGGTTGCTCTCCAGAAGCACACTGAGCCTGTTCAGAGAATTACAATAGTTCCTAGAACGATGGGTTCTCTGGGATATGTATGGCAGGTGCCTGAGGAAGAGAAGTATATGGAGACCAAGGCTGAGCTTGAGGCGAACATTGTGACGACCCTCGGCGGAAGAGCTGCAGAGGAATTGAAATTCGAGTCAGTGACCACCGGCGCGGCAAATGATATAGAGCAGGCGACCAAGACAGTGAGAGCGATGATAACCATGTACGGAATGTCAGACAAGTTCGGACTCATGCAGCTTGAGACTGTTCAGGGAAAATATCTCGACAGAAATGCAGTGCTCCAGTGTTCAGACAAGACTGCTGCAAAGGTCGATGAGGAGATTAGGAATCAGCTCAAGAAGGCATATGATGAGGCCAAGAAGCTTCTCTCAGAGCACATGAATGCGTTGGATGCCATCGCACAGTATCTGATAGAGAAGGAGTCGATAACAGGCCAGGAGTTCATGGAGATATTCAACAGAGTTGAAAATGCTGAACAAAATGTTGAACAGGAATAAAATTAAGACAATAATAAGATCAAAAAAAGAGAAGCCGGGGCTGGCAAAAAGCTCCGGCTTCTCTTTTTTCTATATTTGCTTTAGATTATATCTGCTGAAGATCGTCCAGGGTCTTGCCGTATGCCGGTAAAAACTCACACACGAAGTCGTTTACCTCAGGATAAGTCTCAGCCATCTGTGACACGGAATTCATGATCGTACCCATGGCACTGGAGAACTCGGTATTTCCCGATCCTGTCTCCTCCATGCATTTGATCAGGGCGGACAGCTTGTCAGCCGCTTTGACGAGCTTCCAAAGATATACATCATTCTCGTCGTCGGCATCCTTAAAGAATATCGGTTCATAGGCTGGTCTGAGATCGTCCGGCAGCTTGTCAAGCAGTGTGTGGCATGCGATATCTTCCACATCCTTGAAGGCTGTCTTGATATCATCGTTGTAGTATTTCACTGGGGTCGGCATGTCGCCGGTGATGATCTCCGATGCATCGTGATAGAGACCTATGAGTGCAGCTCTCTCGGCGTTCAGAGTCTTGCCGTAGCGTACATTGCCGATGGTTGCCAGTGCGTGGGCTATCATGCTCACCTCCAGGCAGTGCTCACACAGATTCTCCTCGCGGTTGTTCCTCATGAGTGCCCATCTGTCAATATATTTCATTCGTGATATAAGTGCAAAAAAGTTGTATTCCATCATAAAATCCTCGTTACTTCTGTTTATCGTTGTGGAAAAAGTTATATACCGCAGTGGCTGCAGTCTTGTTCATTCCCTGCGGGATCTCGAGATCAGCAATGCTGGCGGCACGGATCTTGTCTATGTCCTTGAAGTATGCCAGAAGAGCCTTTCTCCTTGCCGGACCGATGCCCTCAATATCGTCCAGAACTGAGTGGATCTGGGATTTGCTTCTGAGACTTCTGTGGTACTCGATTGCAAATCTGTGGGCCTCATCCTGAAGTCTTGTTATCATGTTGAAGGCCTGTGTATTTGCAGGAAAATCTATCTCCTTGTTGTTGTAATAGAGTCCTCTGGTTCTGTGGTGGTCATCCTTTACCATTCCGCATACCGGGATGTTGAGACCAAGCTCGTCAAGAACCTCCAGAGCTATGTTGACCTGACCCCGGCCGCCATCCATCATGAGTACATCAGGGTAGATATTAAACCGCTCGTCTGTGAACCTTCTTGTGAGTACCTCCCTCATGCTTGCGTAGTCATCCGGCCCGTCTATGGTCCTGAGCTTGAACTTTCTGTAGTCATTCTTCTTGGCGCGTCCGTTTTCAAATACCACCATGGATGCCACGGAGTGATAGCCGCTTATATGCGATATATCAAATGCTTCAAGGCGTCTTGCGGATGAAACTCCGATAAGCTGTGCCAGCTCATTTGCCGCACCCTCAGTGCGCTCCTTTTCACGCTTGAGCTTGTCGGCATCCTGGTTCATGACCAGAAAAGCATTGTCCTTTGCCAGCTTGAGAAGCTTCTGCTTGTCTCCCTTCTGGGGAACAATGATGTGTACCTGACTTCCCCGGCGGGCACTCAGATATTCCTCGATGACCTTGTAGTCCTCGATCTGCTGCTCGATAATGATCTCCTTTGGCAGATATGGAGTGGAAGCGTAGTATTGCTTGAGAAAAGACTCCATGATCGTGCTGTAAGCCTCAGCATTTACGCCGCTCATGTGGTAGTGTTCCCTGCCAATCATCTTGCCGGATCTTATGAAGAATATGGATATGACACACTCATTTCCAAGATCGGTGGCCATGGCGATCACATCCCTGTCGTCTGCGCTTGTGTCACCGACTCTCTGGGTGGACTCAATGTGATGGATGCTCTTTATCAGATCCCTGATCTCGGCGGCCTGTTCAAATTCCATATCCTCGGACAGCTCCTTCATCTGCTTTTCGAGATCCCTGATCACATGACCGTGGTTGCCGTTCAGAAAGCTTATGGCATCCTGGACATTTTTGTTGTAATCCTCCTTGGAGATATATCCCTGACAGGGCGCCATGCACTGCTTTATCTGGTGATACAGGCAGGGCCTTTCAATGCCCATATCCCTTGGCAGAACCTTGTTGCAGCTCCTGATGTGATACAGCTTTTTCAGCAGCTCTATGATATCCTTCACCGCTTTGGAATTGGTGTATGGGCCGAAATATTTGGAGTGATCCCGTTTCATCTGATGGCTGTACAGTATGCGCGGGTAATCCTCCTCCACAGTAATGCGGATATAGGGATAACCCTTGTCATCCGTGAGCATGGTGTTGTAATGCGGTCTGTGCTCCTTTATAAGGTTGCACTCTAGAACGAGAGCCTCGATCTCTGAACCGCAGACAATATATTCAAACCATGCAATATGGGATACCATCTTCTGAATCTTCGGGGATTTCTTGTAGCCGGTCTGGAAATACTGATGTACTCTGTTGTACAGATCTATGGCTTTTCCTACATATATAATATGATCCCCCGAATCGTGCATGAGATATACTCCTGGGACATGGGGGAGCTTCTTAAGTTCTTCTTCAAAATCAAACATGTCATTCACCTCAAAAATCTTAGATAAGTATATCACTATACTTACTATCATGTCATTCTTTCATCAGAAAATTTGAAAAATAAAAAAGGATTTTGAGAAAAAACGGAGAATAATAAAAATGTGTGGTAAGAAATATTGATCATGTGATAGGAGAGATTCTATGACGATACGGGAACAGCAGGAAAAAAGGGAGCACGAAGTGCTCAGCAGATATGCGGCGTTCAGTGATCAGTCCACAGGACGTGACAGACCGGAGGAGCAGTGCGACCTCAGAACGGTCTACCAGAGAGACAGGGACAGGATACTCCACTGCAAGGCGTTCAGGAGACTTAAGCATAAGACTCAGGTATTTCTGTCGCCGGGTGATGATCACTACAGGACCAGACTGACCCATACTCTGGAGGTGTCGCAGATAGCAAGGACGATAGCCAGATCACTCAGGCTTAACGAGGATCTGACGGAGGCGATAGCGCTGGGACATGACCTGGGACATACGCCATTTGGACATGTCGGTGAGCGGACACTTGCGGCCTGCGCGGGCAATAATTTCAGCCACAATGTTCAGAGCGTAAGGGTTGTGGAACGTCTTGAGAACCGTGGTGAGGGACTTAATCTCACCTGGGAGGTCCGGGACGGAATGCTAAACCATAAGACATCATGCACTCCGCATACGCTGGAGGGACAGTGTGTGAGACTGGCGGACAAGATAGCGTACGTCAATCATGATATAGATGATGCGATAAGGGGTAACATATTGAAGGAGGAGGATCTTCCGACCAATATCACCGACATTCTCGGGAAGAATACCCGCACCAGACTGAACTGTCTCATACATGATGTGATAAATACGAGTCAGGACAAGGATTATGTCGGTATGTCGGCGGAGATCGGGGATGCTCTGGGGAAGCTGAGAACATACATGTTCAGATATCTCTACACTAACCCGATAGCCAAGAGCGAGGAGCTCAAGGCCGACAAGATGCTGAGGATATTGTATGAATACTTCATTGAGGACGCCAGCAGGCTGACAAATGAATGTGTTGAGATGATATATATGGGAGAGGATCCCAAGACAGTCGTGTGCGACTACATAGCTGGTATGACAGACAATTATGCGATAGAGACATTTAAGAGTATATATATACCGAAGTCCTGGAAGGTCTGAGCATACCTGACAAACAGGAGGAATCGAATTGTATTATTCGGATGACGTGATAAATGAAGTCTTGTCAAGAAATGATATAGTGGATGTTATCGGAAGCTACGCAAGCCTTAAGAAGAAGGGCGCGAATTACGAGGCATGCTGTCCGTTCCATCATGAGAAGACTCCGTCATTTAAGGTCAACAGGGAAAAACAGATGTATCACTGCTTCGGCTGCGGAGTCGGTGGCAACGTGTTTACATTTGTCATGGAATATGAGAACCTCAATTTCCCGGAGGCTGTGGAGAGACTTGCGGAGAGGGCTATGAAACAAGCTCTCAGCCAAAGGACGAAAGCTCAGATATGGACAGCTCACAGGCAGATGACAGTGATAACACTGATAGTAGCGACAGCAATACAGATACAACAGAAAGCTCTCCACAGGCTGACAAAAGCGACGGAAATTCCCCCACAGTAAATGGCGGGAACACAAATGTTACCATAAATGTCCAAGGCGAAAATAAGTCTGACGAGGTAAAGAAAAAGCCTGACAGCAAGACCGAAACTGTCACAAAGAACACCGACACAGAATATTTCACCACCTCTATAAAAGAGGGCGAGCGTGTAAAAAAGCCACTTTATGAGTTCACAATAACACATAAAAACAAGGCTCTCACAGTGCAAAAAGTTCAGGTCACTGTGAACGACAGCGTTGTAAATCAGTTCTCAGGCAGCGTTACCCTTCACGCAGGAAAAAACACTATCCGTGTTGCCTGCACTTATACCGACAAAAGCGGTCAGGTGAAAAGGGCTTATAAGGACTATACAGTTTATTTTGACAAAAAGGAGATAACCTTTGACACCGACCTTGCATACGGAAGATGTTGGTGCCGCGGATGCCGCGGGTAAGCAGCAGCGCAATGCCGAACGCCAGCACATTGATGAGCACCGTGGACACCACAGTAAACACCGCAGTGAACCAGAACGCATGGGTGAAGGTATCATCCAGCCAGATCTTGGCATAGTTGCTGAGACCAACAAAGGTAACATTTTGAACAGTTGTGAATTTGCAGAACGAAAGCGCCACGCCCCAGATAAACGGCCAGATAAAGCCGATGATAAAGGCCAGCAGGGTGGGCAGCACGAACACGGGCCAATAGCGCTGGATCGCTTTTTCCATAACAGTACCCCCTTGAGCAAGACGGTTATGCATGCAGGCGCATCGGCATTGCGAGATGGGCAAGGCCGCGGGATAAGGGGCTGCGCGTCGAATTCGCTTAGCGAAATCGGACGTAAGCGGCCGCCCATGCAGACCGCTTCGGTGGCATATTCGGCCATGGCTTCGGGGTTGTGAGTGGATACGACCACGGTGATGCCGAGTTCCCGGTTGATGCGGAACAGAGCATGCAGAAACATCTTCTCCGCAACCGGGTCGAGCTGTGCGGTCGGCTCGTCGAGCAGCAAAAGCGACGGGCGAAGAGCGAGCGCGCTGGCCAGGGGGACGATTTGGCGCTGACCACCCGACAGCTCCGAGACCTGACGGCGGAACCAGGGTTCGATGCCGAAGAAATGAGCGACCTCGACAACGCGGTGTTGTGCAGCAGCTGCAGCTTTTTTAGCCTTGTCACCCAAAATCACGTTTTCATAATCTGTTGCGTAGATAGCTCTATACTCATCAGTAATTGTATTACCAGCTTCTGTTTCTACACGGATAGCCAAAACAGTAATCTTAGAACTTGAGATAGCTTCAATCAACTCAGTAGTAGCCTTGAAGTAAACAGTCAAAACACCGTCTTTTACTTCATAGCTTTCAACTTCCGGATTAGAAGCAGCTGCTCTAGTTTTATTAATATACTCTTTATCTGCAGAAAGTACAGTGATCTTCTTAATCTGTTCTTTAGTTGCACTTGACGGATTCAGATAATAAGTACCC
>OGYE01002302.1_pt1 | contig 11814 bp, 7 predicted proteins | sample 1576471 | NCBI WGS metagenome assembly OGYE01 (sample SAMEA3541532, study PRJEB24748) | human gut metagenome | biome: human gut; feature: human-associated habitat; material: faeces | place: China | collected 2012
AAGCACGTTATATATGCTTTACGGCTGCGTTGGATGGAGAAGGTAATCATTATGATCGTAAGAATCCGGTTGTGATACAGGAAGCTGCTGATATGCATCAGAATGTGGATTACTATGGTTTGAGCGAAATTCGTTTTTATAAAAAAACAGTGGTTTCAGTACAATCATTGGGAAAGCTTGATGATATTTCTTTTGTGGCTGGGCAAGGCTATCTAAAGAGTGCTGAAGGTCCTAAACGAGAATTCTTATTACGTTTTAATACTCCATTGTATGCTGGGGCTACCTTAACGTGTCAATTAGGTGATAAAATATGGAATGCTGAAATAGAGGCTTCAAAGACTGGGGTGGATGAGTACAAAGGATATTTCCCTGCTGGATATATGGAAGAGACCTCTTCTTTGGAGATAAAGGTGAATAGCCGTCAAGGTTGTGTGAAACGTAAATATGAAGTGCCAGGAGCAAGAAAGTGGACTGTTTGCTTTTTTCCGCATTCTCATTTGGATATCGGATATACACATCGCCAGGATGATGTGATGAAACTTCAATGGCGTAATTTGGAACGCGCACTCGATTTAGCTGAGCGTACTAAAGAATATCCGGAAGGTTCACGTTACTGTTGGAATACGGAGGCTACATGGTCAGTTGCTGCATATTTGAAAAAATATGCAGCAACTGAAAAGGCTGAACGTTTGAAGCAGGCCATTCGCGATGGTATTATTAATGTTGATATGTCTTTGGGAAGTATTTTGACTGGGATTAGCCGACAAGAAGAATTGATGCATATTTTTGATGATGCACATTGGATTAGTGATGAAGTGGGAGTGGAGCTGAATACTGCAATGATGAGTGATGTGCCTGGGCAAGCTTGGGGATTGGTCACTGCAATGGCTAAGAATGGAGTGAAATATTATTCACCCGGACCAAATTATGTACCTTTTTATGGGAGGATAGGAAATGACCGTGCTGCTGCTTTACATGTCAGATGGGGTGATAGACCTTTTTATTGGCAATCTCAATCAGGTACTGATAAAGTACTTGTATGGCAGGCAGGGCGCGGTTACTCATGGTTTCATGGCTGGTTGGCTAACCGTATCGGAGTTTGTGGACTTGAGCCAATCTGGGACTATTTAACAGAATTAGAAACTGAGGAGTTTCCATATCAAACTTGTTATTTACGTTATACAGTTCATGGTGATAACGGCCCTCCCGATCAATCAATGTCTGATGTAATCCGTGAGTGGAATGAACGTTATGAGTCTCCTCAATTCCGTATATCAACTGCCCGTGAGTTCTTTATGAAATTCGAAGAACAATATGGCGCTGAATTACCCGTCTTTGCTGGTGACATGACTCCCACTTGGGAAGACGGAGCGGCTTCTACTGCTTGTGAGACAGCAATGAATCGTACTACTGCTGCACGCTTGGCACAGACTGAAACTATTTGGAGTATGCTTCATAAAACAGACGCTTTCCCAGATAAAGCTTTTAAAGAAGCATGGAAAAATGTGATACTGTTTTCTGAGCACACTTGGGGGGCTTCTGCTAGTGGAACTGACCCACATTCTAAATTTACAAAAGATTTGTGGGAAGGGAAAAAAGCTTATGCTGATAATGCAAGTAATCAGTCTCAAATATTATATAAACAGGCTTTAAGCCCATTGCATGTCGACAAAGGTGGGGATTTTGTACATGTGCTGAATACAAATCTTTGGAATCGTACGGATGTAGTGTTTTTGGATTCAATGGTCAATTTGAATGAAAAAGAATTGATAACCAGGACTGGTGAAAAAGTAGAGACACAGCGTCTGTATGATGGCCGTTGGGCTTTTGTTGCTGAAAATATACCAGCACTTTCTTCTGAGGTATATCAAATCGTCTCGAAGAAAAAGAGTTCAAGACGTTTCGTTTCCATGATTGCAGAGAATAAAATATTAAATAATGGAATTGTACGCGTTGAAATTGATGAGGTGAAAGGTACAATTAGTTCTTTCAAAAGAGTTGGTGACTCTTATGAATATGCTTCGAATAGCGGTTTGAATGATTATTTATATACTGGAAGATATGCTTCTGACCCACAGGGAATCGAACAGATATTAAATATAAGAGTGTTGGATGATGGAGCGGTTGCTGCTACACTGCGTATAGAGTCTAAAGCTCCAGGATGTAATACTTTATGGCGTGATGTGACAGTTTACAAAGGGATAGATAGGGTAGATATTTGTAATACGTTGGATAAGCAGGATATTTTAGATTTTGAAAATGTGCGTTTTGTTTTTCCATTCAATATTCAGCAACCTGAAATTACAATGGATCTTGCCATGAGTGAAATTCATCCTGAGCGTGAGCAACTGGAGGGAGTAAACAAACATTATTATTCATTGCAAAACGGATTGGCTGTGGGAGATTTGGAGCATGCAGTCTGCCTGACCACCGTTGATGCGCCTTTTGTTGAACTGGGTTCGCCCTCAGGGCTTGATTATCGCCTGAATCCCCGTCATGGATATGGCTGGTGGCAGTCTGCCAAGATATCGCCGATTGTCTATTCATGGGTAATGACGAATACATGGAGGACTAATTATAAAGCATCACAAGGAGGCACAGCGAAGTTTCGCTATTCTTTGCAGCCTTGTAATCCGCTTGACCTGAAATTGAAACAGCGAGGAGCTGAACGCGAGATGGAATTGGTGGCTGTAGCCAGTCGTTCTTCTCAGAATATAGAGCAGTTGTTTCGGTTGAAAGGACGCCATCGTATTGCATTATCCAGTATCAAACCTGCTGACGATGGAAAGGGGTATATTGTCTGCCTGCACAATATGGGTAAGCAGAGTGTTTGTTCATCATTTGTTTGGGGTAGTATAAGGCCGCGTGAAGTAAGTGTATGTGATTATCGTCAGAAGGCCTTAAGACCTTTTAATGACGAGATGTTTTGGATGAAGCCTTATGAATATATCATGTTGAAAGTAATAATAGAATAATCATCAAATTGCAATTTTAAATTTAATAAGTATGAAAAAGTTAGTGGTACAGAATCTTTTAAAGGTTTGGTTGTGTGCAATGGTGTCGTTCATGACAGTGACGTTGTATGCACAAGGGAACTCTTTTAAGGTATCGGGTACAGTAAAGGACAACACCGGTGAGCTGGTGATTGGCGCGACTGTCATTGATACCAAGACAAAAAATGGATGTGTGACGGACGTTGATGGAAACTTTTCTTTAGAGGTGACGCCAAATTCGTCGATTAAAGTAAGTTTTATTGGATATAAGTCACAGACGATTGCCATCAAGGCAGAACAGAAGGTTTATAATGTCATCCTTCAAAGTGACAATGTTTTGATTGATGAACTGGTAGTGGTAGGCTATGGAGTGAAAAAGAAACAGACATTGACCGGTGCTGTGTCTGCCGTAAACACGAAGGACATTGTTTCTACAAAAAATGAAAGTTTACAGAATATGCTGACTGGTAAGATTGCCGGTTTACGTGTGGTTCAAAATTCAAGTGAGCCGGGAGCTTTCAATACATCGATGGATATTCGTGGACTGGGGAATCCACTGGTGATAATTGATGGTATTCCTCGCGATAATATGGCACGCGTTGATCCGGAAGATGTTGAGAGTATTTCTGTTTTGAAGGATGCCTCTGCTTCTATCTATGGTGTACGTGCTGCCAATGGCGTAATTCTTATTACCACCAAAAAAGGTGCGCAAGGGAAACCGGAAATTAATTATTCGGGTAGCTTTACTTGGCAAATGCCTTCCAATTTCCCAGACTTGGTTACTTCACAAGAATGGATGACATTGGCTAATGAAAAGGGACGTCATAATGTAGATGGTGGAGGAGCTTCTTATTCTGATGAAGAAATAGCCGCTGCACAGACTACAGATTGGAAATCAGCAGTATTACGTGGTTCTGCGCCTCAGACACAACATTCCATCAATATTTCAGGTGGGACGGAACGTGTAAATTATTATGCGAGTGTTGGCTATCAAGCGCAACAAAGTTTCTTGCAGACAGATGATATGAATTACGATAAATGGACAATGCGTAGTAATCTTTCTGCCAATATTACTAAGAATCTGAAATTGGATGTTAATCTTTCAGGTTTGATGGATGAGCGTAATACACCGCATTATGGTGCTTATGATATTATTCGTGGTCTTTGGTTGATGCAGCCGATGGATCCCATTTATCAGGAGAATGGCGGTTTTACCCAGCCTTCAAACTCTACTTTGATGAATCCGGTGGCGATGATGGATAAGGATGTTGTAGGATATAAAACTTATAAGAGCAAATGGTTTCAGTCAAGTTTTTCATTGAGTTATGATGTACCTTGGGTAGAAGGATTGAAACTAAAGGGGTTATATAGTTACGATTATATAATGAATGATAATAAGGAGTTTGAAAATACTTGGAAATCATATCGAGATAATCAGGTATGGACACGTAATGATCCTCCTAAAGTAGGTCGTACATTCTATTCAAAAGATAATACTTTATGGCAAGTACAAGCTAATTACTCTCGTGAGTTTAATGGGCATAATATTGATGCGATGCTGCTATTTGAGGAATCGACTTATAAGGGGGATAACTTTAATGGTAAAAAGGAACTTTCTATTCCTATAGATCAAGTTTTTGCCGGAAATGCTGATAACCAGCAATTTGGACAGAGTACTGCTGCTTCTGCCTTGTTTGATAATGCCAATCAAGCATTGGTAGGGCGTGTAGCTTACGATTATAAGTCCAAATATCTTATTGAATTTGCTTTCCGTTATGAAGGTTCTTCAAAATTCCCTGCAAATTCACGTTGGGCTATGTTTCCTTCAGTGTCAGGGGGATGGCGTGTCTCTGAAGAAAAGTTTTGGAAAGAATCTTCTTTGAATTTCATTAATAACCTTAAAATACGTGCTTCTTGGGGTAAGATGGGTGACGATGGTGCTTTAGCGTATCAGTTCCTTAATGGTTATACGTATCCGGTAGGTGGGGCAGCATATGCGATGCCGGGTGGTGCCATTTTTGATGGCTCATTTGTCAATGCTTCTGCAACAAAGGGATTGGCTAATCAAAGCATCTCATGGATTGAAGCTAAAACTTTTGATATAGGTTTTGATTTGGAAGCATGGGATGGCCTATTGGGATTGACTGTTGATTATTTCCGACGTGATCGTGATGGATTACTGACCACTCGGGCAGCGAGTCTTCCGGGAGTAGTGGGAGCCGCATTGCCACAAGAGAATCTGAATGGAGATATGACCCGTGGATATGAAATAGAAATAAGTCACCGTAATACCATCAATGAGTTCAGTTATGAGATAAAAGGAAATTTTGCGTATGCCCGTTCAGAAAATAAACATGTGGAAGGTGCGCGGAAAGGTAATTCTTATTTGAATTGGAAACAAAATTCAAACGATCGTTTTACAGATCTTTGGTGGGGATATGGGGCCGGCGAACGTTTTACTTCATGGGATCAAATTTATTACAATTCTATTTATATAGGACGTGGTTCTGTACTCGGTGATTATAACTATGAGGATTGGAACGGTGATGGTTGGATTAATGAATTGGACGAACATCCTTTGACGAACACGGGAGACCGTCCTTTGATAAATTTTGGTTTGACGTTTAATGCAAGTTGGAAAGGTTTTGATGTAAGTCTGTTGTTGCAAGGAGCTGCCAAACGTCATATCTCTTATGATGAGTTGCTTTACAATCCATTGTGGGCTAATACAAATGCTTTGGATCAATTTATGGATCGTTGGCGTCCTGCTGATAGTCATGCAGATCCTTACGATCCGGCAACTAAATGGATTAGCGGTCATTATGCTTACACTGGTTCACTGCCGAACCGGAATTCAGAATTCAATATGCAAAATGCTGCTTATCTGCGTTTAAAAACGATTGAAGTGGGATATAATCTTCCTAAACCATGGTTGACTAAAATTGGTGTACAAGGGCTGCGTGTTTATTTAAGCGGTTATAACTTGTTTACCATTACCGGATTGAAATATTGTGATCCTGAATTCCCGTCAGGAAATTATGGATATAACTATCCTTTAAATAAAACAGTTACTATTGGAGCAAATCTTAAATTTTAAATGAATATCAACATGAAAATTAAAAAATATATCTTCGCATTTGCATTATGCATGGGGTCATTGACTTCTTGTGTAGATCTGGACATCCCACCAATGAATATTGTTGGTGATAATGATATTTTTGGAAGTACGGCGGGGGTTACAAGCTATATGGCCCGTTTGTATAGTACGTTGCCTGTAGAAGATTTCCGCTATTCGCATGTAAACATGTTCTTTTCGGGAGGTTCTAATTTTGCGCAACCTTCTTGTTTGACTGGTGAAGCTATTAGCCGTGACACGAAGGGGGCAGAAGTTGAAACAGCAAACTATTGGGATGCTGCGTATGCCTTAATACGTGAAACGAACTATTTTATAGAAACACTTCCCAAATATGCTGATTCACATTCTGCTGCTGAAATTGAAAGTTTGTTGGGCGAAGCGTATTTCATTCGTGCTTATACTTATTTTGCATTAGTTAAGCGTTATGGTGGTGTGCCTATTGTTAACACAGTAATTGATTATCCGGCTACAGTAAGCATTCCTGAAGCACAATTGTTCCGTGATTCGGAAGAGGCTGTCTGGGATTTTATTTCCAGTGATTTGGACTACGCTATTGCGCATTTGTCTGCAAAGAACCAAAAAGGACGTGCCAATAAATATGCAGCTGCAGCTTTTAAATCGCGTACTATGCTTTATGCTGGAAGTATTGCCAAATATAATGATGTGAATGAAGTTTATAATGATGCGCGTATTTGCGGAATTCCAGCAAATCGTGCTGCCGATTATTTTAAACAGGCTTATGAAGCATCGAAGATTGTTGATGAAGGAGGTTATGCTCTTTACAAAGGGGACTGGGCAGCTAATAATAAGGATGCACAATATACTAATTTCGTGAATATTTTCTTGAAAGATACGGAAGAGAATATTTTCGTGAAATATTTTGATTATCCGGACTGTGTACATTCATATGATTGTTTTGCACAGCCTACGCAAACCTCTACCGGTGGTAGCAACACAGAAATTTGTCCTACATTGGATTTTGTAGAAATGTTTGAAGGTTTTGAGAAAGATGCCGATGGGCATTTTGCCAACATGAACACGGAAGGTTATTATAAATTGTATGAAACAACAATGGAACCTTTCAAGAATGCCGAACCTCGTTTGCGTGCTACTGTATTGCTGCCGGGTGACGAGTTTAAGGGTGAATCCATTGAAATCCGTCGTGGTATTTGGGTTGGAGAAGGTGATAAAATTTCTCCTCTTCTTCCTTCAGAAGATACCTATGGCTTTTATGATGATTATAGTGCTTACGCTAACGATGCGACGAGCTTGCTGAAATTGGCCAGTCGCGAATCGCAAAATACGGATGCTAATGCAATTCTGTTAAAGGATGGTACAATGATGAAGCGTGCAGGGAAAAGTGGTACAGTGAAGAATCAGGAGATAGGCTGTACGGTTTCCGGTTTCCTTATTCGTAAGTATTTGAATCCTGAACAGAAGAATACAACTTGGAATCAGTCTGTTACAGATTGGATTGATATCCGTTATGCAGAAGTATTGCTCAATCGTGCCGAGGCGGCTATGGAACTTGCAGCTGTGGGTAGTGTTACCGATGATGCCGGTAAGAATTATGTAGAGGAGGCTTTCCGCTGTGTGAATCTCATTCGTGAACGTGCTGGTGCTACGTTGCTTGCTTCTTCTGCAGAAACTTCAATTGATGTAGTGCGTATAGAGCGTCGTAAAGAGCTTGCTTTCGAAAATAAAACTTATTGGGATTTGAAGCGTTGGCGTATTATTGATGATGAACAGTCTACACGCAGATATCGCACTTTGCAGCCATTCTTTGCAGCAGATGCCATGAAGTATTTCATGGATATCAAGGAGCAGGAATATGGATATACTTATACTTATGATACACGTAATTATTATCAGCAGATTCCGACTGGTGAAATCACCAAGAATCCGAATTGTAAACAAAATCCAGGTTATTAATTATAAGAAACGAAACATTCAATTATGAAAAAGTTAACATATATTTTGTTGTCCTTATGCTTATTGGTAAATTTTACCTCTTGCGATGTGGATAATTATGGAGAACCTGAAGAAACTTTCCGTGGTGCTTTTATTGATAAGGAAACTAAAGAACCTTTCCAAACAGCTATTGGTAATACCGGCATTCGTATCCGTATGATGGAGTATAGCTGGAGTGATACTCCGGAACCTTATGATTTTAATTGTATGCAGGATGGTACTTTCCAGAATACCAAAATATTTGCAGGCAATTATGGTATTATTCCTGAAGGTGCTTTTGTACCATTGGATGAAGAGATTATTGATATAAAAGGTACTGTAGAGAAAACTTATGAGATTGAGCCGCTGTTGCGCGTGAAATGGGTAGGCGAACCTCAGGTCAATGCAGATGGTACTGTGGAGGTGAAGGTTATAATTACTCGTGGTACAAATAATCCGGATTACCAACAACCGCTTACCGAAGCTTGGCTATTTGTGAGCGAAACGAGTTATGTCGGAGATTTCAGCTTCAGTCCGCGTTTTTCTACTCAGTTGTTAGGGGCAGCTTTAACCGATGTTTTAGGTAAAGAAATTACTATTAAGACAAAAGGACAATTCCCTGATTATTCGCGTAAATTCTTTTTGCGTGTAGGTGCTCGTACTACAAAAAGTTTTAGCGGTACTAATCGTTATAACTATACGACAATTAAAGAAGTCACAACTATAGCACGTAATTAGTAATAACCTGGATGAGAGTGTATTGGCCCCTTGATAAGCACATTGCTTGGTTTGGGGTTTGTACACTCTCATCTCTTTTATAGATATCAATATGAAACAGTTCTTTTTTATTTTTATGGTAATTACCCTTATGTTACCTCAGTTCGTTTCTGCAAAAAGGGGAAACAATAGTTCACAACTTACTGTTATTTCTTATAATATGCGGTATGGTACGGCAGAGGACGGTGTTAATGCATGGGAATTCAGAAAGCCAGCTACTATAAAAATGATTAAAAAGCATAAGCCCGATATTTTGGGAGTTCAGGAAGCTTTGGATTTTCAGCTGGCGTTTATTCTTGAAAATTGCACGAACTATGAGGCTGTAGGTGTCGGACGCATTGATGGTAAACATGGCGGAGAGCATGCTTCAATAATGTATAATAAGAGAAAAATAGAATTGTTGGAGTGGGGAAATTTTTGGCTTTCTTCAACTCCTGACATTCCTTCTATAGGATGGGATGCTGCATGTACCCGTACTGCTACATGGGCGCTTTTAAAGGATAAAAAAACAAAGGAGAAGTTTTATTACGTTAATACTCATTTGGACCATGTCGGCAAAGTGGCACGAAAGGAAGGTTTGAAACTCATCTTAGAAAAGATACAAAAGATTAATCTTGATAATTTTCCATTAATTTTGACTGGAGACTTTAATATGGATAACATGGATCCTTCCATACAAGAACTGAATGAAAAAATGACAGATGCTAGAAGCGCACGCCGGAGGCATGGCCGTTCTCTTCCAGCACCTCGGTCACGGAGTCCTGCCAGATGCGCAGGCCGGGCGTGGAGAACAGGGTCTTCTTGAGGACCTTCTGGTAGGCCTCACGGTCGATCTGGGCGCGGGTGGCGCGCACGGCCGGGCCCTTGCTCATGTTGAGGGTGCGGAACTGGATGCCCCCGGCATCGGCCCACAGGCCCATCATGCCGCCCAGGGCGTCGATCTCGCGCACCATGTGCCCCTTGGCCAGACCACCGATGGCCGGGTTGCAGGACAGATAGCCCAGACGGTCCACATTGCCGGAGATCAGCAGCACGCTCAGGCCCAGACGGGCCAAGGCCACGGCGGCTTCGGAACCGGCATGGCCGCCGCCGGTCACGATACAGTCAAAACGGTTCTCAGCGCTGCATGAGCACATGGGCAAACACCTGGGCGTCCTTGAGGGTGGCGGTGATGGAAGAATGTTCGTCGGGCTGGTGGCAGGTGCTGTCGATACAGCTCCACACGGCGGCGGGAAGGCCCTGCTGGCGCAGCAGGGCGGCCACGGTGGCGCCGCCGATGCCCACGGGACGGGCCTCCACCTGATAGATGTCCGTGACGGCACGGCGCAGGGCCGCGACCACGGGGCTGTCCACAGCCGTTTCCGAAGCGCGCTGGCAGTGGTCGATGGCCACGTCGATGCGCACGCCGTGATGCTCGGCCACGGCCGTCAGGCGACGGCGGGCGGCGTCCAGCACATGTTCGGGCTCCACGCCGGGCAGCAGGCGGCAGTCCACATAAAAACAGTCATGCCCGGGCAGGATGTTGACGCTGGGCACGTTGCCGTCGTGGCGGCTGGGCACGAAGGTGGAGCAGGGCGGATCGAACAGGGCGTCGCGGCGGGGAAAATCCTTGTGCAGCTCCATGCAGGCCAGCACGGCGGCCGCTCCGGCCACGAACGCGTTACGGCCCTTGTGGGGCGTGGAGGCATGGCACTGCACGCCGCTGATGTCGACCTTGAGCCAGCACAGGCACTTTTCGGCCACCTCGATGTCCGCGCCCGTGGGGGAACCGGAGTCCGGCACGATGTACAGGTCGTCGGCACGCAGGAAGCGCTGCTCTTCGGGCAGGGCGGCGTGGCGCTCCAGCACATGGGCCAGACCGTAGTCGTTGCCGCATTCTTCGTCGGCCATGAACACCAGGCCCAGGCTGAGTTCGGGCGTGATGCTGCAGGCATGCAGGGCTTCGGCCAGCAGCAGCATGCTCACCAGGCCCTGCTGGTTGTCCTCCACACCGCGTCCGACGAGCATGTCGCCCTGCCGGACCACCTGCCAGGGATCGGAATGCCACAGGGCCGGGTCACCGGGCGGCACCACGTCCATGTGGGCAAAAAGCCAGAGCGTCCGGGAGGAGCGGCCGGGGATGCGGGCCACCACGTTGGGGCGCAGCCCGGAGGGCACGCGCGGGTCGGCGGCATCCAGACGGCGGATGTCGCTCACCCCGCAGGCGCGCAGGCAGTCTTCGATATACAGGGCCTTGGCCAGCTCGCCCTCGCCGCCGTTTTCCGGGCCCAGGGCACGGAAGGCGGTCAGGTCGCCCTGAAGGGCCGCCACACGGTCCTGGCGCTGGTCCAGCCAGCGCAGGAGGGGGGACAGGGCGCTGTCCTGCGAACTTGTGTTCATGCTGTTTTTCCTTGAAGCCGCCCGGGGCCTCGCGTGCCCCTGCGGACAAATGACAAAAGGGAGGCTGTCGCGACAGCCTCCCCTGTGCAATGTGCCAGAAAATTGCAATCGGTGCGGGATGTTCGCGCCGGGCGCGTCCCGCATGCCGCGTATGGTCTAGCGACCCTTGGCGGCGCGCTTGGACGCCTTCAGGGGGTTGACCTTGGCAGCGGCGGCGACCTGCACCTTCACATGGGTAGCGAAGTTGCAGCGGCCACCGGACCACTTGCTGGCGGGGCTGGCGTAGCTGGAGCAGAAGTTTTCGCCTTCAAACTCGCGAATGCGGTCACAGCCTTCGCACTTGTCAATGATGGGGGAAACCACAAAACCGTTCACAACCACGCCTTCGGCGGTTTTCACGGCATTAAGCAGAGCAGCCATAACGATACCTCCATGCGCCGAAGCGCTTTCGTTTCAGTCTGAATGGGGCACTATAGACCAAAAAACAATGGTGTCAAGTCCCCCCGTGCAAGGGAACCCCGGCCGGGCGGTTCTCTTGTTTCTCCTCTATTATTATACAGCTAAGTCCATTTTCTGATG
>OGYE01002310.1_pt1 | contig 11795 bp, 10 predicted proteins | sample 1576471 | NCBI WGS metagenome assembly OGYE01 (sample SAMEA3541532, study PRJEB24748) | human gut metagenome | biome: human gut; feature: human-associated habitat; material: faeces | place: China | collected 2012
CGCCACGTGCGAGCCCCTACGTTAGAACGCTACTTTTTTTATGAACTTTTATCTATAAGGTTTCCTATTTCGTGCAGGCTGTTTTCTGCTTTTTGGTCATCGAAGGGTTCGCAGTGGACGCGGTTGCGTCCGGCTTCTTTGGCTTGATAGAGGAAACGGTCGGCTAAGGCGAACATCTTCCGCAGGTCGACGGCACCCTGGCAGAGGCCCCACGTATAGCCGCCGCTCATCGTCGGCTGGCGGGTCAAATCGTCAAAGGGTAATTCCTTCAAGTGCCGCTGGAACCGTTCTACATCGTCCTGGAACGAAGGTTGATTCCGAAATGACAAAATCAGGAATTCATCGCCTCCATAGCGGTAGACACAATCATCCGGGAAGATATGGCGCAAAAGCCGGCTGATGCCGGACAGGATATCATCGCCGAGTACATGACCATAGGTATCATTGAAAAATTTAAACTGGTCGATGTCGCAGATCATGACACAAATCGTCTGTCCTAAATACTGTTCAAAATCTTCCCGCAGGGCTTCGCGGTTCAGCAGCCCGGTCAGCTCATCGGTCCGGCTCCGCTGGTAAAACTCTTCATTGCTGGACCGGAGATGCATGCGTATCTGGGCAAAAGACAGGGCCAGATGGCGCCGCGAAAAGATGATGACCAGACAGACCAGATAAAAGAGGACGATATCGTATTGGTCCTGCCAGGCAATCTGATGACCTGTCATGGCGATGACGGCAAAGGTCGTGACCAGATTGACGGCGACGATGGGAAACAAAACCTTGAGGTTATCGTAAATGGGCAGCAAATAGACCAGGATGAGCATGAGCAGGTATTCAAAGAAGAAACTGCTCCCGTCCTGGGTGCTGAAAAAAGTCAGGCACGCCAGGGATGAATTGATGAACAAAAAGATATAGACCAGATTTTCTAATATCTTTTCATTGCGGACCGCTCCGTGCAGACATCGGTAGAAACCGGCAAAAAAGAGGACATTGACGCCAAAAAGGATTCCATAGACTGCCGTTGCATTGATAGCCGGCAAGACGGCTCCGGCCGCATTGGGCGCATACGTACCGATGACCCCGGTCAGGGCGATGATGCACAGGAGGCAGGAAATGAAACTGCAGGCATAGAGATTATCCCGTATTTTCCGTTTCCTGAATTCCGGATCCGCTAAAATAGCCTGGATATCACCAAATGGCCCATGAAACATTTTATGTACATGTTTTCGTAAATATATAATAAATCTCATGAAAAAGCCCCCATTTGTCTATACTTATAGTATCAAAACAAATGAAGGCTTGCAAGTTTTACTCGATGACCTCAATGACTGCCCGGTACGGCTTCCATGAGCGTTTCGGCCTGAGCCTTCGCTTTTTCTTTGGCTTCATGAGCATCCATATGGCGGGCAAAGATGCCGGCCAGGATAGAACCCGTTACCTGATGGATAGCCGCTCCGACGGCTGCCGGAATGGCGACGGCCGGGGCAAAGAAGACCGATACCAGCGAAATGGCCAGGGCGTCGTTCTGCATGCCGACTTCCAACGTGACCGAGTGCTGCTGTTTCTTGCCCAAGCCCAGCTTGCCTGTAACGAAATAGCCGATGAGGAAGCCGCCGAGATTGTGCAGGAGGACCATGAGGATGATGAAGATACCCATGTCCAGGATTTTAGCGCCATTGATGGCAATGACGCCGCCGACGATAACCAGGACGCCGAAAGCCGAAACGAGGACCAGGACCTTCGACAGGGAGGCAATATGTTTTTCTCCCATCAGGCGATGCGTCAATAAGCCGAGGACCAAGGGAACCAGGATGACTTTCATGACCGTCATGGCCATAGCCATAAAGGAAACTTCGACCCATTGGCCGGCCAGGCCCCAGACGATGAAAGGCATCATAATCGGCGCCAGCAAGGTCGAACACGTCGTAATGGAAACGGACAGGGGTACATCGGCCTTGGCCAGGAACCCCATGACATTCGACGCCGTCCCGCTGGGACAGGAGCCGAGGAGGATCATGCCGACGGCGATTTCCGGCGGCATTTCAAAAGCCAGGACCAGGGCATAGGCCAAGAGGGGCATAATCGTATAGTGAGCCGTACAGCCGATGAGGACTTCCTTCGGCCGCTGGACGATCAATTTGAAATCCCGGGCATGGAGCGTCATACCCATGCCGAACATGATGACGCCTAACAAGAGGACCGTATGAGGAACCGCCCAGAGAAAGGCATTGGGCATGAAATAAGCCCAGATGACGACGAGAAAGACGATATACGTCAAATTCTTCCCAACAAAACCGCTCAACTTTCCAATGAAATCCATCATAGTCACGCACATCCTTTCTAAAATAAGACCTGACAAATACAAATACGCAAACGGTTTTGATGGAGCAAAAAAAAACTTTGCCTCTAAAAAGAGACAAAGTATTCACTCTGCGGTACCACTCTCATTGTCGTAATGACCACTTTTCCAGCATCTCCGGGATAGCCCATGTAATGCCTGGCAAGGTAACGGTTGCCTGCCGGCTGCGTCTACTAGCGAAATGCGTTCGGGCAGCAGCTCCTGGACGACTTCACGCCGGGATTCCATCCTGCCTCTCAGCCACCAGCAGGTCTCTGTCATGGTTTCCCAAACATTACTATTTCCATTCAACACTGTTCTGTATTTGTTGAGATTTATTATACCGTGTCGCTCCCGTGAAGTCAATAAGTTTTTAAGTAAGTTGTACGTTTTACCGTCAAAAATTTACATACCCCAAGACTGTTTTTTCTATATTTTATAATTAAAATTTAAATTTGAATTATATATAATAAAGAGAGAAAGTCCTGCTGCCTCTGCACACCATCCTAAGAAAGAAGGAATCTCCATGCTCTCCGCTTCCCTGCAAGCCCATAAGAAACAACTTTTCATCTTTATCATCCTCCTGGCTGCTGTCGCCGGAGCCTGGTTCTACTGGCACCAGCCAAAAGCCACGCCGCTTACGCTCCATGGCAATGTCGATGTCCGTCAGGTTTCGCTCACGTTCAATGCCAGTGAACGCATCGCTTCGATGAATGTCGAAGAAGGCGACCGCGTCCACCAGGGCCAGGTCCTGGCCACGCTCAATACGAGGCCCCTGGAATTGACCATTTCCCGCTGCCAGGCACAAATCGCCCAGCAGGAAGCCGTCGTGGCCAAGATGAATAACGGCTCGCGGCCCGAAGAAATTGCCGAAGCAGCGGCTTCTGTCCAATCAGCTCAGGCCGAAGCAGACAATGCCGCTGCCGATTATCAGCGCATGAGCACGCTCTATGCCGGCGACGCCATCAGCAGGCAGACCTTGGATGCAGCTGAAGCTAAGGCCAAATCGACAGCAGCTACCCTGGCCCATGCCCAGTCGGCCCACGACCTGGCCAACAACGGCTATCGCCAGGAAGATATCGACGCCGCCCAGGCACAGCTCCAGTCCCTGCGCAACGAACTGCAGACCGCCCAGTATAACCTGAGCCAGGCCACCCTCGTCGCCCCGCAGGACGGCGTCATTCGATCGCGCCTCGTCGAACCGGGAGACATGGCCTCGCCGTCGACGCCGGTCTACACGCTCAGCCTGGATAAGACTAAATGGATCCGCGCCTATATTTCGGAAGATAAACTGGGAAAAATCCACGAAGGCCAAGCCGCAACGGTCACCATCGACAGCGCTGACACACCCTTGACGGGCCAGGTCGGTTACATTTCTGATACGGCAGAATTTACGCCGAAATCCGTAGAAACCGATGACCTGCGGACGTCCCTCGTCTACGAAGTCCGGATTTACGTCACTGACCCCGACAATGTCCTGCGCCTGGGCATGCCGGCGACAGTCACCTTCTGAGGCAGAAAGGACGGATTTCCATGACTAACTGTCAGCCTGCACCGACCTCCCTGGCCATCGAGGCCCAGGGAATCGTAAAACAATTCACCTGCCCTGGCCAATCCCGTACGGTCACGGCCTTATCCCAGATTTCATTGACCGTCCGAACAGGGAGCCTGACGGCCATCATCGGTCCCGACGGGGCTGGCAAGACAACCTTCATGCGCCTCGTCTGCGGCCTGTTGAAAAGCGATGCCGGCAGCCTGTCGGTCCTGGGCACGGACGTGGCCAGCCATCCTCAGGCCGTCCAGGACCGCATCGGTTATATGCCCCAGAAGTTCGGCCTCTACGAAGACCTGTCGGTACAGGAAAACCTGGACCTCTATGCCAACCTCCATGCCGTCCCGCAAGCCATGCGCCAGGACCGCTTCCAAAAACTGCTCGACCTGACCGGCCTGAGTCCGTTCACGCAGCGCATGGCCGGCAAGCTCTCCGGCGGTATGAAGCAGAAGCTGGGGCTGGCCTGCACCCTCGTTTCCATGCCGCCTGTGCTGCTCCTCGACGAGCCGACAGTCGGCGTCGACCCCTTATCGCGGCGGGAACTGTGGCAAATCCTCGACACCCTGTCGGCGTCGGGGTCCCTGACCGTCCTGGTCGCAACGGCCTACCTGGAAGAGGCCGAACACTGCCACGACGTATACATCCTGCATAAAGGGCATATCCTGGCCCAGGGCGCACCGGACACGCTCTGCCACTATGCCCAGGGTCACTGTTATGTCGTCAGGCCGCCGGAAAACGTCCCGCCGCGGCTCATACAGGCTGCCCTCATCGACGAAACGGAAGCCGTAGCCGATGCCGTTCCCGAAGGCGGTGTCGTCCGTTTCAGCCTGACGCCGAAGGCCAGCCTGGAGGACCTCTCCCTGTCCGGACTGCCTGTAACGGCCGTCCCGGCCAGACTGGAAGACAGTTTTATGGGCCTCCTGCGTCAGCAGGAACCGCCCCTTCCCTCTCATTACAGCCGCCCTGACGTGACTGCTGCCAAAAGGACGGGCACAGGCCGTAAAATCATTGAAGTCCGGGACATCGTCCGCCGCTTCGGCGATTTCATTGCCGTCAATCATACGTCATTCAGCGTTTACGAAGGGGAAATCTTCGGTCTCCTCGGCCCGAACGGAGCCGGGAAATCGACGACATTCCGCATGCTCTGCGGCCTCCTGCCCGTATCATCCGGCCAGATTTCCGTAGCCGGCGTCAACCTGCGGACCGCCCGGGCCCAGGCCAGGGCCCATATCGGCTATGTAGCACAAAAATTCTCCCTCTATACGACGCTGTCCGTCGAAGAGAACCTCCGCTTCTTCGGCAGTGCCTACGGCCTGCGCGGCCGCCGGCTGGACCAGCGCATTGATGCGGTCATCGAAGAATTCGATTTATCCGGCTTCCGCCATATGCCCGCCGGCAGCCTTCCTGGCGGCTATAAACAACGCCTGTCCATGGCAGCGGCCCTGCTCCACGAACCGCCTATCCTCTTTCTCGACGAACCGACGAGCGGCATCGACCCACTGGCCCGCCGCCTCTTCTGGCGGCAGATCACGGACCTGTCAGCCAAGGGGACGACGATCATCGTTACGACGCATTTCATGGAAGAAGCGGAATACTGCGACCGCATCATGATACAGGACCGGGGCCAACTCATCGCCATCGGTACGCCGTCTACCATCCGGAAACAGGGCGGCAGCAGTCCGACCATGAATGACGCCTTCATCCATATCGTCGAGTCCGGCCGCCATCATCAGGAGGTGTCACCATGAGCCTGCATCGTTTTCTCGCCTTATGCCATAAAGAATTCTGCCAGATGCTGCGCGACCCCAGCAGCTTCCTCATCGGCATCGTCATCCCCCTCATGCTCATCATCCTCATGGGTTCGGGCTTATCCCTCGATGTCAAAGACCTGCCCGTCGCCGTCGCCCTGGAAGACAGCTCGCCGACGGCCCGCAGCGCCCTCCACTTCCTCGACGGCTCGCCGTATTTCTCACCGCACTACGTGTCTTCCATGAGCGAAGCTGCCGCCATGATGGACGCGCGCCAGGCCGATGCTATCATCGTCATCCCGCCGGATTTTACGGACCGCCTGGAACAAGGCCACGCGACGGTGCAGGTCCTCTTATACGGCGTCGATGCGACGACGGCCAATGCGGCCAATACCTATATTGCCAGCGGCTTCCAGACCTGGCAGGCCGCCTGGGCCAAAAGCCACGGCGCCGTGTCCCGGACGGGTACGATCAGCGTCGTATCGCGGCAATGGTTCAACGATGCCAATACGAGTTCGTGGATGTTCGTCCCTGGCCTCATCGTCATCGTCATGACCCTGGTCGGCGTCTTCCTGACCTCTCTGGTCATGGCCCGGGAATGGGAACGGGGTACGCTGGAAGCCCTCTTCGTCACGCCCGTCCGCCCGCTGGAAATCATTGCAGCTAAGATGATTCCCTATTTCTGCATCGCCCTGGTCGGCCTCGTACTCTGCCTCATCGCAGCTTATTACGGCTACGGCGTGCCCATGCACGGCTCCCTGGCCCTGATTCTCCTCTCATCGGTAGAATACATCTTCGTCGCCATCGGCATGGGCCTCACCATTTCCTCGCTGACCAAGAATCAGTTCCTGGCCTGCCAGATAGCCCTGGTCGTCAGCCTGCTCCCGACGGTCATGCTCAGCGGTTTTCTCTTTGACCTGCGCAGTGTGCCGACAACCATTGCCGTCATCGGCCACGTCCTGCCGGCGACGTATTACATGGAATTGATGAAAGCCTTGTTCCTGGCCGGCACGACGGGGACCATGGTCGTCAAGGACTGTGCCATCCTCGGCGCTTATGCCGTATTCTTCGTTTGCCTGTCCCTGCGCGTCACCAAAAAGGGGGTTGCCTGATGGACACATTCCGATTGACTTTCTATAAAATCTACCAGCTCATCATCAAAGAACTGCTGACGACTTTGAAAGACCCGAAGAGCCGTATCATCCTGGTCATCCCCGTCCTCGTCCAGGGATTCCTGTTTGGCTATACGGCGACGTATAACCTCGACACCGTCCCCTACGCCCTCGTCGATGAAGACCACAGCCGGGAATCGGCCGATTTCGTCGCCCATCTCGATGGGACCGGCATCTTCCAGCGCGTCCAGACCCTGTCATCGACACAGCAGATTGCTCAGGCCATCGACAGCGGCGAAGCCATGATTGTCATTACCATCCCATCAGACTTTGCCCGCCGCCTGAACAGCGGCCAGGAAGCGCCAATCCAGGCTATCACCGATGGGCGCAATCCTATGACGGCCGGCCTGGCGGCCAGTTATACGGCCTCTATCGTCTCCGCCATGAATGTCCAGCGCAGCGGCCATCAGCCGCTCATCGAAATCCGTTCGCGCATCTGGTATAATCCCAATAATATTACACGCCGCATGTTCCTGCCGTCGCTCATCCCCATGCTGGCCCTGACGCAGGTCCTCATCCTGGCCGGCCTCTCCGTCGCCAGGGAACGGGAAAACGGCACGTTCGACCAGCTCCTGGTCACACCGCTGACGCCGCCGGAAATCCTCATCGGCAAAGCCGTGCCACCTATCCTCATCGGCCTCGTCCAGGCGACGCTCATGTTGTGCATCGCCCTGTTTTGGTTTAAAATACAAATAGCTGGTTCCCTGGCCGCCTTGTACCTTACAATCTTCATTTTCCTCGTAAGTTGTGTCGGCCTGGGCCTATCGATTTCAGCCGTAGCCAAGAACATGCAGCAGGTCATGGTATACTGTTTTTTATTCCTCATGCCCATGATACTCCTGTCGGGACTGGCGACACCGGTCCGCAACATGCCGCAGGTCCTGCAATACGTGACCTACATCAACCCCATGCGCTTTGCCATCGAAGCCATACGCCGCATCTACCTGGAAGGCGCCGGTATTTCTGCTATTGCCTACACCTACCTGCCCATGCTGGCCGTCGCCGCCGTCACCCTGCCCCTGGCTGCCTGGCTGTTTCGCCACAAATTATCATAGAAAGAGGGATTGCTATGCCCCATAAAGTGCCTGTGACGTCGAGCCGCGAAGACGGCCGGGAAACAAAAGCACGTATCATCGAAGCGGCAGGCCCGCTCTTTGCCCAACACGGTTATGACGGTACGACAAGCAAGGAAATCTGCCAAAAAGCCGGTGTCAATATGGCCGCTGTCAACTATCACTTCGGCAGCCGCGACGGCCTGTACGTCGCCGTCCTCGAAGAAGTCCAGGACTACCTGGTCAATGTGGACGTACTCAAAAAACTGGCGCAGCAAGAAGGCTCGCCGCGCCAGAAATTAGAACGTTTTGTCGATTATTTTATAGAAGATGCCTTTCGCCGCAACGACTGGCACGTCCGTGTCTGGATCCAGGAACTCCTGCACCCGTCGCCGTACATCCAGAATATCATTTCTCAAAAGGGCCTGCCCAAATTCTATGTGTCCTCGGGCGTCCTGCAGCAGGCCTTAGGCTATGACACAGCAGATATCGGATTTTACAGCGCCTACCTCACCCTCATCGCGCCGTTCACTCTGGCCTTCCTGGCCCAGAACAGCCCGGTCATCGAGGCCCTGCCCGTCCACTATCCGAAAGAAGAATTCATCCAGCACTTAAAGGAAAACTTCTTCAAAGTTCTCGATGCTTTGACGGTCCCCAAAACGTAGTGCCTGGCTGATCTACGGGAGTACAGACCGGACCCGGGCCTGGAGCTCCGGCACGACGTCGGCTTCGAACCAGGGATTCTTGGCCTGCCAGCGGAAGTTGAGCGGACTGGGATGGACGATGGGGAAATAATCCGGCAAGTAAGCCTGATAATTCCGCACGGTCTCCGTCAGGTTGCGTTCCGTCCGGCCTTTCAAATAATAGTCGATGGCGTACTTGCCGACGAGGATGGTCAGTGCCAGGTCCGGCATGAGCTGCAGAATTTCACGATGATATTCCTGGGCGATGAACCGTCTCGGCGGTTTGTCGCCCGTTTTGGCTTTGCCCGGATAGTAGAAATCCATAGGCATAATGGAAATGGCCGGCGAATAGAAAGTCTGGCTGTCAATGCCCATCCAGGCCATCAGCTTTTCACCGGACTTGTCATGGAAAGGAATCCCCGATTCTTCGACCTTCTTGCCCGGAGCCTGACCGATGATCAAGATTCTCGCTTCCTCGTGGATCTGAAAAATAGGACCGATGCCGCGGGCCGTATACGACGCGTTCCGTTCGTCCGTTTTTAATTGATCAATGATCTCCTGCAAATGCATAAAAATGCCTCCTAAATGATAAAGAGCCTGCCATGATACACAGATAGGCTGTGGTGGAATATCACAGCGGGCCGCCCTGGCCGGGACGGCCCCTACGCAGGCGGCAGATAGCCGCGTTATTTTTCATCGCCTGTATGCGATGCCGTAGGGGACGCCTGTCTAAGGCGTCCCGCCGTGAATCCTGTAAATGATTGGAATATATGACAAGTGGCACATTGTCGTAATACCATCATCAAACGATTAAATGATAATAAATAATAGGTATGAACAGGGCTGGCAGGAAGTCGGCTACTTTCAGCTTCGTCAACTGGAACATGTTGAGGGCAATACCCAGGATCATGACACTGCCGACGGCATTCAATTCCCGGATGACATCGGGTGTCATGAGGGGCATGATGAAGGTCGCCAACAGATAGAAAAAGCCTTGATAGATGAAGAGGACGATGCCGACGGGAACGACGCCCAAGCCGTAAAGGGTCCCAAAAATGAAAGAAGACGTAAAGTCCAGGGCGCTCTTGAAATAGAGAAGGTCATGACTCCCCAGGGCCGCCTGGATAGGGCCGAGGATGGCCATGGCGCCGATGACCTGCATGATGGATAAGGTGACGAAGCCCCGGACGAACCGCGAATCATCGCCGTGGCCCATGCGTTTCTTGAGAAATTCGCCGAAGCGGTTCATGCCATCTTCGATGCCGATAGCCGTCCCGACGAGGGTACCGATGATCATGCTGGCCAATACGAGGAGCAGATTCTGGCTTTGGACGGCTCCTTGTATGCCCATGATGGCGACGCACAGCGAAATGACACCAAAAATGGCCTTGGTAAAGCGCTCCGGTATGCCGCGCTTCAAAAGAAATCCCAGCAATGCCCCTAACGACGACGTCACGGCATTGACGATGACAGCGAACATATACTTTCCCCCTGACAAATAAATTTGTATTCATTATAGCAGAAAAAAGGCGCTGTCGCACGAAGACAGCGCCTTTTTTAGCAGTTAGCAGTTAGTGGATGGCTTTGAATTTAAAGGCTTTCTCTGTAAACTACAAACTCCATACTATAAACTATAAAGAGAATGGGAGCGCACATGATGGCAGAAGCCTTCGTGCGATAGTCTTTTTTAGCAGTTAGTGGATGGAATCGAATTTAATGGGCTGCTGTGGGCGATACGCTGGCAGCGGCTTTCTGGTCGGCTTCGTAGTTGGAGTCGAAGCGTTTGTTCAGGTAGTTGACGTAGAGATAGGCCAAGACGGCACCGGAGATGTTGTGCCATGCACTGAAGACGGCACCGGGGACACCGGCCATGGGCAGGGATGCAAAGTGTGCTTTGGCCAGGCCCGTTGCTAAGCCGGAATTCTGCATGCCGACTTCGATGGACAAGGCGACCATTTTCTTCCAGCTCATGCCGCAGAGATGGCCGATAAAGAATCCCAGGGCATAGCCCAGGCAGTTGTGCAGGATGACGACCAGCAGGATGATGCCCGAACTGTTGAGGATAGCATCGCGGCTGGCTCCGATGATGCCGGCGATGAGGAAGGAAATAGCCAGGGCCGAAACGGCTGGCAGGTAATCCGTAGCCGTATCAGCCAGCTTCGGCAGGAAGCTCTTGACGATGAGGCCCAGTGCAATGGGGACGATGACGATCTGCAGGATCGATAAGAACATGCCGACCGGGTCAAAGGAGATGCGCTGACCGATGATGAGATACGTCAAAAGCGGCGTCATGATCGGCGAAATTAACGTCGATACACTGGTCATCGTGACCGACAGGGGTACGTCGCCTTTGCTCATGAAGGTGATGACATTAGACGACGTACCGCCCGGGCAGGTCCCGACGAGGACGACGCCAACCGTCAGGGCCGGGTCGAGCTGGAAAATCGTCGAAAGGACGTAGGCCAGGAAAGGCATGACGAAATACTGGGCGCAGGCGCCAAAAAAGACATCTTTTGGCCGCTTGAGGACCAAGGCGAAATCGTGGATGCTCATGGTCATGCCCATGCCGAACATGATGACGCCGAGGAGGACGGAGAGAACGGAAATGCCGCCCACCTTGCCGAGGACCCAGGAAAAGCTCGTCGGCAGGGTCATGCCGATGATGAGGAAGATGACGGCGATGACGCCGAAATATTTGCCGATAAGGGCACAGACTTTTTTCATGATGAATACCTCTTTTTAAAACAATATGTTTATAAGTCCAAAAAAAGGAACCTCCTGCCCCGATGGGGATTCTCCGCCATTCCGAAGAGGCCCGGCCAGGGCAAGAGGCTCGTTGAAAGACTGATTATTTCATGACAGCGCCGGTATTGGCAGACGTGACGAGTTTCGCATAGCGGGACAAGTAACCGGTCTTGACTTTCGGTTCCGGCTGCTTCCATTCAGCTTTGCGTTTTGCCAATTCTTCATCGCTGACTTCCAGTTCCAATTTACGGTTGGGAATGTCGATGGAAATGGTGTCCCCGTCGTGGACCAGGGCCAGGGGGCCGCCTTCCATAGCTTCCGGCGAGATGTGGCCGATGCAGGCGCCGCGGCTGGCACCGCTGAAGCGGCCGTCGGTCAGAAGGGCGACTTTCAGGCCCATGCCGGTGATGACGGCTGTCGGGTTGAGCATTTCACGCATGCCCGGACCGCCTTTCGGGCCTTCGTAGCGGATGACGACGACGTGGCCTTCTTTGATTTCACCGCCGAT
>OGYE01002316.1_pt1 | contig 11778 bp, 11 predicted proteins | sample 1576471 | NCBI WGS metagenome assembly OGYE01 (sample SAMEA3541532, study PRJEB24748) | human gut metagenome | biome: human gut; feature: human-associated habitat; material: faeces | place: China | collected 2012
GGAGCGAGCATTCTATTGTTGAAAATCATAAGCAGAATGGAAAGAGTATCTGGATACGGAACTGATGCTTGTAATACGTAGCAAAGAAATCAATAAACAGTTGGAAGAAGGCATGATGGAATATGAAAAAGTATCCCGACAGGCATTAGAAGATGGCACGTATCATGATCCGTATCATGTAAAACCGATTGAATTAACAAAAAAACGTCAGAGAAATGTGTTTTTGGTACAGCATCTGCTTGGATGGGCAAGATATCTGTTTTAATAGATAACAGGGAGGAAGGAAAACGTGTTTCAGATATTAATTGTAGAAGATGATAAAGAATTAAGCCAGCTATTTCAAAAAGCATTCCGATAATATGTAAAATAATGTCTTTTCCGCTGATCCACTTAGCCGGTTTTCCAGTCAGATTAAACTTCATTGCAGACGGAACTTTAAACCATGCCTTTCCGGTTGCCATTCCTGCCGCCATATCCGTACTTCCGACACCGGTAGAGAATGCTCCAAGTGCTCCGTAAGTACAGGTATGGGAGTCTGCACCAATGATTACATCTCCTGCCACGGTAAGTCCTTTTTCCGGGAGCAGCGCATGTTCAATTCCCATCTCCCCTACATCAAAATAGTTGGTAATGTCATGTCTGCACGCAAATTCCCGCACGCATTTACAGTGCTCTGCTGATTTAATATCCTTGTTTGGAACAAAATGATCCAAAACCAGTGCTACTTTATCTTTATCAAACACACCGTCCACTTTCATCTTATCCATCTCATGGATAGCCACCGGTGATGTAATGTCATTTCCAAGAACTAAATCCAATTCTGCCTCGATCAACTGTCCTGCACTTACAGATGGAAGCCCTGCATGTGCCGCCAGGATTTTCTGCGTCATTGTCATTCCCATGATAAAATCCTCCTTCACGTAATTATTCCGATTCCCTGCTGTTATCATAAATCACGCCATGAAAGCGGAGAATGCTTTCATCCCGAGGGAAATCAAGGGAGTGGAACTGACAGAGCAGGAGCAGAATGACCTGCGTGAAGGCAAGAAGGTCTATGTAGAGGGCATGATCGCCAAATCCGGCAACGAGTTCAACGCCTTCATTCAGGTGAATGCCGAACGCAGGGGTGTCGAGTTCATTTTCGAGAACGACAAGCTCTTCAACCGCCAGACACTCGGGGGCGTGGAACTGACACAGAAACAGATTGAGGACCTGAACGCTGGAAAAGCCATCTTCGTGGAGGGAATGCAGCGCAAGGACGGCGAGGTGTTCTCCTCCTACGTGAAGTTGGACGAGGCGACAGGCCGCCCGTCCTACACCCGCTATAATCCGGACTCTCCGGAAGGCGCACGCGAAATCTATATTCCCAACGAAATCAACGGGGTGAAGATTACGGCGGAGGAACAGCAGCAGCTCCGTGACGGCAAGGTGATTTTCCTCAATGACATGGTGAACCGCAAGGGAGAGGAATTCTCCTCCTTCATCAAGGCCGACCTGGAAACGGGACGCCTGAGCTACTCCCGTACGCCGGACGGCTTCGAGCAGCGCGAGGATTTCAAGATTCCACCCAAGGTATGGGACGTGGAACTGACCAGACAGCAGCGTGCGGACCTGCAGAGCGGAAAGGCCGTGCTGGTGGAAGGCATCAAGGGATATGACGGGAAGACCATCTCGCAGTACGTCAAGGCGAACTTCAACCAGGGGCGTCTGGACTTCTACAACGAGAATCCTGACCGCAAGCGTGATGCCTCGCAGCGCAATGTGGTGGCCAACAGCCAGCGACAGGAACAGGGAAACCGCAAGTCAAAAGGTGCGAGCATTGCCTGACAACAGGTTACTGAAAAATGAATGTTGAATCAAAAAAAAGAAAGAAATATGAAAAAGGAAAACGGAAACGACATGCCTTTCAAGGCTGATGAAGTGAACTGGGACGAACTCTCCGGTATCGGTATCATGAAGGACGAGCTGGAACTCTCCGGCGAAATGGACACCCTCCTCAGGGGAGAGAAAACGAAAGTGATGTCCCTGAGCCTCGTGCTCCTCGGCGTGGACGTGGTGATGGACGCCACGCTCCAACTGGTCCGTAAGGGCGAGTCCCCGCTACTGGAAATCCAGGGAGTGACACCGCTGGGCAAATAATCTGGGAGCAATTATCAAGTAAACCGATGTCTTACCGCCGTTTCCTGTCTTCCGCATGGAAAACGGGAAACGGCTTAATTTTTATCTTACAATATGATAGCAATCATCGCAGAAAAGTTATCATAACTCGTGATAATTTTTCTTATCACAAGTAAATTATTATCCAAAGCCTTTATTTTTGTCTGTCTGTATATCAGCTATTTAAACACATTACTTTATATTACAGCTTTGGATAATAATCATCTTCATTTAGATAGATTCCTTAGCCATATCTTAAGTTCCTGGTCTTTTTCCCATGAACGTTCTGTTATATCGTTTGGTATCATATTAACATAAGCTGATTCCAAAGCCTCTCTTTTTTGTTTAGAATCAGCCCGAGCATATATTTCAGTAGTTTGTATAGATACATGTCCTAAAATATCACGAATATAGACCAAATTTACACCAGCTTGTAACAAGTGCATAGCTTTACTGTGTCGTAAAGTATGCGGGCTTATTTTTTCCGGTATAAGTTCCGGATCTTGTATTCGGGCGTGATTAATATAATTATTCAAGATATAAGATATGCCAGAGTTTGTTAGCTTTCTGCCACAACTGTTAAAGAAAAGAGGTCTTTGATTAAAACCGGACAGGTCTAAACGATTCTCTTCCATATAACTGCGTAATAAATTCACTTGTTCGTCTTGTAAAGGGACAATTCTTTTTTTGCGTCCTTTACCAAATAAGGTGACATGACAAGGCTTTTCCAATTTCAAAGATGCGGGTGTCAAGTCTATTAATTCTTGTACTCTGGCTCCACTATCATAGAGCAGGGATATCAAAGCTAAATCCCGTCGTCCTTTTTTCGTGTTGATTGGTATTTGTGCCAATAAAAGCTTAATGCCATCTATGCTGAGATAATTGACACTTCTTTTTTCATGTGTTTTTACCTTGATGGATAATATCTCTTGCCATTGTTCCAGACGCTTTACATCCTCATATTGCATATATGTACAAAAAGAACGTAATGCCGCCAATCTTTGATTTCTAGTCGCGTTACTCGATTTTTTCGTGTCTTGTAACCAATCAAGGAAGTTTAAAACCGTTTTTCTGGTAATATGTTCCAATCTAAGATTATCAGCCTTTATGTTTACCTGTTCGTCCAGAAAGTTTAACAGCAAGCTAAATGATTCGCTGTATGACCGTATGGTATTAGGGCTTACGCCTCTTTCTCCGATAAGGTACTCTGTGAAAAAAGCCGTTAAATGCTTCGCAAAGTCAGTCGTTTTCATAAGTATCTACATTTAAATTAGTTATTATGTTTGTTTGAGGGTACACAAACCGTGTTATCGTATTTTGTTTCAATAGAATATCGGGAAACATATCTTGTGTCAGGCGCACGTAGGTTTCAGTCCCTTTCAACGTCTTATGCCCCAAGAAGACCGACAAAAGAGGAAGCGCACAATATATGTCCATTCCTTCTTGCACCATCTTTGCAAGGGAATGGACGGCAAAAGTATGTCTGAGACTATGTATGCAGGCTCCTCCGGAACGGTTGCTCGAACAAGGTATATTGCATTTTTCCAACACTTTCTTGAAACCGCCCAAAACAGTACAAGAAGATAACGGTCGTCCTGATGGGGATATTAACAAGAACTTGTCCGGGGCATCAACGTCTGGCAAGGGCATCTTGTTGCGATATTCCAAATACTGTTGTAGAACCTTGGACAGGGAGTCGCTTAAAGGAATAAGCCTTTCCATCTTGTTCTTTGTCTTCCGAATAATGATGCAATTCCTTCTCAAATCAACATCCCGATTCCTAATGGATATGGCTTCCCCGATTCTAATCCCTGTAGCATATAAGATTCTATATAAAGCAGGTAATGCAAAAAGATTACAATATATATTATGACTATGCATCCTTTGCTTGTCGCAAGCTTCAAAGATGTCCTGCATCTGTCCACGGGTAAACACATAAGGAGTAAAATCCGAATATTCCTTCTTTGGTAACTTGGGTATATAGCATTCTTTTCCTATGTGGCATAAGTATAGGCAAAACTGTCGGAACATGGACACCTTGTCATAGAGGGTTTTCTTTTTATCATGTATGCGGGTGCACTTCCATGTATCAATCATGCTTTTAGTTATGAACACATCCCTGATGTTGCTATTAACAAAGAACTTGTCAAACTCCAAGAGCATCCACTTTATCCGTCCAATGTCGGAAACCTGATTTTCTTTCATCGCAAGAAAATCCTTAAAATAAGGTGCGAACACGCTTTGATATATGAATTGTTCAGACATAGAACAAACCTCCTTTCTGTGTGTAGAAATCGGATGGGACATCCGGGACTTCAAGGACACATTTCATCAAACCATCAATGTCTATCCGAAGATAGCCCATTGTCGTTTGTGTAGTTTTGTGTCCCAATGTCTCAGAAATGACGGGCAGTGATATGCCATTACGCAATAGCTGGCTGGCTAAAGTATGTCTCATAGCGTGAGGACCTTTTTTTCTATCCCTTGTATCTATTCTTGAATGGCAGATAATCTTTCTGACCGACAAGGAAACCACCGCCCCATTCACAGGATTATATGGGGCTAAAGAGGATAGGAATATCTGTTTGGAAGAAGAACTCGGTCTGCCATATTTCACATAATTGATGATAGCTTCTCCTACATCCTTTAAGAGTGGCAATTCTATTTCACGTTTAGTCTTGTACTGTATCAGGCGGATAATGTTTCTATCCCAGTCTAAATTACTGAATTGTAATCCGGCAATATCGGAGGAACGTAGTCCTAACCGTGTTGCTAATAGGAGCATGGCGTAATCTCGTTTTCCTACAGGAGTGGATTGATTTACCGAAGATTCTATTTGCAAGACTTCTTCACAAGTGTATGTCGACGGTAGTTTTTCTTTTACAATATAACGGTTTCTTCCTATCACATAATCAATATTCTTATTGATAAGCTTTTGTTCGTACAGGTAACGACAAAATGCACGCATCGTTGCCAATACTCTTTGTTTACTGTTTTGGCTGGAAGATATAAAAGTTAGCACATCATCCTCACCTATATCTGAGATGCGGGATACATTCCTCAAAGACAAATGCCTGAGAAAATAGCTGAACACATGTTCGTAGCCATCTATCGTTTTAGGAGATAGTCTTTGTTCTTCCAAGAGATGAAGGTATTTTGTCATAATGCCTCCTATTTCTCCTGAGAATTTGCGTATAACGTATCTTACAACTGGTTTTTGGATAGTTCTATCCGTAAGATAATTAACGAATAGCAGTAATCGATAATTGGTTCCATGTATCAACCGCGTTTTTTCTTGTGGCATAGTCTTTAAAAACAAATCGATGGATTCTACATTACAGTCTTGTATGTAGTTTATATCCATGTAAACGATAAAAAGACGACAGGTCTTTTTATACTGTCGGATAGTCGATTCTGAATATCCGGCTTTACGCAACGCTTCTAAAAAATCCGAAACTTTGGATTCAAAATGATTTTTATTGTCCATAATACTATATTTGGAGGGAGCAACATTACTCTCTCCACAATATAGCATATTATTATCAGAACATTATTATCACGAGTTTGATTGATTATCTGTCAGTTATTTGGTGTATTAGCTTATAGCTTTGGATAATAATTTACTTGTGATAAGAAAAGCCGAGTGTAGGCATGGACATTGCCCGTGTAGTCGGGGCTGATACAAGAAATGACGGCTACTGTTCCGGTAACGGATATATGGTGACCTGGGCACTGGGACACCTCGTGTCACTGGCCATACCGGACACTTATGGTTATACGAAAACGGCGGAGGAGGACTTGCCGATGCTGCCGGACCCGTTCCGTCTGGTGTCCCGCCAGGTCAGGACGGACAAAGGGATGGTGACGGACATCGCCGCCGCCAAACAACTGAAAATCATCGACAGCGTGTTCGACCGGTGCGACAGCATCATCGTGGCTACCGACTGTGCCCGTGAAGGGGAACTTATCTTCCGCTGGATATATTCCTACTTAGGCTATACCAAACCGTTCAAACGCCTGTGGATCTCCTCTCTCACCGACGAGGCCATCCGCGAGGGTTTGGCGAACCTCCGGGACGGCAGCGACTACGACAGCCTGTATGCCGCCGCCGACTGCCGGGCAAAGGCGGACTGGCTGGTGGGCATGAACGCGAGCCGTGCCCTGGCGGTAGCCTCCGGCTCGGCGAACAACTCCATAGGACGTGTACAGACCCCGACGCTCGCCATGGTCTGTGCCCGCTTCAAGGAGAACCGGAATTTCGTCTCCACCCCTTACTGGCAGCTGCACCTCACGCTGAAACGGCAGGACGCGCACCGCATGTTCATCCACACGGAAGAGTTCAAGGAAAAGGATGCGGCAGAGGCGGCATACCGGAAAATCACTTCCGGTTCTGTGGCGACAGTCACTGGGTCGGAACACAAGAGGACTTTCCAACAGGCCCCGCTTCTGTACGACCTGACCACGCTCCAGAAAGATTGCAACGTCCATTATGACCTGACAGCGGAGAAGACCCTCTCCATCGCCCAATCCTTGTATGAAAAGAAGCTTATTTCTTATCCGAGGACGGGAAGCCGCCATATCCCGGAGGATGTCATGCGGCACATTCCTTCCTTGCTGGGAAAAGTGGTTTCCATGCCGGAATTCAGGGAATACGGACAGTCTTTCGACATGTCCGATCTGAATACCCGCAGCGTGGATGACACGAAAGTGACCGACCACCATGCCCTGATTATCACGGGCATTTCACCCGAAGGGTTGTCCGAGGCGGAATCTACCGTTTACACCCTGATAGCCGGAAGGATGCTGGAAGCATTCTCGCCACCCTGCGAGAAGGAACTTTTGGTCATGGAATGTGCCTGCGAGGGAATGGCGTTCCGTTCCCGCTCTTCCTCCATTGTCAGACCGGGCTGGCGCGGCGTGTTCGCCAGAAAGGAGGACAGGGAGAAGGACGAGCCGGAACGTGACGGGGGGACGGCGGAGTTTGCCGAAGGCGAGACTGTTCCGGTCATGGGACACGGGATGGCGCAGAAGAAGACCCTACCCAAGCCGCTGTACACGGAGGCCACCCTGCTGGCGGCGATGGAGACCTGCGGGAAAAACATCACGGACGAACAGGCAAAGGAGGCTATCAAGGAATTGGGCATAGGCACACCCGCCACCCGTGCCGCCATCATTACCACCCTTATCAAACGTGACTATATCGCCCGCTCCGGCAAAAGCATCATCCCGACCGAAAAAGGGATGTATATCTATGAGGCGGTGAAGGACATGCGTGTGGCGGACGTGGAACTGACGGGAAGCTGGGAGAAGACCCTGGCGCAGGTGGAGAGGCATACCCTCGATACGGAAACCTTCATGCAGTCCATCCTGGATTACACCCGCAGGGCAACCGAAGAGATCCTGCGTCTGGATTTTCCGGCGATGCAGGAAAGGGCATTCACCTGCCCCAAGTGCAAGACGGGAAAAATCATCCTCCGTTCCAAAGTGGCCAGGTGCGACCATGACGGGTGCGGGCTGCTGGTGTTCCGCCGTATTCTGAACAAGGAACTGACCGACACCCACATGGAACAGCTTTTCTCCTCCGGCACCACCAGACTCATCAAGGGGTTCAAGGGAAAGAAAGGTGTACCGTTCGATGCCGCCGTCACCTTCGATGCGGAATACAACACGGTATTCTCGTTCCCGAAAACCGGGAACGGAAAGAAAAAATAACACCGTCATTCCAATTCGCGGGCAAAGGTAGCGCACCGCCTTTTTCCACCGGCAAGGTCAGGCCCTCCGGGTTTCGGGGAAAATCATCCTCGCGCCGCTCCGGTATTTTCCTCCGAAAACCTTGCCTGTGGAGGCGGTACGCATCCCGGCCCTTGAAATTGGAAAAGACTGTTTCACCCGTTAATACCGGAATGTCATGAAAACAAGGGAATATATCGACAAGATTCAAGCGAACAGATGGGTACGGACCATCGCATTGGGCTTTGCAGCCTTCATCGTGTTCAGTTATATGTACACACGGGGCATATCCCCCGTGTGGGCTGCGGTAGCCATCGTGTGTTTTAGGGGATTCTTCAGGTTCCTGTACCGGATAGCTTGCCTTCTGGTGGCTGCGGCCATACTTTTCTGCATACTCAGTTTTCTGGTATCCTGACAATATTTGACCATGAAACATAACTGCCATACAAAATCAAGTGGAACCTTACAGAACAGAGCTGTCTTCCGGGACGGCTCTTTTTGTTTTCCGCCCTCTGTGGAACCGGAAACCATAACGACAGGAATAAAAGGAAAAGGGATGAAAACACAGACTTGGCATACCGGAAACTACCGGGCAAAGTTGGCAAATGCCTTTGTTCGGACGGCAAGGTCAAGCCTTGCGGTTTCGGAAAAAATCATCCTCGCCGGAGGCTTGCGGTATTTTTCCCGAAAACCTTGCCTTACCGAAGGCATCTGCCGTCGGGCCCTTGTAGTTCACGGGCTGCCAAAGCCCGAATATTCACAATTAAAAAAAATAAAGAGACATGAACCAAGCATTTGCAACAAGCGCACCGCCGGCTCCCATGAGGATGCCCATGCCGGTAACGAGAAGAAAAAGGACGGTGGAACCCGAACCTGCCGTCAAGTTCCCGCCACGGGGGACGACAGGGCCGGTACACATCTCCACCCTGTTGAACCCGATTCTGGAAATCAGCCGCCATCCCGACAGGAACAGGCTGCTGGCCAAACTGTTCAGTGAAGAATAAAACCCAGTAATAACTTTTAATACATCAAATTATGTTTTTTACAGCAATCCACCAGATGATGACCGAAGGCGTGGATCTCACGCTTGTCATCCGCAAAGCGAACGGACAACTGACAGTATCCTTACTGCCGAAGTCGAACGGGCTGAAGGACGAAGCCCAGAACCACCTCGTACCACTGACCGTCAGCGTGGAGGGGTCAGCCTTCTCGACCGCCTGCACGACCTGCGCGCCCTGCGCGAACGTGTAGTAGAACTGCACCTTCTTGCCGTAGTTGTGCGGCTTGTTCGTGTCCGGATCGGTCTTCGTGAAGTTGCTCTTCAGCTCAAGCTGCACCAGCTGCTTGTTGTCGATGATCTTGGCGTACGCGACGTTCTCGGTCTTGAGCAGGGCGAAGCCGTCCTTGGTGTCGATGGTCTGCGTGCCGGCGCCGGCGAACAGCTGGAAGCCGGCGACCGCCATGACCACCAGCAGCACGCCCCACAGCCACGGAGACTTCCAGAACGGCTGCGGGCCGCCTGAGTTGTTTCCCTTCTGGCTGCCGTTGGAGTCGTTGGGCGAATTGCGTTTGAACGGGTTGCCGTTGCCGCGGTTGCCATTGCCACTCGGCGGCATCTGCTGAGGGCCTTGAGGATAGCTCATACCTGATTATTCTCCTTGATACACTTCGGGCTTCAACACGGCGATGGAGTCAAGATTGCGGAATCGCTCGTCATAGTCCAAGCCGAACCCGACCACGAACTCATCGGGAATCTCATAGCCGCGATACCGCACGTCGACGTCCACTTCGCGGCGCGACGGCTTCTCCAGCAGCGCGAATATCTCCACCGACGCCGCGCCGCGGCGCTTGAGTTCCTCGACAAGCCATGCCAAGGTACGCCCTGAATCAACGATATCCTCGACGATAAGAATGTGCCGACCGCGGACATCGCAGGACAGGTCCTGCCGTATGGCGATCGTCCCGCTCGATTCAGTGCCCGACCCGTAGCTCGAAAGACTCATGAAATCCATCTGCACGGGAATGCTCAGCGCCTGCGAGAACGCGGCGATGGTGTTCACGGCACCCTTGAGCACCGCGACCAGCAGCAGGTCACGCCCCTGATAGTCCTTGCTTACCCGCGCCGCCACCTCGTGTATCTTGCTTGCGATCTGAGCCTTGGTGATCAGCTCATGGTCGATCTCGTCTTGAACATCAGCGATTTGCATGGAGACCATCTTGGCACACGCGAATGACGTGTTTCCGACGAAATGCTGAATGACCGCTGGGAAGTGCCACGGCACCCTGCCCGTGCCACTGCGAGATCAGCCGGTCGACGGCGTCGACGTGACGGACCCCGGCCTCGATGCCGACCGCCGCGAGCGCGTGCGCGATCACGCGCAATCTGATCGCCCGCGGCTCCCGCGCCAACGCTTTCGCGTCGATCCGCAGCAGCTCGCAGTCTCCGTCGACGCTCCCGCACGAATCCCCGGCGAACGTCACCGCGTGCGCCGCAACCGATTCCGCGATACCGTCGAGATACGACTTCTCGATGGATGCGAGTTCGGCACCGTCACAGAACCTGCTCACGATATCGCCGCCGGCGAACGCGTTCAGATAGGGAATCAGCGTGTGGCGGACGCGCGAGCGCAGCGGGAAATCGTCCGGCAACGGTTCGTCCGCAGCCATATGGTCGCCGTTGGTCGGGTCATCCCACCATGTAATCCCGAGGTCCTCGCAGATGCCGGTCGTGTCCGCGCGGGTCAGACGCAGGAACGGGCGGGCGAACCGCACGCCGTCACGCTCGACGATCCGCGGCATCCCCGCGAGCGCATCCAGTCCGGAGGACCGCAGCACATCCATCAGCACGGTTTCGGCCTGGTCGTCGCCGGTGTGGGCGAGCAGCACGCATGCGGCCGACTCCCGTCGGGCCGTATCGGCCAGCGCACGGTATCGCGCGTCGCGGGCCGCGGCCTCGACGCCGTGACCGTCCCCCGACACTTCGACCGGCACCACCGTGACCGGGTCGAGCCCCAGCCCGCAGCATCGCCGTGCCGCCGACTGAGCCACCTCATCCGAATGCTCCTGCAGCCGATGATCGACCACGACGGCCCCGCATCTGATGCCCCACGACGCGCACACGATGCCGGCCACCGCCGCCAACGCCATCGAATCGCGACCACCCGAGCAGGCCACCAGCACCAGCGGGGCATCGGGCGCGGGGGTATGGTCGCCGTGCTCGGCGAAGCGCGGATCCTGCCTGGGTAGTCCCAGATCGACCAGCATGGCTCGCATCCGGCCGATCGCGGCACGCATCACAGCGGTATATGGCATGGGTCGAAACCTTTACAGCTTGGCCAGTTTGGCGGCCATCACGTTGATCGCCTCGATGGCCGACCACTGGTTCTCCGGGTCGTTGACGATCACGGCGAACGACAGCACGCCGCCCTTGACGCGGGACACGTTGCCGGCGAGCGAGGTCACGGCGTCGAGGCTGCCGGTCTTCACGCGGAACAGGCCGTTGTCCGGGCCGGTGACGATACGGTTCCTCGCCGTGCCGACCAGGCCGGGGATGGACAGTCCCTCCGCCGCCGCGGTGGCGATGCCGGCGGTGAGATTGCGCTCCTGCACCTCGATCAGCGTGGTCACGCTGACCTTCGATCCCGGCGTCAGACCGGAGCAGTCGGCCATCTGCAGGCCGGACGTGTCGATGCCCTGCTCGGCGAGCGTGTCGGCGACGGCCTGCGTGTCGGTCTTGATGCTGTTGCCAGCCTGACGCTTGAGCGCCGTCAGACGGCCGAATAGCTGGGCTAACGTATTGTCGGAATGCCTCAGCATGAACGCCATGACCTCGTTAAGCGGCGCCGAGCTGACCGAGGCCAGCGCTGAAGTGCCGCTTGGCGCCGCGCCCGC
>OGYE01002321.1_pt1 | contig 11745 bp, 12 predicted proteins | sample 1576471 | NCBI WGS metagenome assembly OGYE01 (sample SAMEA3541532, study PRJEB24748) | human gut metagenome | biome: human gut; feature: human-associated habitat; material: faeces | place: China | collected 2012
TAGTTGTAGGATCTTTTTTTTTTACAAGAGATGCTATAAATGTGACCAGCCAGCGCAGGGCGGGCACAGCTCTGCCCACAGCAGCACAGTGTGCGGCGCTGGAGCAACTCTGCGTGCAGACCGTTCAGCGCTGCTGGGAAAACGGGTATGATCTGCTCTCTCTGGGAGCAGTTCGGGCGCTGAAGCAGTTACTTCTACTTGAATTAATTATTTTAGAAACAATAACATCTACTCTTATACTTGGAACAATTATAATGCATTCTTCGTACTCTTGTTTATAATCTTTTAAATAATATGGATCCCTTTCTATTAAATCTACTTTTGAATTTTTAATACTCGTTAAATTAGATTTTATATAATTATCAATACTAGATAAAATTATAATAAAATATCTGTTATTCCAAATAACAACATCACCAAACATTTCATCAGATATATTAAGTGAATAAAGAGTTCCAAGTATATCCTGATGTCTTAAATCATTACTTGATATAATTTCATATATTTTAATATTTGGCATTTTATTATATAAAATTACTTTTGTCGCACCAACAAATGGTTCATATATATTATATTTAACATTTTTTAGTTCTTTCTTTACCCTATTTAAGTACTTAATTTCAACAAAATTAGTACTATTTGAATATAATACTTTTTCTACTATTTTCTCTACTGTATAAATAATAATCACCTTTTCTTTATAAGAAAAAAGAAAATATATTTTTTATATATTCTCAATTTTCTCTATTAACTTCGCATTTTCTTCTCTTATAGTCATAATACAAGAAAAAAGTAAGTCATAATATGAATCTTCATCCATATAATCATTTAAAATCCCTAGAGGAACATTAAAACTATCTATTTTTTTATTTTCTAAATACAATAAATTTATAAGTTCATATAATTTTTTTATTATTTCTTCTTTTTTATCTTCAATATCTAATTTTTTAAATGCTCTAATTAAATTAATGTAATTTTCTTCCATCAATATTCTCCTTACCCTTTTCTAAATTATCAACAACATTTTGAAAATGACTATCAGCATTAGCTATTTCATCTATCTTTTTATATAGCATTTTTTGAAATGATTTAAAATAATTACATATGTATAATGCATCAGAATTACCAATTATCGCTAATTCTATTATTTCTTTTTTATGACCATACAAATAAATTCCTATTTGTCCTCCTGTTGTTTTTAATCTATCTGCTATTGTTGCATAACTTGTTATTTTTTCTTTCTGGTTTTGCAAATATTCATTTATCTCTTTTAATACATCTTCTATTGTTATTTTTTTATTTAACCAACCAAAATAATTGCATATTGCTTGTGCATAGGCATTTTTATCTGATAATTCTATTATTTCTTTTTTATGAACAATCAGATAATTTCCTATTTGGCCGCCTGTTGTTTTTAATATATCTGTTATTGTTGCATAACTCTTTATTTTTTCTTTCTGATTTTGCAAGTATTCATTTATTTCCTTTAACACATCTTCTATTGTTTTTAACCAACCAAAATAATTGCATATTTTTTTTGCATCATTATTTTTTTCTGATAATTCTATTATTTCTTTTTTATGACTATGCAAATAATTTCCTATTTGTCCTCCTGTTGTTTTTAATCTATCTGTTATTTTTTTATAATTTGTTATTTTGGTTGTTTGACTTCGTAAATATCCATTTATTTCTTTTAATATAGAATTTATATCTATATTATTAATTTTATTAACATTTTTATACAAATCATAAAAATTTCTTAATATGCCATTTATACCTAATTTTGATAATAAATCTTTATGATTTTTTTCATTGCTAATTTCAGATGAATTTGAATCTATTGAAAATTCATAATTCCATAAATCAAATTCACTTCCTACTTGAATAATTTGGTTTATAATTTTTTTTCTTTTTACAGTTTGTGATTCTAATTTATCATCATTAGTGAATTTAGAATATTTAAATTGTATTTCTCTTAAACTTATAGCAAGTTCTAACTCTTCCTTATTTGATGAATTTATATCTGGAATTCTATTTGTATGTTTAATCCAATTTGAAATATATTTAATTTTCTTTAAGTCACTTTCTTCTGTTTCTAAACTTTTTAGAAAGTTAACTTTTAAAGTATTATTAACAAGATCTATTACTAACGGTATTCTTTCTTTATTATCTTCTCCAATAGCACTTATACATCTTCCTAATTGTTGCAAAAACAATATTCTTGAATCTTCATTTAATGTTCTAAACCAAATAATTCCATCTATTTGTTCAACATGGACACCTTCATTTAACATATCCATTACAAACATAAATTTCTTTTTAGGAGATTTTGATGAATTAAAATCTGATAATGCTCTTGTATTTTGTTTCTTTGAATTATCTGAAAGCATATTATATGTTTCAACATCATTTTTTAATTTTTTATGTAATGTTGATGCTATTTTAGAGTCAGCAAGGACTTCCCAGTTCATATATTCAATTATTTTACTAGATATGTCATTCGAAAGCGTTTGAAGTGCATTAGGCATATTATTAACATGTAACTTCGTTAATAATAAAATATTTTCTTTTTCTTCATTTAAATATGTTATTTCATCACTAGATAACGCTTTATTTTCATTAATTTTATTATAAATACTACTTAACTTTTCTCTATTTTTTTCTAAGTATTCACCAGAGAATAATAATTGATTCATTAAGTTTTGATATGATCTAATCATACTTTGTGCTTGTGTTTTTGTCATTTCTTCGCCTGATTCAGCATTGACATATTCACCATTTTTATTTTTTGTTATAGGAATAAACACAATATATTTACCATCTTGTTTCAAATTATCTTTAATTATTTTATCTATTCCATCTGCTTCAGATATTTCTCGTCTTACCTTCTCATATTCTCTTCTTTTTTCTTTTTTCAAATTTTCATCTATAATATCGTCTATTTTTAGTTTAAGTTCATCTAAACTACCATCTTTAATAAGTGAATATTCACAATTTACAACATTAGGGCTATGAATAATCCCTCTTTCTATTGCTTCAAGTAAATCCATATTATATGATAAATGCTTTTCATCTAATATTTCATCATCAGTATAACCATATTTTTTAGCAAATATTTCTGACATATCTCTTTTATCCATATCTCTTTCTGGAGTTGCTGTTATACCTAATACTTTAGCTGGCTGATTTTCTAGTAATTTTTCAATATTTTTTTGCCATTCTGCTGCTCCTGTACGATGTAACTCATCAAATACTATCAAGTCATATTCACTATTTATTATTTCATCTGAATTATTTCCTTTTGTTAAATATTGATAAGTATATAAAGATAAATTTGGAAATGCATTTTTTACAACATCTTCATCACTATATGAAAATGGATAACTTTCCCTATAATTTTTTACTATTATACGCTTTAATTGACTTAATATATAATCATTAGGTGCTAGATAAAGAATTTTTGCATGTTTATTTTCTTCTAATTTGCTTATTTCTTTTTCTATATAATACATTTCTGATAAAGCAACATAACTTTTCCCTGTACCTGTTGGTAAAATAACTGATGTAAATTTATGATCTTTGTATGCTTCATTTATATTTTCAATTGCTTCTCTTTGATATGTTTTTAATTTTATTTCAGTATTTTTAATCTGATTACATCCAAGAAAATCCTCAAGTTCATCTAATGAAACTCTATCTTTTATATCTACATTTTCATCTTTTCTTACCATCTTCAATAAAATTATATTAGCAATATCTTTATCGCTAAGATTTTTTTCTTTTAAGTTATTATATATATCCATAAAATTATTTTCTTTAAGACTATTAATTAATAATTCTCTTTGGCCTTCACTTAAATTTTCTTTTACATTATAATAACTCCAATCAATCAAATCTATAACACTATTAGCAAACCAATTCTCTGTTATATATTCATCTGTATAATTATCTTCAATTAAATTTTGAAGTTCTTTTGTAGGATTTTTTAATATATCTTCCAATTTATTTTTATCAACTTGATTTATATAATCTAGCAAATACCTTTCTTGTGGTGAAACTAATAAATTTACTGATTCACTAATTTTTATTGAATTTTTATTTGAAAGCCTATTGATAATTTCATTTTCAATACCATAAGTATTAGTTTTCATAGATTCAATTACAGAATCGTACTTATCATTATTTAAAATTTCTTTTAATAATTCCAAGCTTCTTTCTTTTCTTAGTCTAGATTTAGCAAGAGCATATGCTTTTGTATATATATTTATTGCATCACCATATTTAATATTGCCCTTTGTAAGTTCATAGATTTTTTCTAAATTTAAACTATTTTTAAATGTATTAATATCGTATTTTTTCAAATTAAAATCACGTGTAAACTCAATACCAGAATTTATTTTTTTTATAATATCATTTTTTAATTCTTTTACAATAGGAGTTTCTTCCATTTGTTGTATTAAAGATAAAGCATCCATAATTTCAGGACTGATTTCCGTAATATTACCTTCCACATCATTATAATGAATTACTTCAAGAGATGAAAAAGCATTACCTACAGTATTAACCAAGAATTTATTACTAATTTTTTTTAGAATTTGACTGTGTTTACTCATTATATCCATTTTTAGATATATCTTATTTTTAAGTAAATTTTGTTTTTTATTAAGTGCTCCATAATTTATTGAATCAGTTATTTTTTCAAGTCCATTTATAAATATATTATTTGTTTCATCAACATAATCTTTTGTTATCATTTTTCTAATATCTTCAAGTTGTTCTTCAGTCTCAGAATTATCAATATAATCAAAATAATATTTAGTAAGTGCATCATCATTATTATTTGAATCTAAATTATTATAATATTCATCAAGTCTTTTATTTATTTCTTCTAGCATATATTCGCCAGCATTGACAATATTTTTTCCAAATTCACTTTTTGGAACTTTTAACATTACATATCTATCATTAAAAACATTTCTTCCATAATCTAATATTACATTTGTATTACTTGAAAAAGATATACAATTTGTGTGTTGATTATAATGCATTTTTATATGTTCAACCATTTGTTCAAGAGATAAATCATCTTCTTTTTTAAATATAGTTTCACCGTAGAATTCTCTATCAGTAATTAGTCTATTTATATTACCATTTTCATCTGTTATTGTTTTATTTTTTATAGACTCAATATCAACATCTTCAAGTGTTCTAAAGAAATAATAATTTTCATCATCGCTAAATATATTAAAATTACTTATATCAAAAACTTCATCAATCATTTTTTCACCTACTATTTACGTTATAACTATTAAACAATTCACACGAAAAAGATACTAATTTTTTAGAACTATCTGTTCTCAAATATTTTATATTTAAATAAGGATATTCCCTTACTCTATCAAGTGCATCAGCATCTTTTATAATTTTTAATATTCGAAGTGCTCTATTCTCTTTAATAATATCATATTTTTTTAATATTTCATAGTCTTTATTGTCATCTAAGGAGTGACTTTCTATCACAAATTTTATTGTATTAAAATCTTCAATATTGTAATTATTTTCTAAAAACCCTAATTTTTTAGTAGCATTATATCCATGCATTTCATCATCTATATCATTAACTCTACCAATATCATGATATATTATAGAATCAAGTGCTAACTTAAAGTCTTCTAAGGACATATTTTCTAAAACAGATAATATAAGCACATATATTGACGCTCTAACTATATGTGAAACTCCATGAACATCACTATCTACTATTAATTTTTCATTTATTTGTTTTATATGATTACAATAATATTTAGATAAATTAGAGGATTGTATAATATTTATTATGTCAGAATACGATAACTGATTATAGCCTTCTTTTTCTAATTCTTCTTTCGAAAGTACATAGTAATTATAGTACTTAGTTTCTTCTTTTATTTTATTAAAAACCATTTTATTATTTCTAAATTTATTAAATATTAACTCAAACTCAGACATTTACTAAACTCCTTTTCCATATATAATTGTATCAAACTTGAAATAATTTACCTCAAAAAAATGCTTATATTTAACATAAGAATTTAATTTAAAATCTATTGATGAATCATTTTTTATCAATTTATTACGCTTTAGAGTAATTTTTTTATAATTTTATCAATTTATTACAATTACATTTATCTCTAAAAAATTATCATTAATTTTTATATTATTTTACTTAGCATAAGCCTTTAATCTAGAATCTATAGATGTAACTAACTCTATAATTTTTTTATTTTGTTTTATTATATCTGATGATTTAATAAATTTATATGGATCACTTTTTAATGTATCTTTTAACTGTTCAAATAATATTTCATCTATATTTTTTATATTTTTATAATAACTTGAATACTTAAATAAATCATTGTCACTTCCATATATTCCTAGAAATACTTTTGATATAAAATCACTTTTATTAATTTCATTTTCGATTAACTCTTCCGTCAAATATTTACCATCTAATAATATCAAAACCATTTCATTTAAATTTACCAATTCAGATAATTTTGATTTATCTTTTACATATTTAACAAGTTTATAGTTATCTTTTATATTTTCTTTTATTAAATCATAATCCAAATATAACTTATCATTATTTAATATATATTCTTCTATTATTTTTCTATTTTTATTGTTCTTAAATTCACCATTATGTACTAAAAATATGCCTTTATATTCTATTTTATTAATCATTTGTAATAACTCATCATTTAAACCATTTATAAGTAATTCATCTATTTTTCTACTAAATTCATTTAAAGTTCCTACTGATTCTGGCAATAATAAATCATCTAAATCATATATATCGCTTATTATATTGTCTATTTCATTTATTAATTTAATCATTATTTTTTGATTATCCATAGTATCACTTCCAAGAATTATTATATCAAAAAAAGTATTAAGGTTCTAGTACTAGCCTTAATACTCTTACTTCTTTTTTAGATTCTACATTTTCTTTTTTCATAAGAAGAAGTTCTCTTTTATACATATACAAATATTTTATTATTTCTTTTCTCATAATTACCTATTTAAAAATTCTGTTATATTAAAATAAGATGATTTTGCTTTATTTAATATTGGATATTCATTATAAGAACCTATTGTTAATTTTGATAAATATTCTTTTGTATTAATAATATTTTCAATTTTTTCTTCTATATTAAATTTATTTTTATTTGATAATTCTTTAATATTTCTTGTACCTATTATTATTCTATTATTATTAATTTTTGATGTTTCAAGTAGACCATTTAAAGAATTAATACTTATAAGTGAATCGATATTATCTATTATGTAATTAAAATTGTTATTTGAATTATATAATTGATCTATTAATATATTTGTAAGTCTATTTGTATTTTCATTACCAATAATAAATATTGCTTTTTTCTCTTTTAAATTATTTAAGTCTAATTCATTTTGACATAATAAGTTCAATAGATTTTCTTTTGATATATATTTATTTAATTCTATTTTTAATACAGATACAATTCCACCTCTTGTTTCAACAGGTGCGAATACAGTACCAGATAAGAATATATATATAGGATTTGTAAATTCTAATGATTTTATATATTCTTTAAATTTATCAAATGTTTCTTTATTATTTTCTGCTTGTAAAAGCATCATACCTACACTACCTAAATTAATTTCTTCTTCTTTTCCTATTTCAAAAAGCAATAAAGTTAATCCTTTGAAATAATCAGATGCTGAATTTTGCCAAAATGGATCCATTGCTTCATCATTTTTAAATAATTCATTTGCAATATTATTTATTTCATCTATTGCTAGATCTTTATTTCCACTTTTATATAATTTATATGGAACTATTAATGGATTAAAACCATTTGAATTTAATGCATCTTTATAATTTATTAAATATGTCTTATAACCATTTTCTTTTAAAGTTGGCATAAATGTTTTATAGTATTCTTCCTTTGTATCATTTACAATAAAATTTTCTCCTGAATTTATTATTTCTTTTAAATAATCAAATATCATTTTTGTTTTTCCTGAATTAGTTATTCCTACTAAAATGTTTGTATTTTTCATAATAATCTCCTCTTTTCTTTAACACTATTTTTTTTATTATTTTCTTTTAAAATTATTTTTCCGTTAATAATATGACTTCTTAAATTTTCTATCTCACTAATATTTTCTTTTAATTCGTCTATATTTTTTATTAACTCATCTCTTTTCTTTAACATTATATCATTGTTAAAATTATTCCAATACTTTTTTATTTCTTCTAAAGAAAAACCTACCTTTTTAAGTTTTAGTATTAAATTTAAATCTTCTATTTGATCACTGGAATAATATCTATATCCTGTAAATAAGTCTACTTCTACTGGATTAAATAAGTCAATTTCATTATAATATCTAAGAGTTTTAATAGGTACACCTGTTTCTTTAGAAAAATCTCCTATTTTATATAACATTTTCCCTCCTTCGACATAACTATAACACTACATTTAACTAGAGAGTCAAGTCATTAAATTAATTATATCAAAAAAAGGTACTAAACTAAATATATTTTATCGTACCTTTTACTTACTACATCAAAATCTAATATATAAAATAAATTTCTAACATATTCTTTTTTATCTGTTTTATATTGAAGGTAATAAGAATGTTCCCAAACATCTATTACTAAAAGTGGAATAAAATCAATTAGAGTTAATTCTTGATGTTTTTCTATTTGAATTATTAAAAGTTTATTTAAGTATCTATCATATCCAAATACTACCCAACCTGGACCTTCTATATTTAAAATAGATGCATTAAGTTCATCAATAAAAGCATCATATGAAGTAAAATCTTTTATAATATGCGCTTTTAAATCTTTACTTAATAAAGTTTTATTTGGCATAGGCGTTAAATTTTCAAAAAATAAACTATGTAATATATAAGCATTTGCATTAAAAGATAATGATTTTGATAATTTTTGTATATTAGTAAAATCATCTTTTACTCTATTATCATTAAAGTCACTCATTAATTTATTTAAGTTATTAGTGTATCCCTTATATAGTGTATTATAGTGATAATTAAACATATCACTACTATAGTAAGGTTCTAAGTCTTTATAATTATATTTTAATTTAATCATTTCATACATTTTTTTCACCTATAAAAATATATGAAAAAAAGATATCTATAATTCTAAATATCTTTGTCATATTCTTCTAAGAATGTATGTTCTTCTCCATCTTTTACATATCTTACAATTTTATCTAAATTAACATTTTCAAATGCTGTAAAAATATTTATATCTATATATTTATTTTGTTTTTTTAATTCTTTTATTATATTTTTTACTTCATATCTTTTTGAATCTCTTTGTCCTAAGCTATATTCTTCTGTCAATTTACACGCACAATTTAAGAATGTTAAATTATGATAATCTCTCCATGTAATTATATCTTTTTCTCTAACTAAATAAAGTGGTCTTATAAGTTCTAGTCCTTCAAAATTTTCACTATGTAATTTTGGCATCATAGATTTAACTGTTGAACCATAAAACATATTTAAAAGAATTGTTTCTATTACATCATCAAAATGATGACCAAGTGCTATTTTGTTGCATCCTAATTCTTTTGCCTTTGTATAAAGTGCACCTCTTCTCATTCTAGCACATAAATAACATGGTCCTTGTCCAATTCTTGATGCTCTTTCTGATGCTTCAAATATATCCGAATTAAATATTTCTATTGGTATATTTAATTTTTTAGCATTTTCTTCTATTAGTTTTCTATTTTCTTCTTTATATCCAGGATCCATACAAATAAATCTACATTCAAATTTAACATTACCATGATTCATAATTTCTTGAAAAAGTTTAGCCATTAAAAATGAATCTTTACCACCTGATATACATACTGCTATTTTATCATTTTCCTTTATAAGTTCATATTTATCAAGTGCTTTTACAAATGGTCTATATAACTCTTTTCTATATTTTTTTATTATATTTCTTTCTACTTCTTTATAAAATTCCATAAATTTTTCCTACTTTACTAATTCATTATATATTTCATCAAATACTTCAAAAAATTTAACTAATTCTTGTTTAGTTGTTAAATGTGAAATACTTACTCTTAAAGTACTTTTTGATAATTCTTCATCTTTTGTAAGTGCATATACAACTTTTGATACATTATTCTTTGATGAACATGCGGACTTTGTACTTATATATATTTCTTTTTCCTCTAATTTTTTAGAAAAAATATCTGAACTAACTCCTCTTACACTAAAATTAATTGTATTATATATACATTTTCCTTTACTATTTATTACTACATTATCATATTTTTGTAAATTTTCTTTTATATATTCATTTAATTCTTTTAAATATTTATTATTATTTTCCATATTTGAAAGTGATATTTCTAATGCTTTTTTAATTGATAAAATTAAAGGAAGAGCTGGTGTTCCACTTCTATAAATTGTTGTACTTTTACCACCTAAAATAAGTGGTTCTAACTTAACATTATCTTTTTTAATTAGTACTCCAACACCATTAATTCCATAAAATTTATGTGGTGAAAAAGTTATTAAATCTACATTTTCAAAATTAGTGTCTAATTTACCAATACTTTGAGTTGCATCTGTATGAAAGAAACAGTTATCATATTTTTTTAATATTTCTCCAATTTTTTCTATATCCATTATTATTCCTGTTTCACTCTCAACACTTGTTATACTCACAAGAGTAGTTCTATCATCTATTAAATTTTCTAACTCTTCTATATCTATTTTCCCTTCATCATTAACTTCTAGTATATCAACACTAACACCTTTGTTAAGTAAATAATTAACCGGTGCAATTATAGATGAATGTTCTATAGAAGTTGTTATTATATGAGCATTTTTATATTTGGCTGCAAAACCCTTTATTACAAGATTATTACTTTCTGATGAACCACTAGTATAAATTACATTTTCATTTTTACATTTAAATACATTTGCAATATAACTTGTTGCTTCATCTATTTTTTCTTTTGCTTCAAGACCTAATCTATGAGTAGAATTTGGATTAGCATAGTATAAAATACTATTCAAATTAAAATCTTCTAATACTTTTTTATCTACTGGACAATTTGCTGCATAATCTAAATATATCATTTTACCACATTCCTTTTTCTTTATTTATTATACAAAAATTATAATTATTGTACAAGAAAATATATATACAAATTTATAATAAATTTTATGCTCAAGACTTGCCCAAAAATCCATTGCAATGGTACGAATCTGAATTTCAACCTTTGTGTCAATGACATCGTTGGTTAAAAAAATGGGAATCGAAACAATCATATGATAGCTCGTATATCCATTTGGCTTTGGAGTGGCGATGTAGTCCTTTACACGAAGTACTGTCACGTCATCCTGGTTTGAAATGGCAGATGCAATCTTATAAATATCAGAGGTAAAGGAACAGATAATTCGTACACCTGCTACATCATTTACATATTTGACAATATTTTCTACTGTCAGTTCTAAATTTTTTTTGCGAATCTTACGGGCAATACTTTCCGGTGATTTAATACGGGATGTAATGTGCTCAATTGGATTGTACTGATGTGTCTGTTTAAATTCGTTGTTTAGTATTTCCAGTTTCGTATTTATTTCTCGGAGAACAGAATCATAAAGCAGTAATGAACGCCTCGCAGAAAATTGTTGTCAATTTCCTCGTTTCCTCCGTGCTCTCGT
>OGYE01002323.1_pt1 | contig 11743 bp, 9 predicted proteins | sample 1576471 | NCBI WGS metagenome assembly OGYE01 (sample SAMEA3541532, study PRJEB24748) | human gut metagenome | biome: human gut; feature: human-associated habitat; material: faeces | place: China | collected 2012
TGGTCCGCCACGCGCTCGTGGGCAAAATCGTCGCCGCCTACGACAGTATTTTTTCACAAAATACTTTAGGAAAGAAAGATCCTTTTTATGCTGCTCATATACTGTTATTTTTCCTTCAGATACACTATTCTTCCCATTAAGAACGTCAGACAAAATTGCCCAATCATATACATTTCTTAGAGAGCTGATAATATCTCCCTCATCACCAAGTTGCTGCAAGACCATAGCAAAATCTTCCTCGGCCATATTAAACGATACAGATACCTTTTCTTCAAATGTAAGCTTAGGAAACAACTTACCCAATTCATAAGTTCCACCGCTCAGGAGTTTTACCAACCCTTCTCTACTCACATCATCTTCTTCAGAAGTTTTAAACTTCTTTCCTTCATTCAGTAACTGAAGGAACTCTCTCTCTTTGTTTGTAACCGTCTGTTTCTTCTTCAATATCTCCTTAAACTTTGATATATCACACTTCCATGGAATTTCTGCATAATTATCCATAACATTAAGGAAGTTGCAATATACCACATCAAAATCTAGCACATCCTCAATATTATCTTTGCTTACTTCACTCAAAAAATGACCTCTATGTGCGACTAAATATGCACATGCCATATATACAAGACGTATATCATGTTTTTCTTTATTTGACATAAGATCATATATAAGATGATGTATTGTGGGATATATATCATAATAATCCTTGTCCGTGAAATCATCATCATTAAATACCACATATCTATCCTTTATATCTACGTCATCCCTAAACAATGCACTTTCTCTTCGCCTGATAAAAAATCTAGGATCGACTTTTGCTATTTCCGGCGCAAATATTTCTGAAACCAACGCTATTCTTTGTTTTTTTCTGTCGTTTCGACGTCTTGCTGTTCGAAAAGTTCTTCGCTCCTGTGCAGTCGATGCTGCCTCAAATACATGACTTCCCCACATCGGCTCACCACCATGCTTTATAAGATTATAATTTTTGTCTGTTACGGCATATCCTACAGAATTTGTTCCTATATCAAATCCTACATAATACTCATCCACTTTCTTAGTTTGCATATTGACAATTCCCCTTTCATGATGTAATGTGTAAATGAATTTACATTGCGAGTTCAAATAAAGTTTTTACCAAATCGCCGGTTTCCGGTTACACAGTGTGTGTATCAATCCTAAGTTTTTACTTAGGATTTTTTATTATCATTATATATTGTATATTTCATTTTCTCGAATAGTATATATTTTATATTTTTGATTTGCTTATACTTTATAATATTGTATATTATATTTATCTAAATGCAAAATTTATTTTTCACTATGTATGATTACTATTCTGCTCTGACCATAATGTCATTTTCCATGCACTCATTCTAAGATACTATTTTACATCATCTTATGTCCATTTTTCTCCACACAAAACATTCGTTTAATTCCAATTCACTAACATTAAAAAGACCAGCAACTGTCAATTCAATAACTCATTGCCGGTCTTTGATTCCAATATTTCTCTAGATTAGCATCTTATATATAACTCTCAGTAATGAATCATTTCCCTGATTAATATGTTACAAACACCTCTCTCACCTAGTAGTCCTTGTTCAGTTGTCTTGTGAATTTGCACTTCGGATATGCGCTACATCCCCAGAACGCACCATATTTACCATTTCGTTTCACAAGATCACTACCACAGAACGGACACTTTGTCTTGATATTTTCAATATGCTGTTTCTTTTCAGCGGTGCTCTTATTGGTCAGATTTGTCAGCTTGTCTTTCATCGCCACTATCTCATCATGAGTATACTTAACTGACATACCGTTAAGCTGAGATCGTAATCTATTAAGCATATGTGGTCTACGCACTATTATAACATCCGATGTATCTGGCGGTACTTTCTTCAATGTACACCTCTCAGAAAATACTATGTACGACATAAATTCTGACACTGGCTTTCCCAGATATTCTGCCAACGCCTTTATATGTGTCCTGTTCTGCTTTATTGGATTATAAAACTTATGTTTCTCCCCATTCGGAAAGCTCTGTGTCCAGTTCAACTGATTGCAATCGCCAAATATCCACCCGCTGTAATTCTTACTCTCGATTACAAATATGCCCTTCTCATGTATCATCAACATATCTATTTCCGTAGTCTTGTTGCCTGTCGGAACATAAACATTCTTGAGGACAACAAGATCACCAGCTATGTTGTCATGTGTAAGTGCATATTCTGTTAAATACTCACCGTACTGCCCTACATTTCTGTAATGCAGGAGTGAGGTTATTATGCCTGGCTGTTCGCCCTTTAGTATTTCTAATAATCCCATACAATTTTCTGCCCCTTAATATTACTCACACTTAGCTATTATAATTCATTCTCTTCTCTTCATTTGATGCCAATCTTCATCACTATCAAAGTTCTCATCATTCCAACAGCAATCTATTGTCCTTAATGTATAAATTACAGCCTTATTCTTCTCATTATAATATCTTGCCTTGATAGCATTAAATTCGTACTTACAACTTTGATCTTTATTAATTATTAACATATACTCACATGACTGTCTCTGAATGCTTCTTGGTGAAACAACAAAAGAATATGCCCCTTTGTCCCCTCCCAAATACATATCATTTTCATCTACAATCTCTGCACCACTTCTTTTAGTAACTTTCATATGTTCTATCTGTTTCATTTCAGCTACTAGTTTTTTATCTTTGTATAATAGAATATTAAGATTTCTAATTATCCTTGGGACATTTGATGTATTTTGAAATTCATATCTAACAGGTATACAAAAATATACCGTTCCACATACGCCACTCTCAAATCCCCAAGATTTGCACTCATCTCCATAAGAATGTGAAAAAGCATAAAATATCGATAACTTTCCTGCTTTATCCCAAAAGCGCTGAACAGCTATAGCCAGCATACTTGATATAAAACCAATTATTGCGCCTATAATCAACATACAAACCTCTTTTGTATCTACTAATGCTATAACTCTGTCAATTATTGGTACTCTTGCATTTTCAGTCACCATAAAAATATTGAATAACATTATTTTTACATCCTTGCTCATTTTATCTATTGTAATATTCCAAAAGTTCACTTAGTGTTTTTGCATCTCGATATTTCTCTATGTTATCAGCAATACTAGAACACTCCTTTTCAGCCTCCTCCTTATTGACAAATGTAGAAATTGATCTATACATTGGGGTAATGTCTGTGTCACGTAAAAATACTTTATTTTCTGCACTATCGATTCTACTTATTATTGCATTAAAAATACAACAGCACTCATAAACAGTAAATTCTTTCCCAAACAAATAATATTTTCTAGGAATAGTATAATATACATTAAATTCCTTATTCTCTTCCATATCTCTATTTGTCCGAACATCGTTAAAAGAAATAATTTTATCATTATTTCTTATATATTTGTGCTCAACTAAAAGCAAAAATAGTTTTTCAGCTAAAATTTGATTTTTAATATCATCCGGTAATTCTGCTGGAGAAATACTTATTCCTAACTTTTCTCCCAATTCATTTATCCTTTTAAAATACTTTATTGAATCATCAAAGAAATCTCTGACTTTACTAATTTCTTTATTACTTTTTTCTAGAGAAAACAACATATTAAAAAACAATAATGTTTTTTCGTACTCACTAATTAAAATAGTCATATTCTCCGCATTATTAACATGCGTATTATACGAAAATACGATTTTTTCTTCGTTTTTATTTAATGTAATATTTAATTCGACAACAGCTTTAGGTTTTGTTTTAAGTATTACAGTATTGTCAGATATTGTCCTTATGAATTTCATTTCTGTATGACTTTCACCTACATCTATTGGAACAACTATTTCTTCACTGCCTGGATAGAAATACATTCCTTCAATATTTTTACTATTAGCCAATGGGTATTGAATATTCCCATTTTTTATCAATGTTTTTGCACTTTCAATCCCCTCCGCCTTAAAACCTTTGCCCTCTCGTTGTAATCTGGTTATAGACTCTACAAACTTTGTATAGCTTTCTTTATCCTTGAATTTTATTTTTTGTACATATTGTTGTTCTTCATCTTCAAATAACGCTCTTAATTTATTTCCCATAATTACCAATCTCCTTTTATCTCACTCAATACTAATATCCTACTTATTAAAACACCCTTTTGAATCTCTACATCTGTATCTCCAAACTTACTATTTGGCAATGAATTTATAAATTTTACCAATTCTAATCTTTCCGCAGGATTTGGAACTATAATATATTTAATATCTGCATACTCAAACTTCAACCATATATCCTGATATTCTTGATTTTGTAATTCATTACTTATTTTATCCTTTTCTTCCATTATAACTTTATTTACTATAATATTTTGTATGTTATTTTCAATTAAAGCCGATTGCCTAGGGACATACCGCCATTCCTTTTCATCATGAAAATTTTTCATTACTTTAACTTTTTTTCCAGATTCTAAATATCGTTCCATACCACCTCGTAGCGGTTTTATATATGCCAATCTAGATAAAATGTAATAAAATGCAACATCCCCTAGTTCCTCTGAACACAACGAATCGTTTATATAATCTTTGAATGTTTTTATATAGTCAGATTTACTATTCACATATACTACAGGTTGAAGTCCATTTTCCTCTCCCCATCTTTTAGAAAATGCTACTGCATATTCCCCATAAAAATCTGTATGTGATGATGAGTCATATATATGTTCTTTTTCCACATCTATTATTTCGGCATCATTTACTACTTTAATCTTGTTTTTTTCTGATAATTTATGAAAAGGCATATCACAAAAACATTTTTGTAATATTGATATTTTATCAATTTTTTTACCCGCAATTTCAATATCTAAGTATGGTATATCCTCATTACAATATCTTGGAACCAAAGCTTTTCTATTTAAAATGTCGGTTAAAAATTGTCTTTCTTTCATAAAATGGAAAAGTGTATTTGCACTTTGAACATATTCTTCATTTTCATTATAAATTGATATCTTCTCCATCTCTGCTCACTCCTCTGGCAATGTACCTTCATTTATGCAAATCTATACATCCCTAATGATTCTCAATGTATTACTATTTCTCCTCCGCAACCATACCAATCTCGCCGCGTCTCTCACCATACATAACTTTCTGTGTACCACCTATACTCATAGCTCCACCGACACCATAATACTTCTCAAAGAACTGTTTCAGTTTTTCTATGACCGCCTGTTTCTTCTTGTCCCGTCCACTTCCGCCAAATCTTGAAACTGGTGGCATAAGCTTGTCTATGTCAGTTCCGGCTGTTCTGATTTCTCCATCGCGGAAAACATTTTCTATATAGCGTCTCGTGTTCTCTGGATTCAAGTGCTCCTCGGAGATGAGCTGAGCAAGATCATTTTCACGCTGCTCTACAACAAACTCCCGCCATTCAGCCATTACATCCTCTACATCATTGATTCCTGCAATGAAATTTTCTATCAGCGCTTTCTTACTGCGGAGTTCTGGGCTTGCCTCTACTGCTCGCTTAATAGTTATGAGAACTTCCTTATCCTCACAATGTGTATCATGATATTTTTTGACAAGCATGAGTATATAATCTATGTTGATTTCTATTTGCTTTATAAGCTCAACCTCAAATACAATGTCGTCCGTTATATCTGTACTTTCATTATTCTCTCTCTTGCGTCTCCATTCATCGCGCAAATCCTGATAACGTCCAAGATAATCCTGCAAATCACGTTCAGAAATAAGTTCATTTCCTTTGTATTCATCAAATGACAACAGAAGATTTCTCATTCTCAGAAATGCACCAAATAACGCAATAAAGGCTTTCTGATTCTGCTCACCTATTATTTGTGGATCCATAAGTGGAAATTTCTCCTTAAGCTCCTCTACCATATCTACATATCCTGGCATATGCTCGCCATCAACCGACTCATAGCCGTAATAATAATCTTTGAAACTCTGGAGAAGAACTATTCCACCTGCATTTTTATCACCAAACAGTGATATTGCGCTGTCCACTCTCTTCTGAAGATTTCTAAAACAGACGATATTTCCAAATGTCTTTATAGAATTTAATATACGATTTGTTCTGCTGAATGCCTGGATCAAACCATGCATCTTCAGATTTTTATCAACCCATAAGGTATTCAGTGTTGTTGCGTCAAATCCCGTCAGGAACATATTTACAACAATCAACAAATCTATCTCCTTATTCTTCATTCTAAGCGATACATCCTTATAATAATTCTGGAATCTATCACCGTCGGTTGAATAATTTGTATGGAACATCTTATTATAGTCATCTATTGCCCCATCCAAGAAGTCCCTTGCGGTCTGATCAAGTGCCGTAGTATCCTCTGGATTCTCCTCGTCAAGCAGGCCATCCACTTCCTCTTCATTTGCCGCGTAGCTGAAGATTGTAGCAATACGCAAATGCTTTGTCGGATCAAGTTTCATCTGGCGTTTGAACTCCTGATAATACAGTTTTGCCATGGGAACAGAGGCTACTGCAAATATTGAATTAAATCCACTAAGTCTCTGTGACCTTTTTATTTCTTCAACTGCGCCTCGCTCAGCAGACGCAACCTCCTGTATATTCGTCAGAGTATTGTATATGTATGTCTTATCTCCCCTATAGGTCTTCTGATCAAAATGATCTAATATATACTTTGTGACCAACTCTATTCTCTTTGGCGCCATCATAGCTTTTTCACGGTTGATATCCCATACCATCTCATCTGTGATTTCTTCATCAACATCCATTGTCTTGATATAATCAACTCTGAACGGCAACACATTATTGTCATTGATGGCATCAACTATAGTGTAGGCATGCAACTGATCTCCAAATGTCTGAGCAGTTGTAAAAAACTCTGGATTCTTTGCTTTTCCTGAATTAACAGAAAATATCGGCGTACCCGTAAATCCAAATAGATGATATTTTCTGAAATTTTTAACTATTGCTGTATGCATATCGCCAAACTGACTTCTATGACATTCATCAAATATGATAACCACATGCTTGTCATAAACCTCATGTCCAGGATTTTTCTTGATAAATGTCGCCAGTTTCTGAATAGTTGTGATTATTATGTGAGCATTATTATCCTCAAGCTGTCTCTTCAGGATACGTGTAGAACTGTTACTATTTGCAGCTCCCTTCTCGAATCTGTCGTACTCCTTCATAGTCTGATAATCCAGATCCTTACGATCAACAACAAATAAAACCTTATCTATATACGAAAGCTGTGACGCCAATCTTGCAGTCTTAAAAGATGTGAGTGTTTTTCCTGATCCCGTGGTATGCCAAATATATCCTCCACCAGCTACACTTCCATACTTTTTATAGTTATTAGCTATCTCTATTCTATTCAATATTCTCTCTGTCGCCGTTATCTGATACGGACGCATTACCATGAGTATGTTTTCAGATGTGAATATACAATACTTTGTAAGTATGTTAAGCAACGTATGCTTTGCAAAGAAAGTCTTTGTAAAGTCAACCAGATCCGGGATCACTCTGTTATTTGCATCTGCCCAGAAACAGGTAAATTCAAAGCTATTACTTGTTTTTCCACGTTTTGTATTGCCAGCCTTAGCATCCCTTATGGCATTATCACGCGTGCTATTTGAATAATATTTGGTGTTTGTTCCGTTTGAAATTACAAAGATCTGGACATACTCAAAAAGCCCACTGCCTGCCCAGAAAGAATCTCTCTTATATCGATTTATCTGATTGAATGCCTCTCGTATCTGAACACCCCTTCTTTTAAGCTCAACATGAACAAGTGGCAGTCCATTGACAAGAACTGTCACATCATATCTGTTATCATGTTTTGCTCCATCCTGGAGTCCCATCACATACTGATTTATAACCTGCAACCTATTATTGTGGATATTGGTCTTGTCAATAAGTGAAATATTCTTGGTTGAGCCATCATCCCGCTTAAGAACCTTTCTGTAATCCTCCTGAATATTACGTGTCTTATCCTGCAAACTAAAGTTTGGATTTGCAATATCATTATTGAAGAAATATGTCCACTCTTTATCTGTGAACTCATAATTGTTGAGTTCCTGCAGCCTCTCACGAAGATTACTTATCATATCCCGCTCGGTATGTAATGGCAGATATTCATACCCCTGCTCGCAGAGCATCCTTATAAACTCCTGCTCCAACTCTGCCTCGCTCTGATAACTATCAGAACGTCTTTTTACCGGTTCATATTCCGTAACAACTGTATTCTCCGATGTCTCCGCTACTATGTTAAAATATGTGTCCTCACGGATGCAGCGGTAAAGATAATCGTAGCGCGCGAGCTTGCCGCGCCGGTCAAGATCGTAGGTGAGCATGGGCGTCTCCAATCTGGTTCTATGAAAATATATTGATTTGATGCTTTTATTAAGTCCAATTCTGATTAAAATACAGACCAAGCAGAAATGCAAGACTTTTTTGGAGATGATTTTCATGACGGATATGAAATTGCGTAAGCTGGTCCTCGCGGCGCTGTTCGCCGCCCTCTGCACCGTGATGACGATGGTCATCCAGGTGCCCTCGCCCATGCAGGGCTACGTCAACCTCGGCGACTGCGCCGTGCTGCTCTCAGCGTGGGTGCTGGGGCCGTGGTACGGCGGCGCGGCGGCGGGCCTCGGCTCGATGCTCGCCGACCTGCTGAGCTATCCGCACTATGCCCCCGGCACGCTCGTCATCAAGTTCACGATGGCGGTTGCTGCGGCGTATATTTTTGAGGCCATGCGGGAGCGCAGCGGCAAGCTGGCGGCGCAGCTCATCGGCGGCGCGGCGGCAGAGATCATCATGGTCCTCGGCTACTTCGGCTATGCGAGCCTGTGGCTCGGCAAGGGCTTGGCCGCGGCGGCGTCCATTCCCGGCAACCTTGTGCAGGGCGTGTTCGGCATTGCCGCCGGCATCGCGGTCTACGCGGTGCTCGACCGCAGCCACGTTCTCGCCCGCGCCTGATTTTGGATTGCATTGCGGCCTTGTTCATGGTATCCTGTTGAGGAAACATAAATCCCCTTGCAGGAGGTCCGCCATGAAGATCAAGGTCGTGGATATGCCCTACGAGCAGGCGCTCGCGCAGCCGAGAGAAAAGCACACGCTGCCGCGCCGTCCGTCCATGCTGTTCCGCGCGCTCCTGCGCGCGCTGTCCGCGCCTGACCTGCGCGCGACGCATTTTCGCTGTGACCGCGTGGGCATGGAGCGGCTCGGCCCCGACGAGCCCTGTCTCGTTCTGATGAATCACTCCTGCTTTTTGGACCTGAAGATCGCTGCGGCGGTGCTCTACCCGCGCCCCTTCAACATCGTCTGCACGTCGGACGGCTTTGTGGGCAAGGCGGGACTGATGCGCGCACTCGGCTGCATCCCCACGCGGAAGTTTCAGCCGGACACCGCGCTCGTGCGCGATATGCTCTACGCGGTGAAGAAGCTCAAAAGCTCCATCCTCCTCTATCCCGAGGCGAGCTACAGCTTCGACGGCACGGCCACGCCGCTGCCGGAGAGCCTCGGCAAGTGCGTCAAGGCGCTCGGTGTGCCGGTCGTGCTGCTGCGTACCTGCGGCGCGTTCGCGCGCGACCCGCTCTACAACGGACTGCAGAACCGCAGGGTCAATGTCTCCGCCGAGCTGCGCTATCTGCTCTCGCCCGAGGAGGCCGCGGAAAAGAGCGCGGACGAGATCAACGCGCTGCTCGCGGATGAATTTTCCTTTGATAACTTCCGCTGGCAGCAGGAAAATGGCGTCGTCGTGAACGAGCCGTTCCGCGCCGACGGTCTCAACCGCGTGCTCTACAAATGCCCGCACTGCGGCACCGAGGGCGAAACGGAGGGCCGCGGCACGGAGCTTATCTGCCGCGACTGCGGCGTGCGCTACCGCCTGACGGAGCTGGGCGCGCTCGAATGTGAGAACGCTGAGGCGAAATTCACCCATGTTCCCGACTGGTATGCGTGGGAACGCGCGTGCGTGCGCGAGGAGCTGGAGCAGGGCAGCTATCTGCTCGACGCTCCGGTGAGCATCTGCGTGATGGTCAACTTCCGGCAGATCTGCCGCGTCGGCGAGGGCCGCCTGCGCCACGATGCGAACGGCTTCCGCCTCACGGGCTGCGGCGGAAAATTGGACTTCACGCAGAAGCCCGAGACCAGCTACAGTCTCTACGCTGACTACTTCTGGTATGAGTTGGGCGACATGATCTGCATCGGCGACCGCGACGTGCTCTACTACTGCTTCCCGCAGGGGAAGGGCGATGTGGTCGCCAAGACGCGGCTCGCCGCCGAGGAGCTCTACAAGCTCAAACGCGCCGAAAGGGCCGCGAAAAACGGCTGATGCAACCGTCCGTTGCGCAAATCCCGAGAGCTTTTCTTGCCTGCCACCGCAGAATGCGCTACGATGAGGACAGAAAACAGAAAGGAGAGCGGCGGTGAGCTTTCAGGAAAATCTGATCCGTGCGCGCAAGGCGCGCGGTATGACGCAGGAGGAGCTGGCGGCAAGGCTGAACATCTCGCGGCAGGCGGTGAGCAAGTGGGAAACGGGGGAATCGCTCCCCGACCTCTATAAGCTCGCGGCGCTCGCCGACGAGCTGGGCGTGAGCACCGACGAGCTGTGCGGCCGCGAGCCGGCTGCTTTGTGCGGCGAGGTACCCGCAACGGCTTTCGCGGGGGATGCTGCCGAGAGAGAAGCCTTTGCGGAGGAGATCCGGAGGATCGCAAAGCAGAACAGATCTCTGCGCTATGTCGTAGGCATACTGGTGCTGATTTGCGGCGTGCTGACCATGCTGTCGGGATACCGTTCACTCCAAAACAGCAAGGCACCGAGCAATGAAATAACGACGCCCGCACCCCTGCCGGACACGATCACCATCAGCGGTCTGACGCTCGACATCGATGGTATTGCGTTGGTATTCCGCTTCGTCCCCAGCGTCAGCGGCGAGGGCTACGAGTGGTCGGCGAGCTGCGCGCCGGACAACAACGGGCTGATCTCCGTTGAAACGACGACGGACGGCGGCATCTGCACCGTGCGGCTTTTGAATGTTCCGCGGTACGGCGGCGTTACGCTTTCTGCCACCGTGACGAACGGGGCGGAGAGCCGCAGCATCTGTCTTGCCACAGACATCCGCGTCGGGGAAAACAGCATCTCCTGGGACCCACAGGTGTAACGCCCCGACAGACAATCAAACAGACCATGCCGGACGGCTGCCCTTCGGGGCAGCTGTTTTTTCGGCTCCGCACCACCGTACGGCCTCGCGCATACCCTGACAAAGGGAGAGGAAGTGGCCCCGATGCAGATGACACTTGACGCGCTGCCGGTCGGCGCGAGCGCCGTAGTGACGGCGCTGCGCTCCACCGGTGCACAGCGCCGCCGGATGCTCGACCTCGGCTTCGTGCCGGGCTCGTGCGTCCGCGCCCTGCACGTTTCCCCGTGGAGCGACCCGGTCGCCTACGGTGTGCGCGGCGCGGTCATCGCGCTGCGGCGCGAGGACGCGGGCGGCGTGCAGATCGAAATGCTTTGATTTTTCAGGAGGGATCGCCCCATGCCGAACGAGGCGCATATCATTGCTCTGGCGGGAAACCCGAACGTGGGCAAATCCACCGTGTTCAACGCCCTTACCGGGCTGCGGCAGCACACGGGCAACTGGCCGGGGAAAACCGTCGCCGCGGCGCGCGGCGATCTTACTGTTTGTGCAATGCGCCATGCCGCGCAGCTTGCCGACCGTTGCGCCGCAGCC
>OGYE01002324.1_pt1 | contig 11740 bp, 8 predicted proteins | sample 1576471 | NCBI WGS metagenome assembly OGYE01 (sample SAMEA3541532, study PRJEB24748) | human gut metagenome | biome: human gut; feature: human-associated habitat; material: faeces | place: China | collected 2012
GCCGAGGACTTGAACGGGCTGCGGGTGCGTGCCCGCGCCAAGGAGTTTGCCGCCGTGCACGGCGACGCCTATGTCGGGAAGGATTTTGACGAGCTGAAGAAGGCCATTGTGGCGGACGCTCTGCCCAAGAACATCGAGGGCCTGCAGCGCGATCTGGGCAAGTACCGCATCCAGTACGACGTCTGGTTCCATGAGAGTGACCTGCACAATTCCGGCGCGGTTAAGGCCGTGGTGGACAAGCTGCTGGAAACCGGCGCCTGCTACAAAGCCGAGGACGGCGCTATCATGTACCGCAGTGCCCAGTACGCCGCCAAGTACGGCGTTGTCAACAAGCGCAAGACCGAGGACGGCAGCGAGGAGGAGGCCAAGGACGAGGTTCTGGTCCGCGCCAACGGCATCCCCACTTACTTTGCCGCCGACATTGCCTACCATTATAACAAGTTGGCCGTTCGCGGGTTTGACAAGGCCATTGACGTCTGGGGTGCTGACCACCACGGCCACGTGGCCCGCATGAAGGGCGCGATGGATGCCATCGGTCTGGACGGCAGCCGTCTGGACATTGTGCTGATGCAGATGGTCAACCTGATGCGCGACGGCAAGCCTGTTCGTATGAGCAAGCGTACCGGCAAGGCCATCACGCTGACCGACCTGCTGGATGAGGTGCCCATTGATTCCGCACGTTTCTTCTTCAACCAGCGCGAGAGCTCCTCTACGCTGGACTTTGACCTGGACCTGGCAGTGCGCAACGACAGCGAGAACCCGGTCTACTATGTGCAGTATGCCCATGCCCGCATCTGCTCCGTGCTGAAGAAGCTCGAGAGCGAGGGCGTTAAGTTCAACGGTGCAGAGGGTATGGATGCCAGCGTGCTGACCGACCCCGCCGAGCAGGCCCTGATTCGCCTGCTGGCCGCCTTCCCGGCGGAGATTGCCGCCGCAGCGGAGAAGTATGACCCGGCCCGCATCACCCGCTACTGCATTGATGTGGCGTCCGCCTACCACCGCTTCTACAATGCCTGCCGCATTCTGGAAGCTGACCCTGCCGTTCGCCAGTGCCGCATGGCCCTGTGCCTGGCCGTGCGCAGCGTGATCCACAACGTGCTGACCATGTTCAAGGTTACGGTGCCAGAGAGCATGTGAATTAGTTAGGAGTTAGGCGGGAGAAGTTTGGAGCTGAATTAGAAATTAGGAATGAGCCATTAGGAATTGGGGCTGCCTGATTACTAAATGCTTATTGTGATGATTTCTGGAGCTGACTTCTTTTAGCTTCTTTTCTCTATTACTTTAACGATTCTTCAATACAAACTAAAAAGCGTGGGCCTGCCAACCGACAGGCCCACGCTTTTGCACACCCAACATATTTATTATACCACATTCGTCAAGGCAATATCTATCCATAACATGCACGAATAATTCATATTTTGTTTGGGATATCTGCGAATAGACAAATTCCTTAGGGTATTGTATAGTATAGTCACAGAAAGAAAACAGCCGGAGATAAGGAGCTAAAAGCTCCAAGCAAAAGCCACTTTCAATAGCATCGGAACAAGGCACGGCGGTTTTCCCGACAGCTTCAAGCAGATTTCGCAAAGGCTTCCAGTAAGAGGTCTAAATGGGAACACTTGAAGAACTCCGGGAAAGCAGGGACCGGGAGGCTACCGAAGGACTTGAAAGTAAGATGGCAAAGCCGGCAGGATTCGTAAGGAAGGAGGCTCAAGTCCAATGGCTAATTTCAAAGATCCCATTCATCACCGGCGGGCCTGGGCCTGCTGAAAGCAAACGAACCTCATTAACAGCCGCAGGTCATTACCTGTAAAAGATATAAAAGTTAAGATGCAAGGTTCGTAGCTTGCTTAAAATGCAGTGCTCAGGAAATCCCGTCAGAAAAAGTTCCCCGCGTTTACATAGATTAGATGAAGAACTGACGACAGGATTCTAAATAGAAAATTACAGGTTCAAAACCTGGTACGCAAAAGCGTAAATAGAAACCCTGAATCACCGGTGATTGTTATGAAAGATTTAACTCCGCCGAACAAATAATGCTTCACCTGATCTGGCTGGTGCAAGCGCACCGCCCCCAAAAGGAGAAACTCCGATGTACTAGAGCAAAGAGGAATCAACCTCTGGCATCAAATTCAGGTACCCTGCACAAAATTATTGAAGTTCACTTCCCCGTTCCACAGATGCACCAAGAATCGTTTTCCTTGCAAAATGTTTCCAGGCAGCAAATAACGAACCAAAGGGAATCAGAAATTTCAAGCAAACGCAAAATCATCGAACAACAGCGAATGAAACCCGTTTCCGATTTGCAAAACAAAGAAAACCAGGTTTAAAAACATTCGATCAAAGTTAAAGGATGAGGTTGCCATGAAAATGTGCAAACGGTCCGAAAAATAATACAATCGGGTATGAGGCTATGACTCCAATCAAGTAAGTTCGCTCCAGCGCCATAAGGTTAGAAGGCGCTGGAGCTTTTTTGTTGTGTTGTGCCGGATGTTTCCGGTCTACTTATCTCCTCTCGTTTACTTTTGTCTGCATCATTTTTGTTTTGCTGCCGCGCTCTAACGCAGCAAATCATTCTAAACACGGCTCTCCCTCCGCCCACAACATTGCACTGTGCGGCGGAGAGTTTTTATGTTTGCGGGCTTTTGTGGAGTATTACGGTACCGGTATTCCATCGCAATTTCGGTTTTCTGAATTTTATTGTTGACATTTCTGTAATATTGCGTTATGATAGCCACAAGGTCCAGAATTTTACAGAATACTGGAATGATAGGTTTTTCGCTATCTTTTTATTGTTCTGTATAATGCCCAAATCGGCGGCTGCCGGGCTGCGTTTTACGTTTAGGATTTCTTTTCCCAATATCGTTCACCTGCCTTAAAGTGTATTTGAAAACAAGAAAAAGATGGATATTTCGCAAACACAAGCGGGATTTAAGGCAAAATCCCACTATGTTTGTAGAAATAGACTAAATTTTTGACATTTCAGGTACACACTAGGATTCCGGTATTTCCGCTGTAAGTTTTGTTTGGCGTTCCCTTGGCAGAGGGTACACCAAAATTCTCTTGTTCACCTTTTTTCTTTGTGAAGTGTGCAGCAGCGCTTCACCATTTTTTAGCTATTGCGATTACAGATTTCTGTTACATTAAAGGAGGCTTTATGGAACAACTTACGATTGATACCGGCCTGCGCGAATACGCGGTCAATGGCGGGCCGGAGCACGGCGGCGGAGTGCTGCGCTTTAACCCCAGCGACCCCAATGTTTACAGCCGTTTTTGCACCCTGCAAAATCAGCTGCAAGAGCTGGAACAGCAGGTGCAGGCGCAAAGCCCCACTGGGACCGATGCCATACAGCTGCTGGCCCAGGCGGATCAGCGCGCCAAGGGGCTGCTGGCGGAAGTATTTGGCCCCGGCAATGATTTTGACGCCATGCTGGGCGGCACCAATCTGCTGGCGGTTGCCGGCAACGGCGAGCGGGTCATCACCAATCTGTTTGCGGCATTGCAGCCCATTCTGGAAGCCGGTGCCCGCCAGTGCGCGGATGCCAAAGCCACGCTGGCCGTGCAGCAGGCCCAGGCAGCGCGCGCCGCGCGCGGGGTGCAGGTATGAGCAGCTGGCAGCTGCCCACCCGGCTGGAGGTTGGCGAAAAAACATATCCGATTCATTCGGATTACCGCGATATTCTGGATATTCTGCATCGGTTGAACGATGCCAGCGAGCCGGAATTCATCCGCTGGCGGGTGGCCCTGGCCCTATTTTATGAGGGCGATCTGCCGCGCAGCGACTATCCGGAGGCCATGCAGAAGCTGGCAGATTTTTTGAACTGCGGGCAAACGCTGCCCCGCTCCCCTGCCCCGCCGCTGTTGGACTGGGAACAGGACGCCCCGCTGATTGTCGCCGACATCAACAAAGCCGCCGGGTGCGAAGTGCGCGCCCTGCCTTATCTGCACTGGTGGACCTTTATGGCCTGGTTCAACAGCATTGGGGACGGCCAGCTGGCTACCCTGCTGCGGGTACGCAGCAAGCTGCACCACGGCCAAAAATTGCAGCCGTGGGAACAGGACTACTACCGCAAAAACAAAGCCATGGTTGACCTGCGCCCTCGCCTGAATCCGGCAGAGATAGCGGAACGCCAGCGGCTGCAGCGCCTGTTGGCCAATTAAGTCCCCATAAGGAGGTAGATGCTTTTGCCAAAATCCTATACAGGCAGCCTTCAGGTTGCCCTGTCTACACAAACAACTACCCACACCGCGCAGCAGCCGCTGAACGGCCTGCGCACTGCCCTGAAAAAAATAAGCCGCAGTGTAAACGCTGCGTTCTCCGCCGTGCCGGTGGCAAAGTTTGAGCAGCAGACCGCCGCAGCAGCAGTCAGCGCCAACAAAGCCGCCAAAGCCCAGGCCAAACTTGCCAGTGGCACCACCAAAGCAGCCAAGGCCGCCAAACGCAGCGTTGCGGAATTTGATGAGCTGGACCGGCTGCAGGCTTCTCTTGCCGAAAGTGCCGGAGCTGCGGCGGCTTCCACCACCCGCAAAAGCAGCAGCGCTGCAACAATCAAAGCCGCAGATGCCGAACCGCCACAGTTAAGTCCGCCGGCTCTATTAAACCAGCAGCTGCAAAATTTCTGGGCTACATTACAGGCTGTGCTTGCCCCCGCCGCCGCGCTGTGGGATGCAGCCTGGCAGCAGATGAAAACCGCTGCCCTGACCGTTTGGCAGGATCTTTTGGGCGGCGTTCAGCTGACCTGGGCCGAGTACGGCCAGCCCATTGCCCAGAGTGCCGCCCTGGCGCTGGAAAACCTGCAAGGCATTTTTACCACCCTGTGGCAGAACGTTTTGCAGCCGATCCTTACTAACCTGATGCAGATTTTATCTACCATCTGGTCCTCCCACCTCAAGCCCCTGTGGGACGACATTCTTTTGCTGGTGGCAAGCGTTGCCAACTGCCTGCTGGACCTGTGGAACAACCTGCTGGCCCCGGTGGCCAAGTGGATCATCGCCACATTCGGTCCCGCGTTTGCTGAGGTATTCAACGCCATTGCGGACGTTGTTGGCGTGGCCGTTGGGGCTATTGCGGATGCCATTGATCTGGCCGTTGTTGTGCTGCGCGGGCTGGCGGACTTTTTAAGCGCCGTGTTCCGCGGCAACTGGGATGCTGCCTGGCAGGCCATCGGCAACACGGTCAGCACCGTCTGGGATAAGATGACGAACGCCATCAAAACCGCCGTCAATGGCATCATCGGCTTCATCAATCGGATGATCTCCGCCGTTGTGACCGGCATCAATGCGGTCATCAACGCGCTGAACGGGTTGTCGTTCGACCTGCCGGACATATTCGGCGGCGGGCATGTCGGGTTTAATATCAGCACCCTGACCGCCCCGCAGATCCCCTACCTGGCGCAAGGCGCGGTCATCCCGGCGAACCGGGAGTTTCTGGCCGTGCTGGGCGATCAGAGCCACGGCACCAATGTGGAAGCTCCGCTGGACACCATCAAGCAGGCTGTGGCCGAGGTCATGGAAGATTTGCAGGCAGGCCAAATGGCGGGCTTTGAAGCCGTTGTGGCCGTGCTGCGGGAGATTCTCTCCGCCGTGTACGGCATTGAGCTGACCGACGAGGACGTAGGCCGCGCCGTGCAGCGCTGGCAGCGCAAACAGCTGATTGCCACAGGAGGTGTGTGACGTGACCCTGACCAATCTGTTCCAGATCGATGGCAAATCCCTGTACGCACCGGACTGCGACATTGAACCGAGTTATTCCGACCTGGATTCCAGCGATTCCGGGCGCGACGAAGCCGGGTACATGCACCGCGAAGTGGTGCGGGAAAAGGTTGCCACCTGGCCCATCGCCTACAGCTGCCTGACGGACGACGAATACAAGTACACCATCGGGCTGTTTGCAGGCAAGGCAACGTTTCAGTTCACCCATCCCAAAGCCGGCTCTTCCACCGAGACCGAAACCACCACCTGCTACTGCAGCAAATACGGCATCGCCTGGCACAATGCCAAGACGAAACAGTGGAAGAACCTTAAATTTAACATTATTGAATGCTGATTGAGAGTTAGAAGGTAGGAGTTGGGAGTTAAAACGGGCCTAAGGTCCGGCATTGTAGGGAACGGTCTCGACCGTTCCGGGGCTTTACGGTAGATGCCATAACAGGATTTGCCACAGGGCGACGGGCGCACACTGTGCGCTCCTACGGGATTGCGGCCCAATTTTCAACCCGTGCGCGCACGCGCACACCTTCCAACTCCTCACTCCTACCTCCTAACTAAAACCAAAGGAGGTGTGTATTTGTATCAACCAATCCTCACTCTCTCCAGCGGCACCGAGTTAAAGGGCGGCTCCCCCGGCAGCGCGATGAAGAGCCTGACGCTGCACACTGCGGTAAACGCCGGGCAGGAATTTACCATCGGCTCTGCGTTTTCGGACTACATTGAAGCCGAAATCTGGGCGGACCCGGGCGGCAGCCTGCAAATTACCGCCGGGGATGCCCTGACCTACTACCGGCAGGACGATGCCGGGAACCGCACCAAGGTGGGCGTTTTCTATGCTGAAAAGCCCACCCGCACCAAGCGCAACAGCTACAAGGTCACGGCCTATGACACCATGTCCAAGCTGGATGCGGACTTTTCCGGCTGGCTGCACGCCAATCAGGCGCAGTTCCCCAAAACTATCTGGCAGCTGGTTCAGCTGGCCTGCCAGCGGGCAGGGGTCACGCTTGCCAGCAGCAGCCTGCCCATCAACGGCAGCTACAGCGTGCAGGCGTTCTATGCGGATGATTTAACCTGCCGCCAGATTATCTCCTGGGCAGCGGAAGCGGCAGGCTGCTACGCCCACATGAATGCAGACGGCAAGCTGCAATTCCTGACCTACACAGACAAGCGCAGCACTGCTAAAATCACCCCGGACGGTGCCAGCAACAGCACCGCCTATTATGCTGACAGCCTGAGCTACGAGGACTACACGGTCAAGGCCATTGAGAAAGTCCAGATCCGGCAGTCGGACAGTGACGTGGGGGTCATCTACCCCGACAGCACCACTGCCACCAACACCTATGCAGTGCAGGGTAACCTGCTGCTGACAACCGGCACCGAAGCCAACCTGAAAAGCGTTGTTCAAAACCTGTACAACGTGCTGAAAAACGTGACCTACACCCCCTGCAAAGTATCGGTGCCCAGCAGTTCCGGCCTTGCCTGCGGGCAGATCGTACACGTTAAGGACGTGCGCGGGCGGGAGTTTGATACCTACCTGATGAGCGCCACAATCTCCTCCGGCAAAGCCAGCTTTGAGAGCGTGGGCAGCGCCAGCCGGGAAAGTTCCAGCGCCGTGAACAGCCAGAGCTACAAGAACCTGACCGGCAAGATGCTGGAGATCAAGACCAGCGTGGACGGCCTGGAAGTAAAGGCCAGCGACCTGACCGGCAAGTACACCGACCTGAAAGCAACGGTGGACGGGCTTTCCTCTGAGGTGAAAAAAGACACCAAAATCACCGGCGGCGGCAACCTGATCCTGGGCAGTGAAAACTTCCGCAATGCCACCTATGTCGGCATTGACAGTAGCGTGGTGTATGGCGATGATGGCAGCGCAACAATAACCAATGCGAACACCAACCGGTATTTTATTTTCAACACCGCGGGCGCTCGCATTACAAAAGGCGTCACATTATGCCTGTCCGTCATGTACAAACCAATTTCCGGCACCGACGGGTTGTGCCTGAGCCTTACGTATGATGCCGACAACGGAACTTCTTACGTTCCCAGCATAAAAACCGAAAATCAGCTTGAAATTGAGCAGACAGACGGCTGGGTGCTGCGGTATGGCACCTGGACACCCAGCAACACCGGTATTCTGAAAACGGTCGAGCTTGGCTGCGGCAGCATAAGGGCGGGGCTTGGCGGCAACTACACCAACAAGTTTTCGCTGCTTCACCCCATGCTGCAATACGGCAACGCCCCTACCGCCTGGAACGCCAGCTCTGGCGACTACCTGACACAGGAAAGCGCAAAAAGCCTGTTTTCGCAGACCGCTGACGAGATCAAAACCGAAGTCACCAAGTCAGTGACTGAAACGGTAACGGCCAACGTGAAGGACACCGCTACCAGCGCTGCCAATGACGCTGTTGACAGCAAGCTGCAGGATTATGCCACCACAGCAACGGTGAACAGCCTGAAAGAGGATGTTTCCAGCATCAGCCAAAAGGCGGACAGCATCAGCACCAAAGTCAGCAGCCTGGAAGAAACCACCACAACCATTTCCAACGATTTAGACAGCACAAAGCAGGAATTCAAAACCGTTAAAGAATCAGTATCCGCGATTGACCAGAAAGCCGACAGCATTACCCAGACGGTAACGCAGCGGATCACCGGCGGCAACAATATTATTGCGGGCACCGACGACTGGAACAATGCGACCCTGGATGCAGGCGGCAATGACCTGAGAAAAAAAGGAACATACACGATCAGCGGTGAATCCGTCCGAGTGACCAATAAGGCGCAGAACACCCGCTTCCACTTTGGTGCGGACAAAACACTGGTGATTGCCAAGGGCATGACCTACTGCGCCAGCGTACTGTACAAGCTCAACTCTGGCACGGACAGCCTGTTTTTGCAGTTTGAGACCAAGAACAGCAGCGGCGCAAAAAGTTATTACGGCTCCGCGTTCAAGCAGGCCCAGCGGGACATTGCGCTGGACAACGGCTGGAAGCTGCGCTGGGCGGCCTTTACGGCGACCGCGGACGGCTATGCGGACGGCCTGTTTGTAAGCACAGCCAACGATAACGCCACCGTTACCAACGATCTGACCATCATGCACCCCATGGTGCAGATGGGCAACGCCCCCACTGCCTGGACGGCCAGCACCGGCGACTATCTGACCGCCAACGAAACCAAAACCGAGATCAAGCAGACGGTGAACGAAATCAAGCTGACGGCCAGCACAAGCGGAACCAGCAGCACCATCAAGCTGACGGCAGGCGGAGCAGAGATCACCAGCGCACAGATCAACCTATCCGGCGTGGTAACATTTTCGGATTTGAGTACCTGGAACCAGGATAAGACCATTATCAACGGCGGAAACATTACGACCGGGCAGATTCACAATAAGGCGCGCACAACCACTTATGACCTAGACAATGCCTGGATTCGTATGGGCAAAGATACTGGCACTCGTGTGGACATTGACACAGGGCGCATCCGCTGGTACTGGGAAAACAACCTGACCGGTGTGTTAAGCAGCCGGTACGGCAAATCTTATATTGGCGATAACTCCCGCTACACGTTTTTAGGCTGGTTCTCCACCGGCGACCCCAGCTTTGATTATTCCACCGGCGGGGCCACCAGCGAGTTTGTGGGCATTGCCATTGACCAAGTAGATAAGGTCATCCACTGCAATGCCAGCAAGTTTGAAATCCCCGGCAGAATTGAATGCGGTTCTTTGAGCGTGAACGGGAGGGAGATTTAATGCAGAAATTCATGCAGATTTTGGCCACGTTGGCTTTGCTGTTGGTGCTTGCATTGGTCATCCCGCTTACGCTGGCAGCCTGCGGCGGCACGCGAACCGAAGATACAAGCTATCCGCGCCCGGAATATTCCGGCTCCCCGATGGCAGAAAGGGTGATGAAATGACCACAACCGCAAAAATTGAAGAACTCCAAAAGTCCGTCATCAACGCCATCAACAACAGCTGCCTGCACCCCGCTGTGGTGCGGCTGGTGCTGCTGAACGTGATCTCGATGGTGGAAGCCAGCGAGAGAGAGGTAAACAAAAGAGAAAAAGAGACAGAATCCTGAAAATCTGTTTTTGGTTCCCGCATAATCCACACAAAATATAACACATAAAAACAAGGCACCGGGCCAATTACAGGTTCGGTGCCTTGTGGTATTTATGGTGTCAGGATGCCGATCAATCTGCCATCGGCTGATGGTCCGTGATGGTGTGCTCCTGCTGGTACTTGAGCGCAGCAGCGATAAAGCCCTTGAACAGGGGATGTGCGCGGTTGGGGCGGCTCTTGAATTCGGGGTGGAACTGTACGCCCACATGGAAATCACGGCCGGGCAGCTCAACAGCTTCCACCAGGCGGCCATCCGGGCTGGTACCGGAGATCACAAGGCCGTGGTTCTGCATCTCTGCACGGTAGTCGTTGTTGAACTCATAGCGGTGGCGGTGGCGTTCGTCAATTTCTTCTTTGCCATAGCACTCACGCAGCTTGGTGCCCTCGGCGGTAATGCAGGGGTACTTGCCCAGGCGCATGGTGCCGCCCTTCGGGATGTTCCCCTGCTGGTCCGGCATCAGAGCAATAACATTGTGTTCGCCGTCCGGCGTAAACTCGCTGGAGTTGGCATCGGCATAGCCCAGCACATCGCGGGCATATTCCATAACCATAATCTGCATACCCAAGCAGATGCCAAAATACGGGATGTTCTGTTCCCGTGCATAGCGGGCGGCCTGGATCATGCCCTCAATGCCGCGGTCGCCAAAGCCGCCGGGCAGGATGATGCCATCCACACCGGAAAGCTCTTCAGCGCAGCGCTCCTGATCCAGCAGGTTTTCGCTGTCCACCCAGTGGATCTCCACTTTGGACTCATTCTCAAAGCCGGCGTGATACAGGGACTCCATTACACTCAGGTATGCGTCATGCAGCTTGACATATTTGCCAACCAGGGCAATGGTGCAGGTCTTGCTGCGGGTGGCAATGCGGGAGATCAGCTCTTTCCACTCGGTCAGGTCGCTGGCCGGAGTTTCCAAGTGCAGCTGACGGCAAACAACGTTGGTCAGGCCGGCAGCTTCCAGCATCAGCGGGCACTCGTACAGGCTGGGCATGGTCAGGTTTTCAATCACGCAATCAGGGCGCACATTGCAGAACATGCTGATCTTGCGCTTGATATCGCTGCCAACGCGGCCATCGGCACGCAGCACGATGACGTTGGGGGCGATGCCCATGCCCTGCAGTTCCTTGCAGGAATGCTGGGCGGGCTTGGATTTATATTCGTCCGAGCCGGAAATATAGGGCACCAGAACCACATGGATGTAGCAGCAGTTTTCCATGCCCTGCTCAATGCCAACCTGGCGGATGGCCTCCAGGAAAGGCTGGCTCTCAATATCACCGGTGGTACCGCCGATTTCGGTGATGACAACATCGGCTTCGGTGCTTTTGGCAAGATTGTAGATATAGCTCTTGATTTCGTTGGTAATGTGGGGAATGATCTGCACCGTCTGGCCCAGATAAGCGCCCTGGCGTTCCTTGTTCAGCACGTTCCAATAGACCTTGCCCGTCGTCAGGTTCGAGTACTTGTTCAGGTTTTCATCAATAAAGCGCTCATAATGACCCAGATCCAGGTCAGTTTCGGTTCCGTCATCAGTCACGAACACCTCGCCGTGCTGTAGCGGGCTCATGGTGCCGGGATCCACGTTGATATAAGGATCCAGCTTTTGAGAAGCCACCTTCAGGCCGCGGGTTTTCAGCAAACGGCCCAGGCTGGCTGCTGTGATGCCCTTGCCCAAGCCGGAGACCACGCCGCCAGTAACAAAAACGTACTTTGTCGCCATATATACCATCCTCTCCACAACTACCACAAATAAATGGACGCTTTATTATACATCACTTTTATTTCCAAAAGCAAGAGTCTTTTTTCCTGTTTGGTGCAAATTCTCTTGCGCACCATCGTACAATCCCCTATAATAAATAAGATAGTATTTAAGGCAACACCGCACAATTCCCGCCTTGCGGCTTAAGCACCGCTCCGGCAGC
>OGYE01002326.1_pt1 | contig 11731 bp, 6 predicted proteins | sample 1576471 | NCBI WGS metagenome assembly OGYE01 (sample SAMEA3541532, study PRJEB24748) | human gut metagenome | biome: human gut; feature: human-associated habitat; material: faeces | place: China | collected 2012
GAGGTGGGGGAAACCTTAATGTGTTCGGAAAAAAGCCGCAAGGCCGACTGCTCCGAAATGTCGGTGTCGAATCGGTTCAAAAAGGCCTCGAGAGAGTTAAGTCGGGAGGGATTTTGCTCCTTAAAAAATTTGTTGAGAGCGCCGGATTTTGCCCCGCCGAGGCGATAGCTTTTACAAAGGCTTTCAAAGGCAGAATACTCGCAATCGATAATTTTTTCGCGGCTTTCGGAGTTGAGCGGGGTTATGCCGAAGGTGTTTTCTATTTGCAAAACCGGGGGAGAGGGAAATCCGTCGGTACCGGAAACATATGAAATGAAAAGTCTTTCCGACGGGGCACAGGCGGCGGTGTAAAACAAAAAACCTTCCTCGCAAAGCCCCTTTGCCGAACGGTCGGCCACCGGCAGCTTTGCCTTTAAAAGCTTTGCTCTGTCAAGGTCGCTCAAAAGCCCGCCCGAGGACGAAAGACCGGGGAAAACGCCGTCGTTTGCACCGAGAATAAAGACCGCTCTCGGCGCCGAGGGACGCATTCTTGCCGCCGAACCCACACCTACCTGATCCATGCCTTTTGGGGCGCTTCCCATGTCGAGCAGGGACAGAAGATTTGAAAAAAGAGAATAAAAGCTCTTAACATCGGCGGGATTTTGGCCGCAAAGCAGGGCAATCCTGTCAAGAGCCGAAACAAAAGCGTCCCACGAACGTTCGTTAAGATCGGCGGTTTCGGCGTCGCCGTCAAGCCGAAAGCTCTCCGACAGCTTTTGAAGCCGCTTTGCCGTGTTTCCGTTTTCGAAAAATCCGAAAAGGGCGGCGCAGCAATCCTTAAAAGATGCCGCTTTCGAAAGCTCGCTCTCGAGCTTTAAAAACGGCTCCACGGCGCGCTTTCGAAGGTCGTTTAGGTGCCGAAGTGTCTGTTTGTCCGAGTCGGTAAAGTCCTGCTCCATACCTCTCGGATTTTTGAAAAAGGGGCTTTTCCAATCCCTTCTTTCGATTTTCCACAAAAAGCAATAGTCCTCAAGCTCGAAGATTTCTTCGTCGCAAAGGGGTCCTATGCCGCATTTGAGACAGGACAGTATTTTTTCGGTGGAATACCCCGTCAAGACCACCTCAAGAGCCGACTTTGCCGACAGCATGAGCGGAAGCCCCGAAACCGGACGGCGGGCGTCGAGAAAAAAGGGAATTCCGTGGCGGGAAAAGACCGTTTCGATTGCCGATGAATACTCGTCGGCGTTTTTGGCTATAACAGAAATTTCTCGGTATCTGAAGCCTTCGTTCCTCACAAGGCGGGAAATTTCCGACGCGGCGAAATCCACCTCGTCGTATTTGCGGTCGGCCGAGTAAACCGTTATACAGCCGTTGTTTTCGGGAATTTCGCCCTCTTCTCCCGCAAAAACCACGCTTTCCATGGCCTTCAAAACAGGGCTGTGACGGCGGTTTTGCGACAGGATTTCGGGCTGCTCATACGCAACGTTTTGCTCCTCGCACATTTTCATAAGCTGTCTTGCGGTTTTTCTGACCGAAAAGAAAATGTCGGGGTCACGAAGACCCGGACGGTCGCAGGGCAGGGTGATGTAAACCCTGTCGGCCGATATGATAATTCTTTTTATAAGGTTGAGCTGCTGCTCGGTAAAGCCCTTGAATGCGTCGATAAAAACGGTCTTTTTGCGGAAAAAATCCTTACCGTCAAGAAGGGTGCAGGCTCTCGATATGTTGTCCAGCGGGTCGGAAAAGTTTTTGTTTATAAGCGCGTCATAGCCCTCATACAAAAGGGCGATTTCCGACAGCCTTTTTTTCAGCGAACCGTCGGTGATGACCGCCGAGACGGTTTTCAAAAGCTCGGGGGAGACCGAGCAGTTTTTAAATTCCTTGACGGTGGAAACCATGCTCTTGATAAAATCGGGGTGTTTCATGATTTTTTTGTATACGGTAAGCTTGTCGGACAGCTGTTCTGCCGCCGCCGACATGAAAATCATGCGTCCAGCGTCGTCTATGCTTTCGGTGCACACGCCGCCGTAGGTTTTGAAAACAATGTCGCACAGTCTTGAAAAGGAGAGTACCTCAAAGCTCTCGCTTTTCCCCTTAAATTCCGCCGCCGCGCGCTCGGTTTCAAAGGAAAATTGCTCGGGGACAATGAGAATCTGACCGCCCGAGTCCTTTCCGGTTTGTTCTATAAGCTCTCTTATGCGGCGGCTTTTTCCGAAACCGGCGCGTCCGAGTATAAGTTTAAGCATAAAAACCTCCTTTTGCCGAAGGGTTTTCCGACCTTGCCTTCGACATTTCGGGTAAGCATATGTTGCTTGCGGCGAAAATCCCGCCTTTTTGGTTATTTTATCATAAAACCGCCGTGATTTCAACAAAACCGTCGGAATGTCTTGACTTGCGGGCAGCCGCATAATATAATGTGCATAAGGGGAAGTGTCCCTTTGAAAAAATTATAACAAAAGCAATGTACCAAAAGGAGGATATAGCTGTTATGATAAACGGATTTGAAAAAACCGGACATTTGAGCCAGCTTTTTTCGGTGGAGGAAATGCGTCTTTGCGGAGGTAAGGGCGACGGAATGAGAATTCTTCAAATGAAAAACGGAAAGGGTCTTATGGCGACCTTTGTGCCCGACCGCTGTCTCGATCTTTACAGACTCGAATATAAGGGAATAAATCTCGGATTTTTCTCGCCTGCGGGTTATGTCGCTCCCGCATACTATAATAAGGACGAATTCCTGCGTTCCTTCACGGCGGGATTTTTCACCACCTGCGGCCTTGACAATGCCGGCGCCCCGAGCGTCGACAACGGCGAGGAGTGTGTAATGCACGGAAGAATCGGAAACGTCCCCTGCGAGCAGCTTTGCTATAACGCCGATTATTCGGGAGATCATCCGGTCATGACCGCCTCGGGAGATGTGAGAGAAGGGGCTGTTTTTGCCGAAAAAATGTCTCTTCACAGAGAAATAAAAATGGAGAATAATACCATATACATTACCGATACGGTGACCAACGAAAGCGGTCTCACCCAGCCTTCCATGCAGCTTTATCATATGAACATGGGGTACCCGCTGCTTGACGAAGGGGTCGAGCTTCTCATCCCCGCCAAAAACACCCTTCCGAGAGACAAGCGCGCCGCCGAGGGAATCGACGAGTGGGATTATTTCCCCGCCCCCACACCCGGCTTTGACGAGCAGTGTTATTATCACCGTCTCGGCGTTAAGGACGGGAAAACCGCCGTGGCGATCTACAACAAGGGACTGGGAGTCGGCGTCAAGATAAGCTTCAATGCCGATACGCTCAACCATTTCACCCAGTGGAAAATGCCCGGAACAAGAGATTATGTTCTCGGTCTCGAGCCGGCAAACTGCCGAGTCGAGGGCCGCGACAACATGAGAAAGATCGGTCGTCTTAAGGAGCTTGCTCCCTTTGAATCGGTCACATTCCGCCTTGCAATCGACATTATAGACGGTGACGAGCAGGCCGAGGCCGTGAGACAGGAAATATATGCTTTAAAACAGGCCGACTGATGGTCTTTTTGGATAGAAAAGACTTGACATAACACCTGTTTTATAGTAAAATAACATAGAACATTTGTCATGTATTTTCTATTATGTTCTTTTGGAGGGAATTTTTAATGAAACTGAAAAAATCCATTTCGGTTTTGGTTGCGGCTGCCATGCTTTTGACGGTCGTTTCGCTGTCCTTCAGCGCCTTCGCGGATTCCGCGGCGTCGCAGCAGGTGGCGGACGTCATCGAAGGGCTGCCCGAGGATTATATGATCCCCGTGAGCGATCAAAACGCCGTTCTTGACGCCATGAACGCCTATGAGGCTCTTTCGGCCGAAGATAAGGCGCAGGTTTCAAATTATGATAAGCTTGAGAAGGATATTGCCTCCCTTTCGAGCCTTGCCGATGTTTGGCTCGTTTACAACGGCAACGGCGGCACCGCCGAGTCGGGAGACGCTTCGGTTGCCTTTAAGGCGGGCGGCCGTGAGGCTGTCGTCGGCAACAATATCTTCTCTTCGGGCTATAACTTCCTTAATTGGTCCACCGACCTTTCGGGCGGTCTGAATTTCGAGGAAGGTAAGTCCTTCGACACCGTCGACCTCATTTGCGATATGCTCGCAAGAGACGAGTCGGTTGCCGAGCACAGCTATAAGTACTACTATTATGTATACACAAATACCGAGGATCTTAAGGCCGACCTTGCCGAGGCCGATCCCGCCGATCCCTACGGTACCAACGCCGGCGCAAGAGCCGTCAGCCGCGATGAAAACGGAAATCCCGTGAAGGCATGGCAGATCAATTTCTATGCCGTTTGGGACAATGCCGACAAGACGGCTTTCACCAACACCTATTCTTCCAACTATCCCGACGGTGTGGCCGAAAATTCGGTTAAATATTCCACCGTTTACGAGGGCTACAACGGATATACCATCGAAAACCCCTTTGAAGAGGTCGGTATTCCCGAGGAGCACAAATTCTATGTATTCAGCGGATGGCTTAACGAAAGCGGCGAGCTTCTTCCCGCAGGCGAGCAGTATACCGATGACGCCGAGGGCGTTGTGGGCGGTTCTTCCTTCCTCGCAGCATGGAAAGAGGAAACCCGTTTCAACGTTACCTATGAGCTTAACTATCCCGCCGATTCGGGATTGACTTCTTCAAACTTCTCCGAGGTTGCAACCGACGAGAATTACAAGACTCTCACCTGGGCAAAGGTTGCCGCAAAGGGTTATGCAAAGCCCGATAACTATAAGCTTGTCGGCTGGAATACCGCTGCCGACGGAAGCGGCGAAACCTATGCCGTCAACAAGAAAATCGGCGAGCTGAGCGGCGACATCACCCTCTACGGTGTGTGGGCTCAGGCCATGAAATTCTCCTACAATTCCAACTATCCCGGCACCATGGAGCAGAAGGAATCGATCAAAACCTGGGATGCACAGACCACCCAGAAGATCGACTCCATCGATTCCCTTGTGGGCTTTGAGGTTCCCGTGGGATATGAGTTCTCCGGTAAATGGAACACCAAGGCCGACGGCTCGGGCGATTCCTACGATGCCGGAAGCAGCATAACCGTCACCGAAAATCTCACCCTGTTTGCCCAGTGGACAAAGCTTGCCGAAACCGTTGTGACCTATAATTCCAACGACAAGGCGGCCAAGGACTCCACCCGTATCGTATACGGCGACGCATCCAAGGGTATTAAGACAAACACCATTTCCCTCACAACCGACGACTTTGCAAACATTGCCGGATTCCTTTCCTGGAATACCGCTGCCGACGGTTCGGGAACTTCCTATGCGGCCGGCGCCGAGTTTACCGTGACCGGAAGCATAACTCTCTATGCTCAGTGGGAAACTACTGTTCATAACATGGAATTCATGCTTCTTGAGCTGCCCGAAAAGGCACAGGTGACTTCCGACAGCACCGACCAAATCCGCAAGGCAAGAAACACCTATGACGCCCTTTCGGCCGATCAGCAGGCCATGGTTCGCAGCTATAAGCGCCTGACCGACGCCGAGTCCTATTCGACTCCTTACGACGTTTGGATCATTTATGACGGAAACGGCGGTACCCAGACTACCGACGGAAGCAAGAGAAAGATTGTTTCCGACCGTTATCAGCTCAGCGATACCTTTGTTTCCTCCCAAAACATATTTGCAAATATCAACAGCAAGACCGGAATGTCCTTCCCCTTCGTTGAGTGGGGAACCTCCATTTCGGGCGGCTTTACCTTCGGCGAGAAGGCAAACGTCAGCGTAAGCACCGTCCTCGGACAGTTTGTTGACGATCCCACCTCCTCTGCCCGCAGCGACTTCTTCGGTTATGTCTATGCCTCCGATGAGGACAGAAAGCTTGACGAAAACGAAGCCATGATCGCAGGTGCCGAGAACACCGGAAGCAGATCCCTTTACAAGAATGCTGCCGGACGCGGTATTAAGGTTTGGCAGATTAAGCTGTTCGCCATTTGGAACAACATCGAGGAAAGATATGTCACCAACATCTACCACGCCAACTTCCCCGATGCCGGAAAGAGCCTTGAGCCTGCCGATGTTACCCAAGAGGTAACCGTCAGCTACAGCGCCTTCACCATTGACAATCCCTTTGATGAAGCCGAGGATTACGGCCTTATATTCGACCATTGGAGCACCGAGCCCGATGACAGCGGCGACGAGTTTAGCGAAGGCGAGGAGTATACCGACGCCGTCGACGGCGTTACCGAGGCTGTCGAGTTCTATGCCATTTGGGAGGAAGAGGAAGTCGAGTACACAATCACCTATGACTCCAACGACGAGTACGGCGACTTCTTTGAGCGGACTGTTTCCGGTCCCGGATATGCTCCCATTGAGGATGAGGTTATCGGTTGCCCCATCGAATTCTCCAACGAAGGATACCTCTATGGCTGGAACACCGACCCCAACGGCAGAGGAACCTCCTATGACGAGGGCGATATAATCCTTGTTACCGAGGACATCACGCTCTATGCCGTGTGGGACGGAGATGTGGATACCGGCGAAAAGACCGCCGTGGCAGGAGCTATTGTGATTGCCGCCGCATCGGCAGCGCTGCTTGTTGTTTTCAGAAAAAAGAAATAATAAGAGCTGAATAAAAATAAATGCCCGTCATGAGAAATGGCGGGCATTTTCATCTTAAATGACACCTGCGGACTCAGGGTGTCATTTTTTGTATTTTCTGTTATAAAAAAAGCTGCCGCAATTTTTACGGCAGCTTAATAAACTGTTTTTAAAAGCAATTTAAATCACAATATATTCAATATTATTCGGTCAAACGGTCGAGCACGCTTTTGTAAAGCCCCGACGGGTCCTTAAGGAAATTTTCCTTAACAATGTCGGCCTGCATTCCGTCGGCCACAAGGAATTTCACCGTCATAAGCTCAAGGTTGCCGTCCTTGATGATTATTGCGACCTCATAGCCCTTGTCGGTTTTGGAAACGTTGATTTCGTTTTCCTTAAGAGCTCTTGCCTTTGCAAGCAAAGCGGTGGCCTGCTTGACCGCCCTTTCTCTCACCGAAAAGGGAAGGGAGGTTTCCAGCATTTCGGCATACTCTCTGCCCTTGACGGTCAGAGAATAGCTTTTTTCTCCGTCTCCGCCGCTTGCGATGACGGCGTCGGTCTTGACAAGCTCGGAAAGAGCCTGGGACAGATTCCAATAGCTTGCGAGAGCATCGGTCTGAATGGCTTCGTCAATAAGGCTTCTGGAAAGGGGAGCGCCGACGGTTTTAAGCAGATAACAGACGAGTATCTTAATGTCGTCAATGTCGCGCAGCCCGCCCACTTCAACGCCATAGTCAAATCCCGTTGTGTGGCGGCGCTGGGGAACGTCCTCTACCACTCTTGCCGAAACCTTGTCAAGCTCGCCGGCACCGACCGTTATGATAAGGTCGCCGGGGCGGGCGATTTTACGCAGAAACTCCACCATGTCGTCAAAATCAGGCATATAATATGAGCCGTCGATTTTTGCCGCAAGATCGCGGGATGTGATGTTGGTGGTGTTCTTTTCTCTGGCGGCGTAGATGTCGGCCAAAACAAGAATATCGGGGCGGGAAAGCTGAGTCACAAAGTCGTCGAAAAAGGCGGCGGTTCGGGTGAAGGTGTGGGGCTGAAAGGCGCATATTATGCGTTCATAGCCCATGCTTTGAGCCATGTCGAAAAGCACCTTGAGCTCCCCGGGATGGTGAGCATAGTCGTCATACACCATGGCTCCCGAATACTGCCCTTTAAATTCAAATCTGCGTGCAACTCCGCCGTAGGAGGAAAGACCGCGTTCTATCGAATCGGGGTCGAGCCCGATTGAAAGGGCGGCCGCCGCCGCGCCGAGAGCATTTAAAATATTGTGTCTGCCGGGTACGAGCAGGCGGATATGAGCCTGTTTTTCGCCTTTGCAGCAGAGATCGAATTCACCTATTCCGTGGTTGAATTTTATTTTTTGAGCCGTCACATCGGCGTCGGAGTCGATGCCGAAGGTTATAATTATGCGGTCAATGCCGCTTATCGTTTCCATGGTGTTTTTGTCATCGGCGTTTGCAACCACAATGCCTCTGTCGGCAGGAGTCTTGAGGGCAAATTTCCTGAAAGAATGTTTGACATCGTCAAGGTCTTTGAAAAAGTCGATGTGGTCGCATTCCACGTTCATGATGACGGCAACCGTGGGGAAAAATTTCAAAAATGAATTGCAGTATTCACAGGCTTCGAGGATTATTGTGTCTCCCTTGCCGACTCGGTGGCCGCCGCCGATAAGGGGTAGGGAACCGCCTATCATGACGGTGGGGTCGGCGCTTGCCGCCATGGCAATGTGGGTCAGCATTGAGGTGGTGGTGGTTTTTCCGTGGGTGCCCGAAACGCAGACGGCGTTTTTATACCGCTGCATAAGAGCTCCCCAGCCCTCTGCCCTCGAATAAACGGGAATACCGAGCCGTCGCGCCTCGGCAATTTCGGGATTGTCGTCCTTAATTGCGGCCGAGCGGATTATATAGTCGGCATCTCTGACATTTTCGGCAAAATGGCCGATGAAAATCTTAACCTTACGTTTGGAAAGGCTTTTGGTCGCAGAGCCGTTTTGCATATCCGAACCGGTTATTTTATGACCGCTTTCAAGCAGCGTTTCGGCAAGAGAACACATGGAAACCCCGCCGATACCGATAAGGTGAGCGGTTTTTTGTTTGTCGTTTATAAACTCGAGTATGTCGGGACGATTGACGTCTTCCATAAACGAACCTCCTATAATCTGAAAATGCCTTTTTCGGTCAGCACGAATTCGTTGGAATTGATTTTCTCATAGTCGGTGACCGGGTCGGTGAAGGACATATAATTTTTAAAGGTGAACCGCTCGGTGTCGACCTCAATTATCTTTTTTTCGTCAGCGGCGCAAACGCGCAGAGCGCCGTCGTCGCACACATAAAGTCCGCACAGCCCGGTGGGAAGATCGCCGTCACCCCCGATACGGAGGGTACGGCGGAGATGATGCTCGGCGGAATAGGCAATAACGGCCGAGGGATTTCTATATGCCGCCCAAACGGTGTTCCCCGAGACGGCAAGGGCGGAAGGAGCCTGATCCTTGTAAAGGGCGTGGCCGCTCCACTCGATTTTGCCGTCCTTTCCGTAAATGACGGCGCTTCCGTTTTTAAGCACTATAAGGGTGCGGAAATCGGGCAAAACCACCGCCTTGCAGGAAATAAATTCGTTGGGATCGTTTTCGAATTGCTCGAAAATATTTCCGAATTTTGCGAGCAGAAAAACGCTTCTCGTAACCGGAGAAACCGCTCCCGTGCCGCAGTCATACATACGGTAGACAATGGACGTTTTGCCCTCGTGCTCGTCCTGTTTTGCCACAAAAACAAGGTTGTTTTGCGAACGCACCATCTGAAGGGTGCCCTGTTCATATATCTGTTTCATCAAAGCACCTCAAGTCAGTTGATTTTATAGCAGAGCGTCATAAGACTGTCGCCCAAATGGACGTTTTCCACGGCAACGCCGGGGTGATTGAGAGCCACGTCATAGTGGCTGAAATTCCAAAAGGCTTTTATCCCAAGCTTAATGAGCAGGGGAACAAGCTCTCTGGCGCTTTCGGGAGGAATACAGAGCACGGCCATTTCGGGCAGATTTTCTCTGCAGAATTCGTCCAGCCCGTCGATATGTCTGACCGGAATTCCCTTGATCATTTGGCCGGTGAGAGCCTCCTTACGGTCAAAAATGCCAATAAGGGAAAAACCCTTTGTTTCAAAGGTGATTTGATTTGAAACCAAGCGGCCGAGATTACCCGCGCCGATTATTATGGCCTTATGACCGCTGTGGACTCCGAGAATGGAGCCGATTTCTTTATGAAGCTGTTCCACATTATAGCCGTAGCCCTGCTGTCCGAAACCGCCGAAGCAGTTGAAATCCTGCCTGATTTGAGAGGCGGTCAGCCCCATGCGCTGGGACAGCTCGCGGGAGGAAATGCGAATTATTCCGTTGGACTTAAGCTCACCGAGAAATCTGTAATATCTCGGCAGTCTTTTTATGACCGAAAAGGAAATGGACTCGTTTTTCATTTTATCACCGAATTATTTGGTAAGTTTTTTTACTGTTTCCATAACATAATCGCCGAATTCGCTGCAGGTACAGCCGGTGTCGCGGCCGGTGATTTCAAGCTTCTTTTCCTCAAACATACAAATGTCGAGAGCGCGGGAAAGAAGGTCGGCCTTGTCCTGCTTTCCGATGTGGGAAAGCAGCATAACGGTGGCGCGGAGCATGGAGCAGGGGTCGGCGTATTTGTCGCGGCCTTCCTCGACCATGCGGGGAGCCGAGCCGTGAATGGCCTCGAACATGGCATAGCGCTTGCCGATGTTTCCGCTGCCTGCGGTGCCGACGCCGCCCTGGAATTCGGCTGCTTCGTCGGTTATGATGTCGCCGTAGAGATTGGGGAGAATAAATACCTTAAAGTCGGTGCGGCGCTTTTTGTCTATGAGCTTTGCGGTGGTTATGTCGATATACCAATCGTCGGTTGTGATTTCGGGATATTCCTTGCCGATCTCCTTGCAGAGATTGAGGAATTTTCCGTCGGTGGTTTTGATGACGTTGGCCTTGGTTATGACCGATACGCGGTCTTTGTGATTTTTTCTGGCATAATCATAGGCGAGCCGAGCAATACGGTCGGTGCCCTGAGAGGTGGTGACGGTAAAGTCTACCGCCAAATCGTCGCTCACGTTAACTCCCTTTGAGCCGAGTGTGTATGCGCCCTCGGTGTTTTCGCGGAAGAAGGTCCAGTCAATGCCCTCTTCGGGAACTTTGACCGGGCGGACGTTTGCAAAAAGGTCAAGCTCTTTTCTCATGGCAACGTTGGCGCTTTCGATGTTGGGCCATTCGTCGCCTGCGCGGGGGGGGGTGGTAGGCCCTTTCAGGATGACGTGGCATGCCTTCAGTTCGGCCAGCACGTCGTCGGGGATGGCCTTCATGTGGGCGGCGCGGTTCTCGATGGTCAGGCCGTCGATCTCCTTGAACGCCACCTTGCCCCTTTCCACCTCGTCTTTCAAAAGAAAGCGCAGCACGCGCTCGGCTTCATGGGTAATGGTCGGGCCGATGCCGTCGCCGCCGCACACGCCGATGATCAGCTTGTCCAGCTTGGAGTAATCAATAAAATCGTCCTGCGCCTTCATATCCATGATGCGCTTGCGCTGACTCTCTACAACTGCCTCAAATTTATCCAGAACAGACTGGTCGATAGACATAGTTTTGTCCTCCTACACCATTGATATTATTTTAACAAAAGAAAATATGCCTGTCAAGGGGAACCGCGCGGCTCCCCGATCGAGCCTGACAGGCTTACTTGTTCTGCTGACGTGCATACAGCAGCGTGCCGCCTGCAAGCAGTGCGTGACGCTGGCGCTCGGAAACCTCACAGTCGGCCTTGAAGGTCTTGCCGCCGCAAACAACGGTGACCTGCTCGCCGTTCTTTACTTCCTCGAGCACGTTCGGCAGAGAGATTTCATCCAGCAGATTGATTGCATCGTAGTCTGCCGGATCGGCAAAGGTCAGCGGGATGATACCGGAGTTGACCAGATTTGCCTTGTGAATTCGTGCGAAGGACTTGCACAGTACAGCCTTTACGCCCAGATACAGCGGAACGAGCGCTGCATGCTCACGGGACGAGCCCTGACCGTAGTTTGCGCCGCCGACAATTACGCCGCCGCCCTGCTCCTTGCAGCGGGACGGGAACTCCGGATCAACGTTGATGAAGCAGTAGTTGGAGTAGTAC
>OGYE01002327.1_pt1 | contig 11730 bp, 10 predicted proteins | sample 1576471 | NCBI WGS metagenome assembly OGYE01 (sample SAMEA3541532, study PRJEB24748) | human gut metagenome | biome: human gut; feature: human-associated habitat; material: faeces | place: China | collected 2012
CATCCTTGTTCATCATTTTCCTCCATTTGAAGTAGCCAAAGATAGCTATAATTGTATAAAGGCCGTATAGTCCGGCCGTAAAATCAAGTCCTTTGTAGATGTACAGCCCGGTGCTCACTACATCCACCGCAATCCATGCCCACCATTGTTCCACATATTTCCGTGCCAGCATCCACATGCCGATGATGCTCATGGCAGTGGTGAAAGAGTCCAGCCAGGGCACATTGCTGTCCGTGAAGTTCACCAATATCCACGCAATGCCCAAAAGGGCAGCAGCGAATATGACAGTCAGCGGCAGCAGATAGCGCACCGGCATCCGCGTAATGGGGAGTTCCTTCTGTCCTTCTGTTCTTCTGTCCTCCACCTGCTGCACCGGGGCTTTCTGCCGTAGAATCTTCCGGCGCAGAAACGTACCGTATTTCCACATCATCCACCCGTAGATAGCAGCCCCCAGATAGTAGATATTTATCCCGAAGTCGGCATACAGCCCCGCATCGTAGTAGACGAAGATGTAAACGGCAGGCATAATGATGCCCGCTATCCAAAGATAAATGCTTGCCCGGTACTCCAACCAGAGGTAGAGCAATCCGACAAGTGTACCGATAATTTCAAGAGCGTGTTCCATAAAAACAGAAAGACTATCCTCCCTCCCCTTCAAGGGAACGAGGGGTTTTAAAAATTAATAGCTATATGTCCCAGTACATTCGTTCCCGCTTGGGCAGCGTAGCCGGCATAGTTGTAACGGACTTTTCCTCCGTTATCGTCGAGATAGTATCCGCTGCCTGCGTATCCGTTGTTTTCGTATTCTTCATTGAACAGATTATAGATGGTGCACCCTATGGTTACCGACTTTACTTTAGGCAACTTGAAGGTATAGGACAGATTCAGGTTGCTTACGAAATAAGCATCCAGCGTGCACTCCTCTTGCTTGGCGTTACTCATGTATTGCTTGCTGATATATTGTGACTGTAACGAGGCCTCGAATCCCTTGAACGTATAGCCGAAGCGGTTGTTCAGTATGAAGTCGGGAGAGAATGCGATGGGGGTATCTCCGTGTTCGATGACCCATGCTTCCGACCCAGCCTCCTCGTTTTCAAAAAGTGTCTCGGTAAAGTTCTGCACACGGTTCTTGCTGAGTGTGGCATTGATGTCCCATTGCAAGCCGCAGTCCAGTTTGATGCCAGCCATCAGTTCAATACCCGTACGGTAGCTGTCGGGCACGTTGCTGGCCATGGCTTCGCCTATCTCGTTCAGCTCTCCCGTCAGTACCAGCTGGTCTTTATAGTCCATATAGTAGAAGTTGGCACCCGCATGGAGCCATGAGTTGGCGAAGGTATATCCCAGTTCGTAGTCGAACAAACGCTCAGCCTTGGGATGTTCGGTGAAGTAGCCGTCGGTGTAGTTGTTGCGCGTAGGCTCTTTATGGGCTACGCTGAACGAACCGTATAGGCGGTGGTTGCGGTCGATTTGCCAGGACAGTCCGGCTTTCGGGTTGAAGAAGTCGAAGTCTTCGTCAATGTCCAATTTTTGCATTCCCGGAGTGGTGGCAGTCCAGTTGTACTTGTCGTTCAGTCCGTTTATCTTGTAGTTGATGTGGCGGTATTGCAGGTCGAGGTAGGCGCTGAGGCCGCTTACCAGTTCATAATTGGTTTTCAGATAAATATTTCCGTCATTCTTTGTGGCGTTGTTGCGGTAGTAGTCGTGGTCGGGATTCAGTTCGCCGATATAGTTCTTTACCCAAAGCACTTTTCCGAAGTGGTCGCCGTCATAGCGGTTCAGTGCACCGCCTAGCGAGGCATGCAGACGGTCGGCTTTGTAGCTTACGGAGAAGATTCCACCGCCAAACCAGTTGTCCATTGCCTTCTTGCGGATAAGGTCGCTTACTTCTACCTTGCCGCCATTGTATTCGAAAGGCGACATGCCGTACTCTGCCAACGAGCGTTCGCCTTTATATTCCTGGTAGTACCCGTCGCCTTTGGTGTAATGCAGGCCGATATTCAGATTCCATTGCGAGGTGAAATTGTGGTTGAACAGCAACTGGTAATTCTTCTGCGTATAGTTGTCGGTCTGGTCGTCATAGAAATGCAGTGCACCTCCTTCGTCCGTGAGGTAATGCTTCTCGCCGTTGTCGTCTTTATAATATTCTTTGTTGTATACATGGCCGTCCCGGTCGGTGGCGTACATGAATCCGCAGGAATTATAACGCCGTCCGTAACGTTCCATCTCCTCCTTGCTGGCATAGTTCCATGCGTGGTAAGTGCGCTCTTTGCCGGCAAAGGTTATCAGCTTGATAGAGGTGTTGTCATTGTAGTACCCTCCTTGCAGGTAATAGGAGTTCAGTCCCACAGACGCCCGGTCTATATACCCGTCCGTACTGATGTTGGAGAGCCGCGCGTCGAACGACCAATGATTGTTGATGAGTCCCGTTCCCACTTTCACCGTCTCCTTGTGCGTATGGAAGGAGCCGTAGGAACCGTTGAATTCTGCATAGGGTTTCATGGAGAAATCACCCGTCTGCATGTTGATGCTGGCACCGAAAGCTCCTGCACCGTTCGTTGAGGTACCAGCTCCGCGTTGCACCTGCATGTCCTTGACGGAGGAGGCGAAGTCCGGCAGGTTGACCCAGAATACCGTGTGACTCTCCGCGTCGTTGATGGGAATACCGTTGGCGGTGACGTTGATGCGTGTGCCGTCTGTTCCACGGACTCTCAGCGTGGTGTAACCCACCCCGGCACCGGCGTCGCTGGTAGTAATGGCGGAGGGTGTCATACTCAACAGATACGGCAGGTCTTGTCCGAAATTCTGTTTTTTCAGTTGTTCTTTGCCTATATTGGTGAATGCCACCGGTGTGCTGTTTGTGGCACGTGTGGAGATGACTTCCACTTCCTGCAGGTTTATCACCCGCAGGCTGTCTTGTTCTTGTGCCTGCGCACAGACACCCAGTGCTGCCGTCAGGAGGCAGACCGCCATTGCATGTCTCTTCATTTGCAATTGTTTCGTTTAGATGAATACAGAAAAGGGGAACTTTTCTTCTTTTCCCTCCGCCGGCATTACCCGGATCAGGTTAATGGGTATGATCTCAGCCCGTCGTATTAGGGCACCCCTTAGTTGAAATCGGGGCAAAGGTAGGAGTTTTCGTCGAAAGTGGCAAGTTAAGTGAACGAAACTCAGAGTTATTTGTTAATTTTGTAGCATTAATTTTAAAAAAAGAATATAGTTATGTTATCATCTTTATTCATGGCAGCCTTTGCTGCCCAAGTTGCTGACGATGGTTTCAGCAAACTGCAGATATTCCTTCAGCAATTGATAGATTGGGGCGTAAGTGCCGGTGGACGTATTATTGGAGCTGTCATCATCTTTGTGGTAGGACGGTTCTTGATTTCCTTTCTTAGGAAAATGCTGGCGAGGTTATTGGCAAAAAGACATGTGGATGCCAGTATCCAGAGCTTTGTGAAAAGTTTAGTCAATATCTTGCTGACCATTCTGCTGATTATTGCCGTTATCGGCAAATTGGGAGTGGAAACTACTTCATTTGCAGCTTTGTTGGCATCTGCCGGTGTGGCTATCGGTATGGCACTTTCCGGAAACTTGCAGAACTTTGCGGGTGGACTGATTGTCTTGCTGTTCCGTCCTTTCAAGGTAGGTGACTGGATTGAAAGCCAGGGAGTGTCCGGAACGGTACGTGAGATTCAAATCTTCCATACGATTCTGACCACAGCCGACAATAAGGTAATCTATATCCCTAACGGTGCGTTGAGCAGTGGTACAGTGACTAATTACAGCCGTGAGGATACGCGTCGTGTAGATTGGGTAATCGGTGTGGAATACGGTGAAAATTATGATAAGGTGGAAGACACCGTGCGTCGTATCATCTCCGAAGACAGCCGTATCTTGAATACTCCCGAGCCGTTTGTGGCTCTTCATGCCCTGGATGCCAGCAGTGTGAATGTGGTGATTCGTGTTTGGGTGAAGAGCGGAGACTACTGGGGCGTTTATTTTGATATGAACAAGAAGATTTACTCCGTATTCAACGAGGAAGGTATCGACTTCCCATTCCCGCAGTTGACGGTGCATCAGGCGAAAGACTGAGTGGGCTACAAGTTTCAATTTACTAGCTATCAGCTACTATAAGTTACGGGCTACAAGTGTCCTGCATTATCATACTGCAGGACAACTTGTAGCCCGTAACTTAATAGTAGTCGGTAACTCCGTAGTTTATTTATAACTTAATTCTGCCTCTATTTCTTCGCAGACATCTTGTTCCAGGTTGAGCAGCTGATTGATTTCTTTTCGTTTTTCCAAATCCGTGAAATAGCTCTCCACTACTGCATAGATGTTGAAGCCGGTTGTGGAACCCGCAGCCAAATCCAATGACTCAACCATTTTCTCTACTGCTTGATGAATGCGTTTCTTACTGATAAAATGCAGTTCATTACTATGAATTAAGCTCTTTTCCATGATATTTTCTGTTTTAGTTATTGTAGTTATAACATTCTATCAAGCAAGTTAGTTCATGTAGATTGAACAGACTTGACAGTCGACCGAACGATATTTCTTTTTATATTTGCCAAAAATATAAGCGCGGCAATGAAAGAACTGTTTATAAAAATACTCCGTTTTCTGATGTTTGTACTGGTCGTAGCTTTGGGCTGCATCGGATATAACATCTATGAAGATACGTTGGCTGCTGTGTGGATACCCGTAGGGGTAGGACTTGTGGTGGCAGTCGTTACACTTCCTCTATATAAAAAATGGATATGGCTGACAACGATGGAGCAAAAGGCAGTGAATATATTGTGTCATGTGGTGTGCGTGGGTGTCATCAGTTGTTCGCTTTTTCTGGTAGGAAATTATCAGATGGCGGCTCCTGCTTCGACAAAGGAGGTGACGGTCACCGTACTTGAGAAGCTGATAAAAGAACATGAAAAGAGACGTAAAGTAGGCAAGCATCGTTATGTGTCGGACGGAGTACGTAAGGAGTATTACTTAAAGGTGGCTTTCGAGGATGGAGCGATAGAGACCTTGCATGTTTCCACAGCCACATACAACAAAGCACGAAAAGGCAAACCGAAAGTTCTGACTTTGCAGAAAGGAGCTTTCGGATTGCCGGTGATAACGAAGGGGTTATAGTTCTAATTCCCCCATGCAAGACATCAGATGAGGAACAGAATGCTCTTCTTAAAGATTTCTGCGTACAAAATGTCCGTCAATCCAAATGGTGGCATGGTGTCCTTTGAATTTCAGTAATACATAATTGGGAGCTGCCGGGCCTTTATCTCCACCTTACCGGTGAGCACTACGCTGTTTCCTTCTTCCTGAAAGCACAAACCTGCTTTCGGATTGGCTGCACCTTTGTTTTAAGACTGTCTTTGCCGGTTGCCAACCATACGGTGGTGGCCCCTTCCGACTTGATGTTGCTCATTGGAACGGGGCGGGGATATCCCTCTTGGTTGATGGAAGTGATGACGACGGTTTCGCATCTTGCCAAGATTTCTGCTGCTTTCTCGATTAATGTTGCCATATTGGATGTTTTTATTGATTTGATTGCTGCAAATATAGGCATGGTAATAGGAAGAGCTATTGTAAAAAATCGACTTTTATGTTTTCACATAACTCAAAGTCCCTTCTTCCAATGGAGCGGAAGTGAGAAGCTGGCTTGGCGTGTTGCCGGACATCTTCTTGATTTCTTTTGAGAGATGGGAGACATCATAATATCCTGCTTTGATGGCAACGGACAGCAGATTGTCGAAAGAGGTACTCCGCAACAAGTCTACAACATGTTTGAACTTCATAATCCGACTGTACTCTTTGGGTGTAAGTCCGGTGTGCTGCTTGAATTTCCGTTCGAAATGGCGTTGGCATAGGCAAGTCTCCTCCGCTAACCGGAGGAGTGACAAGTCACCCTTGCATCGGTTGATTTGTTGTATGGCGAACAGCATGCTCCGTTCTGCTTTTGGACTGTATCGGCATAAGGCTTGAAACAGGAAGTTTTCAATAAAGACCAGGTGCTCTTGAATGGTTCCCAGTTCGCCCAGTCTCTCTGCAAAAGAGTGGGTAAAGAGGCTTGTAAGCTCATCGGCGTTTAACCGTAAGTTGGTGAGCTCCTGCAAAGGGAGGTCCATGAAGCGAAGTATTCCGCAAGGCAGAAAACGGATTCCCAGCATATGGACTGTTACCGTATGGGTCACTAATTCGGAATATTTGGTCATGGCTCCAATGAAGTAGGTATGGTAGGGCTGCATAACGAGGCTGTCGTGTACGGCCTTAGGGGCTTCACCCAACGTGAATATAAAGTCTGTGCATCCGTCCGGCAGGATGTTGATATGCATGCCGTATCCGGGTTGTCCTTTAAACTCCCAATATTTGTCAATATAGGGGGAGAGCAGGGGGCTGGGATGATATTCTTTGTACATAGGTTGTAAAGATAGGAATAAACTTCGAAGATAGGGAAATCCCTATGTATAAATAGAGAGAATCACGGAAAAGGAGGTTTTTATCATACTACATTTGCTGTATGGATAAATACTAAAACTTTCTATTATGAAAAAGATGTCAGTTGTTTTAGGCTTGTTACTCGCTGTCTTGGTGATGGGCTGTGGCATTTATGAAAGCTACGGGTTTGATTATAAGCAGTTGAGCAGCATTGAACGTGGTATGAGCTTTAAAGAGGTGTGTACCATTTTAGGAGAGCCTGCATTTAGAGATTTGAATAAGGAGGGAGAGGCTTGGACATTCCGTGCTTATACTCCTGCGGGGTGGTCGGCTGTCAAGGTGTGGTTCAAAGACGGAAAAGTGGACGAAATGAAGAGCTATCTGGAGGATACTTATCCGGTTACCACTTCGCGGGACAAAAGTTTCATGAATGAGAAAAAAGAATCTTCCGACAAGAGTAGCGAAACAAAGGTAATAGTTTCGCCGGAAGGGAAACATTACATCAAAATGGGCCCGGTAGTAGTCACTCCCGAAGGCAAGCATATAATAGTACCTTGATTATACCAGCATAATCGTTTCCGGATATAGTATAATGTGAATATACCTTTCTATAAAGTGCTGATATTTATAAAGTTCTATATTTTTTGCAGATTTTAGGTATATGTAGTTCAAAGAATGTTATCTGAAATGAAAAGAATGGGCAATGTTTGTCATTGCTCTGTCTTTATCTTATATTTGAGTAGATAATATAGGATATCATTTTAAGAAAGGAACTAATAATAAGATAATAATATGAAGAATATTGAGAAGGCGACCAATAATATGAAAATGGTATATTCCATTCTGTGCAATCTTAAGAAGTGTACAATCTTTGAATTACAGAAACTGACGAAGTTCAGGGATGTGGATTTGTGTTTGGCCTTGGGGTATCTGCTGCAGAATAACCAGATTTATCAGAAGCGTATTGATAACATGGTTTACTATGGAGTCGTCGCAAAATGAAAAGATATACAATAGGTTTACCACACATTTTGCTTACATGCTTGCATGGTGCTTTCTAATTGTTTGTTATATCGCGTTTTACGGTATGTAAGCAGACGCTATGCAAGTATGTAGGCAAACTTTGCTTGCATGCTGTTTTTTCTTGTGCAAATGGCTGGTCTTCTTTCCGCAAAGAACGGCTCTTTCTCCTACTAAAAGCTTATTAATGACTATTGTGCACGGTTGTGATGCAGTTTCTTCACTATTGTGGTACGGCTTCTTCATGCTTGTGGAGAAGTCGTACCACAATAGTGCGCATGCCTAACTATCATTTATTCAGTGTATTGACAGCCTATGTTAGAGCAATGAAAGACTGATAGACTGTCTTTCATTGGCTGTGTGTCTACCTTCAAAAGAGTGATATGGTAGTGGATAATGTTCATGTTTTGCTGCTTTTTCAGTGAAAGAAATCATGAATATTTGGATACTTGAAAAAGAAGTCCCACCTTTGCACGCGAATTAGAAAACCAAAAGAGTTTTGTAATCCTCATCGGAGGGCTGTAAAAATGCCGGATAAGATGACTGGGTAAAACCAATCATTTTATCCGGCATTTTTTTGCTTTTGGGCAAGACAATAACCTATAAATATAGTTGAACATGAAAAGAGATGCAATTGATTTGAGTACACTGAATGTGTTTACATTGTTTCGGAAATATTTTGTTCCTACGTTGCTGGGTATGCTCAGTATGTCGGCCGTAACAGCGATTGACGGGATATTTGTCGGGCATGGAGTAGGTAGCGACGGGATTGCGGCCGTAAATATCTGTGTCCCTTTACTGATGCTTTTTACGGGAATCGGGCTTATGGTTGGTGCCGGGTGTTCTGTGGTCGCTTCTATCCAATTGTCGAGAGGCAAAAGCAAGTCTGCTCGGTTGAATGTGACACAAGCATTACTGTTTGTAACGATTGTAGCTTTGATACCCTCTGTTTTGATGATGGCTTTTCCGGCAGAAACAGCCCGGATGCTCGGCTCTTCCGAACATCTGTTGCCTATGGTGACGGATTATCTGCTGTGGTTTGTTCCGTCATGGGTCTTTCAGATATGGATAACGGTGTCGCTGTTCGTCATTCGTCTGGACGGTGCTCCAAAGCTGGCTATGTTGTGCAGCCTGATTACGGCTGTAATCAATGTGGTGCTCGACTGGCTGTTTATCTTTCCTTTTGGCTGGGGAGTCATGGGAGCAGCATTTGCCACTTCCATCAGCATCATGGCCGGCGGACTGGTGGCGATGGTCTATCTACTGTTTTATGCTCGGCATTTGCGTTTACAACCACTCAAATGGAGTGTCAAGAGCCTGCGGCTTTCCGTGCGGAATATTGGTTACCAGTGCCGTATCGGTCCTTCTGCCTTATTGGGAGAGGCAACGCTTGCTGTTCTTATGTTCGTCGGGAACCAGGTATTTATGTCCTATCTGGGGGACGATGGCGTAGGGGCATTCGGTATAGCGTGCTATTATATTCCTTTTGTTTTCATGGTAGGTAATGCTATTGCACAATCTGCCCAGCCTATTATCAGCTATAATTTCGGACTGGGCTACAAGGAAAGAGTGATGGCGGCGGAACGTATTGCGTTGCTGACGGCTGTGGTCTGCGGTGTGGTTGCAACGGTGGCATTCACTGTTTATCCTTATCTGCTGGTCGGTCTTTTCATCAGTCTTGACAGTGAAGCGGCGAAGATAGCGATACACGGTTTCCCCTATTTTGCAAGCGGCTTTGTCTTTTTCATTGTGAATATTGCTGTGGTAGGTTATTTTCAGAGTGTTGAAAGAATAAAGCCAGCTACGATTTTTGCTTTGTTGCGTGGCTTTGTTTTCCTTATTCCGAGTTTTATTCTGTTGCCGAAGTTCTTGGGTGTGTCGGGAATCTGGTTGGCAATGCCACTCTCGGAGGCTTTGACAATCATTGTGATTCTGCTTTTTGTTCTGAAGCATCGGTATGCTTATAAAGTTTCCAGCCAACTCATTACGTCGTAGATGCCTTTAAAAAAACGAGGTTGTGCCAACGTTTTGACATAACCTCCTAAAACCGTAACCTAAGATTTCTAAAATTGGCGAGATTGGACAATCATACATTTGTATGAACTCTATATATTTGCAAATTATATCGTTATAGATGAAAAGTAGCACTGAAAATATATACAAACAGAAAGTCAATCAAGTAATTGATTACATAAATTTTAATCTGCATCAGCCATTGCAATTGAATGTAATAGCCGACATAGTAAATATGTCTCAACGGCAATTGCTCCGTATGATGAGTTCTGCTTTGGATGAACCATTATACTCTTATGTGGCGAGGCAACGAGTAGAACGAGCTGTACTATATATGCAAACTGAAGACATGAGTTTACAGAATTTGGCTGGGTTAGTCGGCTACGATAATCCGCAATCGTTCTCCAAAGCATTTAAGAAACAATTTGGTATCTCTCCCAAAACATATATCAGCAGATTAAGGATGCGATTAAAAGAGTGCGAACATGATGGAAAGGAGTGCGAATTGCATTCTGAAGTCTACAATTTCGAGGGATTAAATTTAGTATATATCCGTATATGGGGTAAGTACGGAGAGGAAGAACCTTATGAAACAGTATGGAGTAAATTGATACATTTCTTAAAGAGCAATGACTTACTTCTGCCCGATACACGTTTTATTGGGTTAAGTTTTGACGACCCTAATGTGACAAACCCTAATCAATGTCGTTTCTATGCTTGTGCATCGGTACAAAAGGAAATTATGCCTACTTGTGAATTTGGTACAATCCGGCTACCACAAGGTAAATATGCGGTCTATACGTTGCAGGGGTATTATACTGATTTGCAGGACTGGTATAACATCATTAACGTAAGCCAAGAATATTCACTTCGTCATGGGATGTCTTTTGAGGAGTATATCAATTATTCAAAAGAAAATAAAAAAGAGAGTATCACAAAAATCTACATACCGATAAAATAAATAAAAGCATGGAAAATAGTTTACCTAAATATATAACTCTAACAGAGGATAATATAGATAAAGAACATATCTGCTGCGCATTCTCTGACAAAAAATGCTTGGAAGGATATGAGTCCAAAAAGGAATGGCTAAAAAAGGAATTTGCTAATGGCTATGTTTTTAGGCGGCTTGATGCACGAGCCAAAGTTTTTATAGAATATGTTCCTGCTGAATATGCATGGCTTCCGGTTACTGCCCCTAATTATTTAATGATTAATTGTTTTTGGGTTTCAGGGCAGTATAAAGGTCAAGGGCATGGATATAATTTGCTCCAATTTGTGATTGAAGATGCAAAAAAGCAACAAAAAAATGGATTGGTTACTGTTGTAGGTACAAAAAAGAACCATTTTATGAGTGATACGAAATGGTTGCTGCAACATGGCTTTAAGGAAATAGAAAAACTTCCAAATGGATTTTCATTGTTGGTAATGAGTTTTCATGAGAATAGTGCAGTTCCATATTTTAATGATTGCGTCAAAAGTGGAGAATGCCCCGACAAACTGGGAATAGTGGCTTATTATTCTAATCGTTGCCCATATACGGATTATTATGTAAATGGAGTGTTGCGTGTTCTTGCGCAAGAAAGAAATATTCCTTTGAAAGTAATTAAATTGGAAACGAGAGAGCAAGCACAAAACTCTCCTACACCAGCTACTATATTTTCTCTTTTTTATATAATTAAAGAGCATCGGAAGGTTAATATAGCAGTTATGTAAATTGTGAAAATGTATCAGATCCGGCTTTATATCATCTATTTTTTTTAGAAACAGCCCTGTTGTCAAATGGGAAAAACAACCATTGTAGCCGGTCTTTTTTGCCATCAAGAGGTGAAGTTTTTTGTCAAGTTTATTTCCGATATATATATGATTTTGTTCTTCTATTTTCCTTTCATTTCCATGAACTGCTGAACATGTATATACTTTAAAGCCTGCTTTTCTTGCCTCTTTAGCAATCATAAACATGATGCGCCCAGTGCTTCCAACTGTGCTACAATTAATTTCAACTATCGTTTTAGGCATCACTGTCACTTTCCTTCTCTAACCGTCATTTAACGCTGTCCATAATAGGCATTCGGCCCGTGCTTTCTCATATAATGCTTATCAAGAATATATGTTTCCATCTCAGCCTTCGGATTCAGTGCCAGCGTCTTTAAATCCATCTCCGCTACTTTTTCCAGCACAACAGCATTGTATACTGCATTCTCCGGACTTTTCCCCCATGCAAATGGCCCATGATTTTTTACAACGATTCCAGGAATCGCCATT
>OGYE01002328.1_pt1 | contig 11730 bp, 9 predicted proteins | sample 1576471 | NCBI WGS metagenome assembly OGYE01 (sample SAMEA3541532, study PRJEB24748) | human gut metagenome | biome: human gut; feature: human-associated habitat; material: faeces | place: China | collected 2012
TTATCTGCGCTTTTGGCTTAGCATCTGCCGCACCTCGCTCGCCGTATCGGCACTTGGAATTATGCGGTATTGCCTTAAAAAGTAATACTATAACAGGTTTAGCACCATCAACAGAATTACACCCGGCAGCCCTAAGATAACGGCGGTTCCCGCAGTCAGGGCGTTCAGCGGCAGAGCGACGCCCGTTAAAGGGCCAAGCAGTGCCACTGCCCCCAGCCCGGCCAGACCGCATGCTGCCCCACCAAAAATGCCAAGCAGCGGCCAGCGGCGGCAGGCAGCCGCGCGGGCAGTGACCAGCAGACAGAAAATACCCACAGCGATTATAGATGCAGGCATGTGCCACTCCCCCTCAGTTCTCGCAAGATTGCCCGGCAGTGGCACATTAAGGCGGCGTGCTCATAAATGGTGCGTTCGATGGCAAAGTCTTCCTGCGCCTGTTGAAAGACGGCTTCGTTCTGGCGTAGTTGCTGCAAAGAGAGGTGGAACGCCCGGCGGGTGTTCTCACACCGGATTTGTGCAGCTCTGGCCAGCCTTTTTTGCCTGAACAATGCGGCACCTCCTTACAGCAAAATGCAGATCAGCCCATCGCAGCCATCATTGATAATGCGTTCCAGTGTCTGCTGCAGGCGGGTGCGGGCTTCGGCGGGCATATGCATAAGTTTGGCCTGTAAACCCTCATTCACCAGTTCGTTCAGACTTTTGCCAAAAATATTGGTGCTCCACAACTTGCTGGGGTCGCTCTCAAAGTCTTTCAAAAGCCCCTGGATCAGTGTTTCTCCCTGCTCCTCGCTGCCAACGGTTGGCGAAAGCTCGGTGTGGATGGTCGCGCGCATCAGGTGCAGGCTGGGGGCACTGGCGGAAAGCCGTACCCCATACTGCCCGCCCTGGCGGACGATTTCGGGCTCTTCCAGGTGCAGTTCCTCAATACCGGGCATAACAATGCCGTACCCAGTGGCCTGAACCTGCTCCAAGGCGCTTTTGATTTTGTCATACGCCGCTTTGGCTTTAGCCAGCTCCAGCATACAGGGCAAAAGGCTGGCTTCATCTGTGATGGGAAGGTCGGTTTCCTCGCCCAAAATCTTGAAAAAGATATCAGGATCAATACCAACCCGCAGCTGCACCTGGCCGCAGGCAAGGTCCATGCCGGTCAGGGTAACGCCGGTTGTGTTGGCACAGTTCAGCTGGGGCTTGCCGCGGGTCATATCCCCCATTTTGTGCACGCTGCCGGCCAGTTCCAGCAGGGCCTGGTAGACAGAACTTTGCAGCCAGTGCCCCGGTTCCAGCATGGTGACCCAGGACGGCATCGAAACGGCAATTTCCCGCAGTGGGAACTCATAAAGCAGCTCTTGCAGGATATTGTTTAGCTGTTCCGCTGTCAGGTTGACGGCATTGATGGGGCAAACCGGGTGATGATAGGCTTCTTCCATCTGGGCAGCAAGCGCATGGGCAGGTTCGCTGTCCGGTTCTGTGCAGTTCAACAAAATCAGATACGGCTTGCCGATTTCATCCAGTTCGGCAATGATGCGGCGTTCCGCGGGCAGATACTTTTCACGTGGGAGTTCCGCCACACTGCCGTCCGTTGTTACAACAAGACCGATGGTGGCGTGCTCGCGGATGACCCGGCGGGTGCCGGTTTCAGCTGCCTGGTCAAAGGGAACCGCTTGGTCAAACCAAGGGCTTTTGACCAACCGCGGGGCGTTGTTTTCTTCGTGCCCAAGGGCACCATCCACCATATATCCCACGCAGTCGATTAGCCGTGCGCGGAAGCTTCCGCCGGCTTTTAGGTCAATGTTGACCGCTTTTTCCGGGATAAACTTTGGTTCGGTTGTCATGATCGTCCGCCCGGCGGCGGATTGGGGCAGTTCGTCCTTGGCGCGGGCGCGCTGTGCTTCGTTTTTGATGCGGGGCAGCAGCATCAGCTCCGCAAAGCGCTTGATGAAACTGCTTTTGCCGCTGCGCACGGGGCCGACCACGCCGATATAAATATCGCCGCCAGTACGCTGTGCAATGTTCTGATAAATTTGATCCTGTGTCATTGCAGCATCCCCTTTCACAAAGCTGCCGGTATCAGCAGGCAGGTTGCGTCAGCAGTAAGCTCCTGGGCGCTCTGCCCTTCCGGGATGGTCAGGTGATTAGCCGTGGCGAGGTCGCTGGCGCGGGCATGGTAACGGCGGGCAATATCAAAAATGGCCTCCCCTTTTTGGGCATAGTACAGGTAGAGCGCAGGCCCATCCTTACTGTCAGGGTATTCTTCTCCCGGCGTGGCGGAGAAAACGACCTCGTGCGGAATCCCCTGCAGCAGAATGCCGCTTACCTGCAGTTCCAGCTCGACCCGCGCTTTGCTTCCGGCGCGGCTGCTGGCAATATGCCGTACCGCTGCGTGCAAGTGCGGGATGCTTTGCCCGATAGAACCGTGGAAGGTCTCCGCCAGGGCCCAGGGGAAGATTTTATCATAGCAGGTCAGTTCGCCGCGGTCATCCGCACAAATCAGGTGCGCAGTACCGCGCCCGGCAACTTGGATGACATCACCCTTTTCTGCGGCGGTCAGCTGTGGGGCTCCAATCGTGACAAAACAGCCCAGAATGGAAACATTGGCATCCGGCAGGTCATCTTCGATCATAACCGGGATAGTGGTATCTACACTGGCAAGAGGCATGAACTGGTTGAAAGTCCGCTTTTCAAGCGTCATGTTACAGATCGTGGAATAAGCATCCGAAACCGCCATGTACACTGTCGGGCGCCAGAGTTCAGCGTGCAGCTTCCATGTGATGCTCAAAAGCGGCTCTTCTTCCTGCTTTGTCGCAGTCAGGGTGCAGGCCAATACTTCGCCCCAAAGTACCGCACTGTCGCCTTCTGCGGCGTTGGGCAGGTCAAGCGTCTGGGTGACGGGAACATCTTTGGTTTGAATTGTAAGCTGTTCTGTACCGGCAGCGCGGGAGCAGAGCTGCATGGCAAGGGTTCCGGCTGCATCCAGCTGGCCGGTATGAACGCTGGATGTGCCGGGCAAAAAACTGCCCGTAATGTCCAGGACTGTTTCACCTTCACCGGGCAACGGAAACGGCGTTTCTGCAGTAAAGGTGCGTTCCTCGCACGCAGCGCAGATGATGCCGTTAAGCTGTTGGCTCCACTGCTCAACGCCGCAGCCGGTCAGGTTGGTGATAAACTCTACCGGCTCAACCATGCCAATAGCAGCATTTAAGGTATAAGCGCCGCGGATGTCAATGCGGTGCTCGCTGACAGAGCGGCAGTTGCAGTATTCAAGTTCGCCCCACAGGCGGGCGGCGCCGGGCAGATAATTGCCTTCCGGCAGGTCAATGGTTTTTTCAAAAGCGTATTTCTGCTCAGTGCGGTACAGGCGAGTTCCGGCTTCATCGGACTGATAGTACACAGTGCAGCGCAGGTAGCCGCTGCACTGCCAGCGGCGGTCAGCCACGCTGTTTTGCATGATAACGGGTTCCAACAGGCACTTTACAATTTTGAACACTGCGGGCAGGTAATCCGGAATCAGAATCTCGGTTTCAACAGGCAGCTCCTGCCGGGTTTCCCAGCGGCCAGTATTGGCAAGGGCCTGGCCGGTTTCGATGGTAAGCGGTTGGTTGGCGGCTTTGCTTTGCATGGCGGTATACCCCTTTCCTTGCCCCGATACGGGGAAAGTTTTTGATTGCCTCTTGTGTACTATATGCGCGGGGGTAAAAAAATAGCCCTGTCGGAACCGTACAAACATACGGCCCGGCAGGGCTACAATGGAAAAATTAAACCTTAAATACAGCGCGCAGCAGCCAGCGCAGGGCATGCGGACATTTTACCACAACAATCTGCATGGCATATTCCCCCTTCCAGGTTTGTAAGCCATACTATGCAGCAGGTGCAGGCAATGTTACCCGTCAGCGCGGGTCAAAATCACAAGACCATGGCCGCTTTGGCAGCAAAGTTCAGCTTCAGGTGCAGTAAATTCATTGCTGATGCCAAGGGGGTAATCCGGTGTCAGCGTTGCATCTTTCAATGGATAAAACACGCCGTGAATCGATACACCGCCCAGCGGCCCATCCAGCGGGAACACGGAAAGATACATCCAGTCTTTCTTTTGCAATGTTAGCGGCTTGCCTGGACACAAAATATGCAGCTCGCTGTGCTCGTCTGCAAGGGTGACATCAACGTTGTTGCTTGCCAAGTACAACGCGGTGGATACGTTGGAAAACGTGTGTTCCATCCGCTTGCCGCCAAGGGCACCCAGCATGACGATATGACGGTACCCCCGTTCACACAGCCACTTTGCAGCATAGTGGGTATCAGTATCGTCCTTTACATGAGGCAGAATGATCATATCACCGGTGGTTTCCGGCTTGGGGGCAGAATCAAAATCCCCCACGATCAGATCCGGCTGAATGCCCAGCACAGCCGCATTGCGGTACCCGGCATCACAGGCAACAACGGTATCCCCCGGCTGCAGGTACGCGGACAAAGCGGGCGTAACCGGCATGGCCGAAAGAATAACGGCACGTTTGGTAAGATCCTGCATCAGCGTTCCCACTCCTTTAACTGGCTGGCTTCCTCGTACATGGTCAGGTAGCTCTGATAGCGTGTATCCGAAAGCTTGCCCTCTTCCAAAGCCGCGCGCACCGCACAGCCTTTTTCGCTGCGGTGGGAGCAGCCGGTAAAACGGCATTGCCCAAAATACGGCTCAAATTCCGGGAAAGCATGCTGCAGTTCTTCCGGCGGAATGCGGCAAATCTTGTTGGCATCCAGGCTGGCAAAACCGGGGGTATCGGCAAGCAGACCACCACATACCTCAAAAATCTCCACTTCACGGGTAGTATGACGGCCACGGCCCAATTTTTGGCTGATACCGCCGGTCTGGCGTTCCAGCTGGGGAGCCAGCGCGTTCAACAGTGTAGACTTGCCCACACCGGAGTTGCCGCAGAATGCACACAAGTTCCCTGCAATGCGCGCACGAATTTGATCCAGACCTTCGCCGGTATCGTAATCCAGCCGGATCAAAGGAATCGTGCTGTCCGCATAAGCTTTCTCCAAGGCATCCGCGGCGGCAAGGTCGGCTTTTGTGATGACAATAACCGGCTGCACGTCTTTATAAACGGCGGCAGCAGTCAGTTCATCCAGAATCAATGTGCTGGGCACCGGCTGGGTGGTGCTTGCCACAATAAACAGCACATCAAGGTTAGCAACCGGAGGACGGATAAAAACATTTTTGCGCGGTAGAATTTCGTCAATCGTGGTGCGGTCGGCGCTTAATACAACCTGATCTCCCGCTACCGGCGTAATACCGCGTTTGCGGAAAATGCCGCGGGCGCGGCACTCCACAATGCCGGTTTCGGTTTTAACATAGTAAAAACCGCCAATGCCCTTTGTGATATAATTTGTCATTACCACAGCATTTCACCAGTATCCAGGCGGTAAACATGGCCATCGCGCTGTTCTACATCGACCCACCATGTATTACCGTTATCGTCAGTAATTTCCTGAGGCCAACGTGCACCATCACCAGAGGACGGAGAATCCGAGGTGATGGGGTCTTGCACAACTTCCGGCATTGCGGTAGCCACATACAGGCGCACCGTGCTGCGGATGCGTACCTGGGTGCCTGCAGCGGGTTCCTGGTTCAGAATAGTGCCCTCGGCCTCGCTGCTGGGCTGTTCCACAACGCTGACCACCAGGTTCTGGCGCTGCAGGTCGGCGGTGCCTTCGCTGACCTGCAAACCTGTCACGGAGGTAACGGAAACCATGTTGTCTCGCTTGGAGCGCGCAATATACATGTTTACGGTGCTGCCGCCCTCTACCGTTTCGCCGCCGGCGGGTTCGGTATACACAACGGTGCCTGCGGCAACGCTCTCGTCCTCCACATATTTGCTTACAACCTGAAGGCCGCTATCCTGTAAGGTCTTTTTGGCATCATCGCTTACATATGTTTTTACATCCGGCACAGTGACCCACTGGGTGCCAAGGCTTACCTTCAGGGTCACTTTCTGGCCTGCCTTTACAGTGCGGCCCTGCTTAGGGTTTTGCTGAAAAATCGTTCCTTCCGGTGCATCGTTGTATTCGTACACCCACTTGGCGAGCAGGCTGGAATTATAATCCGATGCACGGAACTCATCCTCCGTCATGCCGACAAAATTGATGAGCTGTACGTCAGCATGCTTGGAGAAGAAAGAGTTTGTGGAGTTGGTGAAAATAAGATAGACCAGAATGGCAGCACCGATCACAAAGGCGACCGCCATACCAAAGAAGATGGGCAGCATGCTGAACCCCTTGGCTGCCTTGGCTTTCTGCTTTTTCACGTTTTTGCCTTTCCCACTGTTCATGGTGCCGGCACGGCGTGCCTGGCTGGTGCTGACAGCGGCTTTGCCCGCTGTTTTGGCTGTGCTGCTGCTGACAACACGGTTAATGGTTTTATCCGGGTTGTCCTGCGTGTTATATTCGTATTCAAAGCTGATGCTGGGGTTGCGGCGGAACGCAGCAATGGCATCCAGCATTTCCTGCGCGGATTGGTAACGGTCGGCGGGATCCTTTTCCATGGCCTTCTCGGTGATTTGGCGCAGCCCAACCGGGATATTGGGGGCAACCTCAGCCAGCGGCTTCGGCTTTTCACTGATCTGCATGATGGCGATGGAAACTGCCCCAGTACCATCAAACGGCAGCTTGCCGGACAGCATCTCGTACATCATAACGCCAACAGAATAAATATCAGTGCGGGCATCGGTATGGTCGCCTTTGGCCTGTTCCGGGCTGATGTAATGAACCGAGCCGATGGCCTTGTCGCTGACAGTCTGGCTCTGTGCACGGGAAAAGCGTGCAATGCCAAAGTCCATCATTTTGATGGAGCCATCCGCCTGCAGCATAATATTCTGCGGCTTCACATCGCGGTGAACAATGCCCTTGGAGTGTGCATGATCCAACGCGCTGAGCACCTGTGTGGCAAAGTGGACAACCTCTTTCCAGGTTAGGGCACCGTTGCGTTGCTTCAGGTATTCTTTCAGCGTAATGCCGTCAATATATTCCATCACGATGTACTGCAATTGATCTGTTACAGAGACATCATACACCTTGACAATGTTGGGATGGTTCAAAATCGAGATAGCTTTGGATTCGTTCTTGAAGCGGCGGACCAGCTCTTCGTTATCAAGAAACTCTTCTTTCAGCACCTTGACGGCGATCTGGTTGCCGGTGCGGACATCGCGGCCTTTATAAACATTGGCCATGCCGCCAACGCCGATCAGACTTTCAATCAGATAGCGGCCATCCAGCTTTTTGCCGATCAGATTATCCATTTGTTTCCTCCGTAGTTTCAACGCCCAGCAAAAGGACGGTGATGTTATCCTGCCCGCCGCCTTTCAGGGCACGGTCAACCAGTACCCCCGGCGCGTCAAAAAAGGCGGACTCCTGCAAAAGCAGCGCAAGCTCTGCATCGGGTACCATGTTGGTTAATCCATCGGTACAAAGCAGCAAAAGGTCACCGGGAACCACCTCGCAGCGGTTATATTCCGGCACAATATTGGCCGAAACGCCAAGGGCACGTGTAATCAGATTTTTCTGTGGATGCAGGGCGGCCTGTTCGCGGGTGATCTGCCCGCTGTCCACCAGCTGCTGCACCATGGAATGATCCCGCGTCAGCTGGCGGATTGCTCCACCATGCCACAGGTACGCGCGGGAATCCCCTGCGTGTACAATATGCGCCAGGTTGCCGCGCTGTAAAGCACATACCCCCGTGGTGCCCATACCGAGCACTTCGGGATCAGAGGTCGCTTTTTCATATACGGCGCGGTTGGCATTATCAAATGCACGCATCATAAAGGCTTTTTCTTCGCCGTTTTCAATCGTGCGCAGGGAATGGTCAAAATAGCGCAGCATGGTTTGGGTAGCAAGGGTGGAAGCGACCCGCCCGCCGTTGGCCCCGCCCATGCCGTCACAGACAAGGCCCCAGCCAGTACCATCGACCAACTGACGAGCACAATAATTATCCTGGTTTTCCTGGCGGCAGCTGCCAATATCTGTTAGGGCTGCAATTTTCATTGTGCGTTGGTCCTTTCGCTCGTCGTTTGCCGTGTTGCTTGTTCGGCCTGTTTGGCATCTTCGCGCCGGAGCTGGCCGCAGGCAGCGCTGATATCGGTACCAAGGCGGCGGCGGATGGTGGCATTTACACCCAAATCTTCCAGCATTTTCTGGAACCGGCGCACATTGGCTTCATCCGTTGCTGAGTAAGGGCTGCCATCGACCGGGTTAATGGGAATCAGGTTGACATGGGCCCCCATGCCACGGATCAGATCGGCCAGTTTTTTTGCCATTTGGGGCGAATCATTGACACCATTGACCATGGAATATTCAAAGCTGATGCGCCGCCCGGTCGTTTTCTGGTAGCGGCGGCAGGCCGGGATCAGCTTTTCCAGCGGGAACGCATCGTTAACCGGCATCATGGAGCTGCGGGTCACATTGTCCGGCGCGTGCAGGGATACCGAAAGGGTCAGCTGCAATTTGCGCTCTGCCAGCTTATCAATTCCCGGCACAAGGCCGCAGGTGGAAAGGCTGATGTTGCGCATCCCGATATTGACGCCTTCCGGGCAGGAGATAATGTCCAGAAAGTCCATCACGTTATCAAAATTGTGCAGCGGCTCACCAATGCCCATCAGGACGATATGGGAAACGCGCTCCCCGGTATCCTTTTGCGCGGTATAAATTTCCGCAGCAATCTCGCCGGAGGTCAAGTCCCGCACGCGGCCCGCCTGGGTGGAGGCGCAAAAGCGGCACCCCATAGCGCAGCCCACCTGTGTGGATACACATACAGTGTTGCCGTAATGGTAGCGCATCAAAACCGTTTCAATGCAGTTGCCGTCCGCAAGCTGAAGCAGATATTTGACCGTACCGTCTTTGGACTGCTGGCGGCGGCGGATGGTGGGCACAGCCAAGGTGCAGTTTTGTGCAAATTGGGCAAGCAGGGCTTTGGGTTGATCTGTCATGGCAGAAAAATCCGTAGCCTGCTTTTGGTGGATCCACTTAAAAATCTGCTTGGCGCGGAAAGCTGGCTGGCCGATGGATTTAATGTAATCCGTCAGCTTGGGCAGCGTCAGGTCCGTCAGACAGTTCTTTTTGGTTTCTGTCTGGGGTTCGTTCTGTGGCTGCATATGTGCTTGCTGCATGAGGTGCTTTCCCTCCAATTATTATATACCTTTTCTCTAATTTTTGAATAGACGATTTGTGTATTTTGCGTCAGCAGTTCTTTTGGCGCTCCAAAATAGCGGCAAAAAAACCGTCTGTGGATGTTTCGTGCGGCAGAAACAGTGTGCCGTACTCCCCCACCCGCATACCGGACAGTGTGATTTGTGGCGCTATAACGGAAAAATCTTGATTGTCTTGCAGGAACTGGCGTACTTGGGCTTCATTTTCGTGATGATTCACCGTACAGGTAGAATACACCAAACGGCCGTTCGGGGCAAGATATTTTGCGCCGTTTTGCAGGATTTTTTGCTGTGTTAATAGTAAATTTTCAATCCCATCCAGCGTTTTTTCCCGGATGTCCGGCTTTTTGCCGATGACACCAAGGCCGGAACAGGGCACATCGCATAACACGCGGTCAAAGCTGCCAAGGCCAAAGGCGGGGTTCAGGATAGTGGCATCCCCATGGTAAGGCTTGGCGCGCTCAATGCCGCAGCGGTCAAAGGCCTGCTTCAGCAGTTTGACGCGGCCTGTCATGGCTTCACCGCTGAACAGCTCACCGCGGTCCTGCATCTGCTCGGCAATCGTCAGGCTTTTGCCCCCAGGGGCGGCGCACAGGTCCAGCACCCGCATACCGGGGCGGGCATCACAGCACAAGGCAGCAAACTGGCTGGCTAACCCCTGCACATGGAATTGCCCGGCGTGGAATGCTTTGGATGCAGCGGGATTACCGTTGAACATAACCAGCAGACAGTGCGGCCATGGGCCAGCCGTTACGGTGTGACCTTCCTGTTGCAATGTCTGCGTCAGGGCTTCATCGGTCGTGCGCAGCGGGTTGACCCGGATGGCGGTGGGGCGGCGCTGATAAAACGCGGCAGCCATTGCCTCGGCATCCTGCGGATACTGTGCTGCAAACAACGCGGCAATCGGCTGAGAGAGACAGTAATAGGTGCGCAGCCGTTCTTCCAGATCCGGCCAATGTTCCGGCTTGGGGTCCAATGCGGCCGTGCGGCGCAGCATGGCGTTGACCATACCCGCAGCACTGGTTTTGCCAAATGCTTTGGCTAGCTTGACCGATTCATTGACAGCCGCAGGCAGCGGAACATCCATAAACTTGGCCTGTGCCAGCCCGGCGCGCAGAATGGCCCGCACAGGGGCATCCAGCTTTTCCAGCGGGCGCTTGGAAAACTGTGCCAGCATCCAGTCCAGCAGGCTGCGGCGCTCCAGCACGGTATAAAAAATACCGGAAGCAAAAGCTGCATCCCGCGGGGAAAGCGGCGGCTTGCAGGCTTTCAGCTCAGAATCCAGCACAAGGTTTGCATAGCCGTTTTGCTCCTGCCGCATAAGAGCCTTGACGGCCAGGTAACGCGCGGTCACAGGCTGTCCCCCGCTTTCAGGCGGCGGCCGGCAGCCCATGCGGTACCCGCCATCGACTTGCCGCCTTCCGGCGTGACGGAATCCAACACGATTGCGCCATCCTGGCAGGCAATGGTCAACGGCTTAACCGCCAATACAGAACCCGGCGCAGCGTTGGCGGGATTTTCAGAAAGCTTGCTGGCGGTGACTTTGATTTTTTTGCCATCGTGCATAAAGAACGCCATTGGCCATGGGTTCATACCGCGCACCCAGTTGTGGATGTGGGCGGCGTCCTGCGTAAAGTCGAACTGTGCCATATCCTTGGTCAGCGGCGGGGCCATGGTGGCCTGAGTGTCATCCTGCTTCTGCGGTGTCAACTCCCCTGCCTCGATTTTTTCCAGCGCAGTGACCAGCGTTTTTGCGCCGACAGCGCTGACACGGTCGAACAGCTCGCCGCTCGTCTCCTCGGGGTCAATGGCGATCGGCTCCACCAGCAAAATGTCACCGGTGTCCAGCCCTTCGTCCAGCTGCATAATAGTGACCCCGGTCCCGGCGTCACCGTTCAGAACGGACCACTGGATGGGGGCGGAGCCGCGGTATTTCGGCAGCAGCGAGACATGCAAATTGATGCAGCCGTACTTGGCTGTATGCAAAAGCTGCGGCGGAATAAGGCAGCCATAGGCCACAACAACCACGACATCGGGGGCCAACTCCCTGATGATGTCATCAGAGGAGCCGTCCCGCAGGGTGCGGGGCTGGTAGACCGGGATGCCATGCTCGACAGCCAGCTGCTTGACCGGCGGTGCGGTCAGTATCTGCTTGCGGCCTACAGGCTTATCACGGCGGGTGAATACAGCGCAAACCTCATGCCCGGCGTCCAGCAGGGCGGCAAGGCTTTCGGCGGCTATATCAGGGGTTCCCATGAACAGGATGCGCATAAATCAGTCCTCGTTTTCCTCGGGGTAATCGTCCTCATAGAAATGCTCGGCAAGATCCATGATGGTAATGCCGTCCAGATGGTTGTTCTCATGCTGGATGCAGCGGGCCAGCATGTCATCGGCCTCCATCTCAAACCACTCGCCATGGCGATCCTGCGCCTTGACCTTGACATGCTTCGAGCGCTTGATCGCGCCGTTGTGCCCCGGGAAGGACAGGCAGCCCTCGTACAGCTCGACCTGCTCATCGCTCAGCTCAAGAATCTCGGGGTTGATG
>OGYE01002329.1_pt1 | contig 11728 bp, 12 predicted proteins | sample 1576471 | NCBI WGS metagenome assembly OGYE01 (sample SAMEA3541532, study PRJEB24748) | human gut metagenome | biome: human gut; feature: human-associated habitat; material: faeces | place: China | collected 2012
GATACATCATCAAGCAGGCACATGATTGCGCAGCGCGTGCAGTTCTTCAAGCCGCAATCTGACAATACAAAGTCTTTCTCTTGGGGTTCCAAAGGGGATATTCTCTTTTGCGAAAGAGAATATCCCCTTTGATTCGTGCAGCGCCAAAGGCGCTGCCTTCCCCCCGCCCCCCCTGCACAGTGCAGGAACAAAAGCAGCGCTGTCGCGCTGCATCCCCCTCGCACCCGTGCGAGAACATGGCACTATGTACTATTTCTTTTTAGGATAAGGAGCCCGCTCCTCCGTGAGCCCCACAAGATAATCCACACTCGTGTGGTAAAACCGTGCGAGCCTGATGAGCACGTCGCTCGGGACGTCGCGCTTGCCGGTCTCGTAGTTGGAATAGCAGACCTGCGAGCAGCTCAGATAGTCCGCCAAGCTCTTTTGCGTCAGGTCGCTGTCCTCTCTCAAGTCTCGAATGCGTCGATACATTTTGCTTCACTCCATCCAGAATTCGTGTTTAGATTCTGTAAAGAAGTATACGTAAAACAAAATGTTATATTGTGCTATATAACAAAACGTTATATAATTTCCGAGGGTGGTTCTATGACGGACTACAAGGCAATGTATCTGCTCCTCTTCAACGCCGTGACTGACGCGCTGGAGAAAATGGACAGGCAGAACTATGGTGAGGCCAGCGCGCTGCTGATCGCCGCGCAGCAGAAGGCCGAAGAGCTCTACATGGACTCGGACGGCGAATAACACTTGAACAACGTAAAAACGGAGAGGCAATGCCTCTCCGTTTTCTCGTTCTGCTGTTTTTACCGGTCGAGCCCCGTATCGAGCCAACCGGGTTTCTCCTGCTCGACGGGCGGCTCTGTCGTCGTGCCGGGGTCTGTCACGCCGGGGTCAGTTGTGGTGCCCGGGTCAGTCGTGGTCCCGGGGTCAACGGGCGTCGTCGGGTCCGTCGGCGTGGTCGTGCCGGGATCGACAGGCGTGGCGGGATCAGTCGGCGTGACTGCCGCGGACTTGCCGACGAGCACGATGCGGTTGCGCGCCTTATAATTGCTGCTCGCCTCGAACGTGGACGAAATGAGCTTGCCGTCACCGGAGTAGACGTTGCGGTACGTCTTGACCTTGTAGCCGGTGTAGGCGGTCTGCTCGACCTTGCGCTCGCCGGGGGCGAGCTCGTCGGTCTCAACGATCTCCTCCGTGAACGGGATGGTTTCAAGCACTTCGGTCTTGATCTTCACGTAGCTGTCGTCGACCTTCGTGCCGCGCAGCGTGACCTTGAGGAAGTCCTTGCCGCCGCTCGTGTAGTATTCGGCGATGACCTTGATGGGATACATCGTGTTGTTGCGGAACTCGAACTCGGGCCCGCCCTGCGCGACCGTCGCGTCGAGGCCGAGGCCGATGTAGTCGGACGCAAAGCCGTGGTTCGTGCGCTGCACGATCTCAAGGTTGGCGTAGAGCGCCGCGGCGTAGAGCGTGGAGCTCGCCTGACACGCGCCGCCGCCGACCATATCGACGGTCTTGCCCTGCAAGTAACCGGGCGCGGCGCTGTAGCCGTTCGCCGCGGTAAAGGGCGTGACGAGCGGGCCGTATTTCATCGTCTCACCGGAGTTTAATATGTAGCCGGTGATGCGCGAGGCCGTCAGCTTGACGTTCGCACGGCGGCCGGACGCGCCGCCGACCTTCGTGGTGTAGGTGCTCAGCACATCGCGGAACAGGACCTTCTGGAGCTGCTCCGCCGTGACGTCCGGCGTCTCGACCGTGGCGTTCGGCAACTCGACCGTCTCCCCCGCCGCCGCGGCGTTGTAGGCGGATTCGAGGTCAGAAAGCGTAAATTCCACGCCCGCGTGGCCTGGCGTGACCGCGCCGGTCTCCTTATCATACGTCGCGTTGACCTTCTGTCCGATGACGGCCTCGCGCTGCGCGCTCAGGTCAACCTCCTGTGCAGGGATGACGTCGTAAACGCCGCCCTCGCTCGCAGGCTCAAGCACGATCTCGGACGGGTCGCCGCCGCTCAAATACGCGCCGTTTAAGTATACGCCGATCTGGTCTTTTGCGGTATCAGTCGTCGTGCGGCCGTCCTGCGGCTTCGTTACGCTGACCTTGCCATCCTCTGTCACGTTGATGGCGAACTCCACGGGGTCGCAGTTGATGCTGTCGCACACCGTGTCGACAAGATTCTCCATCAAATCGGGCGAGTAGGCCGCGTCGACCACCTGCGCCGCATCCTGCGGCTTGAAGAGTGCGCGCAGATACTTCGCGCCCGCGGTCAGAAAGCTGTCATTGCAGCCGTAGACGTTGTAGATATGCTTGGCAAGTCCGTCGAAGTCGACATACTCCGGCATCTCATCGAGCGAAACATGCGCGACCTCCGTGCCGTCGGGCAGGACAAAGTCGACGCCTGTGCCCTTCGCCTGCGCGACGCTCGCTTTAAGCTGCTCGGCGACCTGCTGCTCGGTCATCCCGCCGTAGTTGGTATCGCCCATCATCACGTTGGGATAAATTTTATGGCTGGCCGACGCCCACGCGCCAAGGCCCAAGTACGCCACCACGAGCACACCCGCGACAATGCCGACGACCTTGCCGGTCTTTCCCGATGTTTCACGTGGAACGCGCGGCGGCTTTTCCGCGCGGGACTCCTTGGCCGCTTTTGCGGCCTTTTCCGGCTGCATCAGGCGTTTGCCGCCTTTTCTTCTCTTCTTTTCCTCAAAGGCGCCGTTCATTTCATCCATGCTGGCTCCTCCTGTTTCTTCCGATCTTCCGGACAGGGACTTCCCTGCCAGTCGTTTCAGTATACCACAGTTTGTGAGAAAAAGAATCACAATTTGGTGACAATTTTGCGGGATTATCCGGCCTCTTTTGCACGTTTCGGGATGCGGATGGTCAAAAGGATGCCATCGTCCGTGTCCTCGCGCTGCATGTCGGCCTCGACGCCCGCGCGCTGCATCAGCCCGAGCGAGTGGCGGATGGTGTTCAAAAAGATGCGCACATCCTTGACGATGTAGGTCGGCAGGCGCGGCGGGGGCGTTTTCTGCTTGAGCTTCAAAAGCTCTTCGATGTACGCCTCGCTCTGCGCAACGTTGTAGCCGCGTGCGGCGATAACTTGCAAGGCTTTGAGGCGGTCTTCCTCGTCCGTCAGGCGCAGCAGCGCCCGTGCGTGCCGCTCGGAGAGGTCATGCTCGCGCAGAATGCGCACACAGTCGGGCGACAGGCGCAGCAGCCGCAGCTTGTTGGCAATAGCGGACTGGGATTTCCCCAGCCTTTCCGCCGCCTGCTCCTGCGAGAGGCCGTAGGTCGCGACCAGCCGCGCGATGGCCGCAGCCTCCTCCAAGTAGTGCAAATCGCGGCGCTGGAGGTTTTCGATCAGCGCGAGCAGCGCGCTCTCCTCCTCGCTCGAGCGCGCGAGCAGGCACGGCACCTCGCGCAGTCCCGCTATCTTTGCCGCGCGCAGCCGCCTCTCTCCCGCGATGAGCTCGTAGCCCTCGTCCGTGCGGCGGACGGTCAGCGGCTGGAGGATGCCATAGCGGCGGATGCTGTCGCTCAGCGAGCGCAGCGAGGCCTCGTCAAACTCGATGCGCGGCTGGTTGGGGTTGGGGCGCAGCGCATCGATGGGCAGGTCGAGCACGCGGCGCGGGAGCAGCGGCTTTCTTGCGGACATTTCCATGGATTTCCCCTCCTTTTTCTCCACTTTTAGCACAAAAAGTGTGCAAAAACGGGCGAAAGTCGGCGGAGAGATCAAAAAATTCGCACCTTGCGGTGCGAATTTTCGTTTTCTCATTTATTTCCCGTCGTGCTTGACGTGGATGCGGCTGATCGCGCGGGCGATGCGGGCATTGGCAATGGCCTGCTCCTGCGCGCTGCGCTTCGCCTTGAGCTCGGCGCGCGCCTCGGCGGCCATCTCTTCGGCGCGGTGGAGGTCGATCTCCTCCGGCCGCTCGATCGTGTCCACCAGCACGAGCGCCTCGCCGTGCTCCATCTTGAGCACGCCCTCGGACACGGCGGCGATCTGCTCGACGCCGTCGGCGTCCCGCAGCGTCAGCTTGCCGGGGACGATGGCGAGCACGATATCCTCGTGCTGCGCCATCAGGCCGTATATACCGTCGATGCTCGGCACGGTGAGCGATGTGCACGCCCCGTCAAAAAACGTGCGCTCGGGCGCGAGGACGCGGAGAGGAAAGGTCTTCATCACGCTTCCCCGCTTTCCATCTTCTTCGCCTTGGCGAGCGCGTCGTCAAGCGTGCCGACGTTGTAGAACGCCATCTCGGGATAGCCGTCCATCTCGCCGGAGAGAATGGCTTCAAAGCCGCGGAGTGTCTCCTCGAGCGGCACATAGACGCCCGGAAGGCCCGTGAACTTTTCGGCCACGAACGTCGGCTGGGCCAAAAAGCGCTGGATCTTTCTCGCGCGGTTGACCGTCACCTTGTCCGTGTCGCTCAGCTCCTCCATGCCGAGGATGGCGATGATATCCTGCAATTCGCGGTATTTCTGCAAGGTCGCCTGCACGCTGCGCGCGATGCGGTAGTGCCGCTCGCCCACGATATCCTCTTCCAGAATGCGGGAGGACGATTCGAGCGGGTCGACCGCGGGATATAAGCCCTGTTCGGCGATCTTACGGCTCAAAACCGTCGTCGCGTCGAGGTGGGTGAACGTCGTCGCCGGGGCAGGGTCGGTCAGATCGTCCGCGGGAACGTAGACCGCCTGCACGGACGTGATCGAGCCGCTCTTGGTCGAGGTGATGCGCTCCTGCAGCTCGCCCATTTCGTTGGCGAGCGTCGGCTGATAGCCGACGGCGGAGGGCATGCGGCCAAGCAGGGTCGAGACCTCGCTGCCCGCCTGCACAAAGCGGAAAATATTGTCGATGAACAGCAGCACGTCGCGCTGCTCCTCGTCGCGGAAGTATTCGGCCATCGTAAGGCCTGTCAGCGCCACGCGCATACGAACGCCGGGCGCTTCGTTCATCTGGCCGAAGACGAGCGCGGTCTTGTCGATAACGCCGCTCTCGTGCATCTCGTTCCAGAGGTCGTTGCCCTCGCGGCTGCGCTCGCCCACGCCGGTGAAGATCGAATAGCCGCCGTGCTCGACGGCGATGTTGTGGATGAGTTCCTGAATGAGCACCGTTTTACCGACGCCCGCACCGCCGAACAGGCCGATCTTGCCGCCGCGCGGATAGGGCTCCAAAAGGTCGATGACCTTGATGCCGGTCTCCAAGATCTCAACGCTCGGGCTCTGCTCGTCGAAGGCGGGGGGCTTTCTGTGGATGCTGCGGCGCGGCTCCGCGCCGCCGATCGGCGCGCCGCCGTCGATGGTATCGCCAAAGACGTTGAAAAGCCGTCCGAGCGTCGCCTTGCCGACGGGCACGCGAAGGCCGCTGCCTTCGCCCGTGACGGTCATGCCGCGGCTGAGGCCCTCGCTGCCGGAGAGCATGATGCAGCGCACCGTTTCGGCGCTCAAATGCTGCTCCACCTCCATCACAAGGCGCTTGCCGTTCAGCTCGACGGACAGCGCCTCGCGGATGCGCGGCAGCTCGCCGTGCGGGAAGCGCACGTCCACCACGCTGCCCGATACCTGAATGATCTTACCTATGCGCATGCTGCGCCTCCTTCTTCATGTGGTTCTTCTTGCTGCGCGCGCCGGCGGAGACCTCCGTGATCTCGCTCGTGATGGCGCCCTGCCGCTCGTGGTTGTACTCGAGCTGCAGCTCGCGCAGCATGTCGTCCTCGTTCTGGTTGGCCGAGTCCATGGCAGAGGCGCGCGCGTTCTGCTCGGCGCAAAAGCTGTCGACCATCGCCGAGTACAAAAAGCCCGTGATGTATGCCGGCACGACCCTGGCGAGCACCTCCTCTGCCGAGGGCTCAAAGCGGATGGGCTTTTCCTCCGTCTCCTCTTTGGCAAAGTGCTCATCCTCCAGCGGCAGCAGGCGCACGGTGCGCACGTCCATGTCCACGCCGTTGCCAAGGTCGGTGTAGATGATAAAGAGCTTGGAGATCTCGCCCCGGTCGAAAAGATCCAAAAGCTTCGCCGTGATCTCTCGCGCGCGGCGGAGCGTGGGGCTCTGCGCATCGTAGCGGAAGCTCTTTTCCACCGGCACGCCGTGGCCGGAGAAGAAGTGCCGCCCGTTGCCGCCCACCACAAAAAGGCGGCTGTCGGGGTGCTTTTCAAGGCGCTTCATCGTCTCCTGAATAGCATTCTGGTTGTAGGCGCCCGCAAGGCCGCGGTCCGCCGTCACCACAAGATAGGCGTATGTTCCCGGCTGGGCCAGATCGTCCGCGTTGCCCCGGTAGAGGTACGGGCTCTCGATCTCGCCCGCGTGCTGGAAGATCTGCTCAATCTGCGTCGAGACCGCGTCGAAAAACGGGCGCGTCTTGGCAAGGTCTTCTTTCGCCCGCCGCATCTTGGTCGAGGCGATGAGGTACATCGCGTTCGTCACCTTCTGCGTGCTCTGGATGCTCGCGATGTGCTCGCGGATCTCCTTCATGCTCGCCATGTACCTGTCACCTCACTTTTTATTTGGAAAAATAGTTTTGCACAAATTTCTTTGCGATCTCGATGATCTGCGACTGCTGATCGTCGCTGAGCTGGCCGGTCTGCTCGATGGCATTGCACAGCGCGCCCTGCGTCTCGCCAAAGTGCTGCAAGAGCGCGGGGATAAATGCGTCAAGCTGCTCCGGCACGATCTCCTGAAAAACATGGTTCAGCCCCGCGACGAGCAGGATGACCTGCTCATACTGCTTGTAGGGGTGGAACTGCTTCTGCCGCAGCATGCGCATCAAGCCCTGACCGTAGGATAAAAGCTTTGTCGTCGACTCGTCGAGGTCGCTTGCAAACTGCGTGAACGACTCCATCTCGCGGTACTGCGAAAGGTCGAGACGGATGGTCTTGGCTGCCTTTTTCATCGCCTTGGTCTGCGCGTCGCCGCCCACGCGGGACACGGACAGGCCCACATTCACCGCCGGACGCTGGCCGGAGAAGAACAGGCGCGTTTCCAGAATGAGCTGACCGTCGGTGATGGAAATGACGTTCGTCGGGATATAGGCCGACACGTCGCCGGACTGCGTCTCGATGATCGGCAGCGCCGTGATGCTGCCGCCGCCCTTCTCCCCGCTCAGATGCGCCGCGCGCTCGAGCAGGCGGGAGTGCAGATAGAACACGTCGCCCGGATACGCCTCGCGGCCCGGGGAGCGCTCCAAAAGAAGGCTCATCGCGCGGTACGCGATGGCGTGCTTGGAAAGATCGTCGTAGACGATCAGCACGTCGCGGCCCTTATTCATAAAGTATTCGCCCATGGCGCAGCCTGCGTAGGGCGCAATGTACTGTAACGGCGCGGGATCGCTCGCCGTGGCGTTGACGATGATCGTATAATCCATCGCGCCGTGCGTTTCCAGCGTCTTTTTGAGCTGGGCGACGGAGCTCGCCTTCTGTCCGATGGCGACATAGATGCAGATGACATCCTTGCCCTTCTGGTTGACGATGGTGTCGAGGGCGATAGCGGTCTTGCCGGTCTGGCGGTCGCCGATGATGAGCTCGCGCTGGCCGCGGCCGATGGGGAACATCGAGTCGACGGTCAGAATGCCCGTCTCAAGCGGCGTGTCGACGCTCTGGCGGTCGATGATGCCGGGGGCGGGACTCTCCACTGCGCGGTAGCCGTCGGCGCGGATGTCTCCCCCGCCGTCGATGGGCACGCCGAGCGCGTTGACCACGCGGCCGAGGAATCCCTCGCCCACGGGAACGCCCGCCGTGCGTCCGGTGCGGCGGACCGTGCTGCCTGCGCAGACGCTCGCGTCGTCGTCAAAGAGGATGCAGCCGACGCTGTCCTCGGATAAGTCCTGCACCATGCCGCGCACGCCGCCGTCGAAAAGCAGCACCTCGCCATAGGCGGCGCCCTCCAGCCCGTCCACGCGGGCAATGCCGTCGCCGACGGTCAGAACGGTGCCGACCTCCTGTGCCATGGCCTGCGGCGTCCATGAGAGCACCGTCTCCTTCAGCAGTGGGATGACGTCGCCCTGCGTGGCAGCGAGCTTTTCGAGCGCGTCCTTGAACTGGCTCAGGCGTCCGCCCGCGCTCCAGTCGTAGACCTCCGCGCCCACCTCGAGGCGGAAACCGTCGGGGTAGTCATCACTCTTTTGCCAGGTAAGCGTCGTGCCCTCGCCGTACTTTTCGGCGAGGAAGGCCAGAAATCGCTTCTCCTGCTCCTGCGACGGACGCACGGCAGAGAGCAGTACGGCCTCTAAATGCTCCGTGCGCTCAGCCATTGTCCTTGCGCTCCTCCGCCGTGTCCAGGAACTTGTCGTAAGCGTCCGACGTGCTGGAGAGCACCAGCTTTTCCGCCGCGGCGCTCATCAGCTCGGAAATTTCGCCCTTGGCCTGCTCCATCACGCGCTCATGCTCGCGCGCGGCATCTTCCCGCGCCTTACGCACGATCTCGCCCGCCTGCTGCTCGGCCTGCGCGCGGCGCTCGTCCACCGCGTGCTGCAAGGCTTCGTTCGCCTCGCGCTGGCGGCGTGCGATCTCCTCGTCGGCGCTCTTGAGCTGCGCTTCATAGCCGGCCTTCGTCTTCTCGGCCTCGGCAAGCGCGGCCTTGGCGTCCTCGTCCATCTTCTCATAGTGCGCCTTGCGGCTGTCCATAAAGCTCTTCACAGGCTTGTAGAGCAGAAAATACATCGCGCCGAACAGGATAACAAAGTTCAGCGCATGCAGCAGGATCTGCTGCAAATTGATATTAAGCGGCATTCAAAGCCCCTCCTTTTTGGGAGTGTTCTTCATCAAAGGACGAAGATAATGAGGATCGCCACGATCAGGGCGTAAATGATGACCGTCTCGATAAACACAAGGCCCATCATCATCGTGGTTCTGATCTGACTTGTGGCCTCGGGCTGGCGGGCCATGGCCTCGCTCGACTTGCCGACCGCAATGCCCATGGCCAGCGCGCCGCCAAGGCACGCAATGCCGATCATCACGCCCGAGCCCATCGCCTTGGCAGAGGTCACGTCGTTGTCGTTGCTGCCGGCCGTGACGCTCACGGTCTCGGTCACATCACTGTCGCTCTCGCTTTCGTTTGCGGCGAGGGCGGGGATGGTGCAGATCATCAGCGCGCACAGCAGCATCATCAGCGCTGCGAATTTCTTCATCGTTTTCATGGCAAATTTACCTCTTTCTTCAGGCAGCCGTTTCGCTGCGGGATTCTTTCATCTTTTTTGCCTTGGGCTTTTTCTCGTGCTTTTCGGTCGATTCGCCGTAGAACGTCGACACCAGCATCGTTAAAACATACGCCTGGATCAGTGCGTGCAGCAGCGTGAACATCACGCCCACGATGACCGGCAGCACATAGGAAAGCGCCGCGTAGTAATACACAAGCTCCGTCACGAGCGCGCCGGAAAGCAGCGCGCCGAAGAGTCGAAAGCTCATCGAGATCGGCAGCGAGAAATCCTTGAGCGCGTGCAGAAATCCGCCCACGCCCGCGGCGATCAGTCCGCCGAAGAGGATCACGCCGTAGCTCATCACGCCCAGCGCGATCGCCCCGTTGATATCGGACAGCGGCGCGGGCAGGCTGACGGCGTGGCCTGATGTGGTCACCACCTGAATGCCGAGCAGCTCAAAGAGCGTGCTGACAAAGATGTAAACACCGGCGGTGAAGATGTACGCCCGCAGGAATTTATTGCGGTGCGGGCTGCTGCCCTCGGCCAGGCCGTCGAACATGCCGACGATCTGCTCTAAAACGAGCTGGAACCTGCCGGGCACATATTTGAATTTTGGGATCACAAAAAGCCGGCACACAAGGGCGAATACTATTAGAATACCCGTCACGATGTAGGCGGAGATGAGCCCCGGGTTCACCTCGATCAGGCCAAACAGGCTCACCTTATTCTGCTCGTGCAGCACCGCGTCACGCATGACCTCCTGGATCGGTTCGCTCTCGCCGCCTGACGGCGTGAGCAAACATCCGGCCAGCAGCGCCAGCACGATCACGGCGAACACGATCAGCTCGCGCGTTCGCTTTTTCTTATCCACGCGCCCTACCCCCTTTTGTTTCTATCATCCAATTTCTGCTTGGGATGCAGCACTTATTTATACCACTTGCACGCAGGAAATGCAAGTCTTCCTTCATGATTAACCGCCGCCTTACAGCATCTTTTCGTCTTCTTAACAGAGCCCTGACCCCTCCCCTTTTTCTTCAATAAATAGAGCAGCGGAAGGAGACAGTGCTGCCCCCTTCCGCCGCTCTATTCCACTTTTCTCGTTATCGTCACAATACGAAGATGATCAGGATGGCCACGATCAGCGCATAGATGATGACCGTCTCGATAAACACAAGACCCATCATCATCGACGTGCGGATCTGCCCCGCCGCCTCGGGCTGTTCGGCCATGTTGTTCGCCGCCTTTGCAACGGAATGCGCCATGCCCAGCGCGCCGCCAAAGCATGCCACACCGATAAGCGCCGCCACCGCCCAGATCTTGCGCACCTTGGTGGTGTTCTTCTCCGAGCGCGCGAGTTCTTCCTCGCTCACCGTCTGGGCGGTGGGCACCGCGTCCGCTGCGCCGCCCGCGGCGGCCAGCGCCGGGACCGTCAGCGCGCACAGCAGCGCCAGCACGGCAAACAGCGACCAAATTCGTTTCATCATTCGACTCCTTAACGCAAAAACGCAGTTTCTTTGCGAAATCTTTATAAAGACTATATACCACCCGTGCGCCGATGGCAAGTCTTTTTATAAAAAGCACAAAAAGCAGGATCCTCTCCCTTAATTTTTCGTTTTTTCTTTCTCTTGAGAGTAGCATTTTCCGCGCGTTTCTGCTATCGTGTAGAAAAATAAATCACGTTGAGAGGAAAATACTCATGTTCTGGGACAACGTCGCGGGTGTCTATGACCTCTTCGCCGACATCTTTAATAAAGAAACGCACAAGGCGCTCATTGCCGCCGTTAGTTCCCGTATCACACCAGACGACGCGGTGCTCGAATGCGCCTGCGGCACGGGCCTATTTTAATCAGGGTCGTGAAATGAAAAAAGAAATGTAAAAATTCAGATATATAATATAGAAATGAACCCCATTCGGCATGACAAAAAAGTAATGCCGGATGAAAAATGGAGGAAAGTATGAAAGCAGACAGACAGGCGCCGATCGGCGTCTTTGATTCCGGTGTCGGCGGACTGACCGTAGTGCGTGAGATTATGCGAAACCTGCCCGACGAACGAATCGTATATTTTGGAGATACCGCGCGTGTGCCGTACGGTTCCAAATCGAAGAACACCGTCATCCGTTATTCCCGCCAGATCGTACACTTTCTGGAAACCCAGCAGGTCAAGGCAATCGTCATCGCCTGCAACACCGCAAGTGCGCTGGCACTCGATACGATCGAAAAAGAGATTGATCTCCCGATCATCGGCGTGGTAAAACCGGGTGCACAGATGGCCGTCGAGACGACGCAGAACAAGCGCGTCGGCGTCATCGCAACCGAGAGCACTATTCAGAGCGGCCTCTACCAGCAGCTCATTACCGAGGCAGATCCGGCGATCACCGTTTACGGAAAACCGTGTCCGCTGTTCGTGCCGCTCGTGGAAGAGGGCTGGACAAAAGATCCGATCACCGAGGAAGTGGCGCGCCGCTATCTGGCAGAGATTCTGGATAAAGACATCGACACGCTGATTATGGGATGCACCCACTATCCGCTGCTGCGTTCTCTGCTGCGGAAAGTAGTCGGAGAAAAAGTAACACTCGTCAACCCGGCATACGAAACCTCACA
>OGYE01002331.1_pt1 | contig 11720 bp, 8 predicted proteins | sample 1576471 | NCBI WGS metagenome assembly OGYE01 (sample SAMEA3541532, study PRJEB24748) | human gut metagenome | biome: human gut; feature: human-associated habitat; material: faeces | place: China | collected 2012
CATCTTCATGCGCGGCCACCAGCACGTATTTGGCCAGGGCCGTCTGCGTGGTGCCCAGCATGTGCAGGGCGGCGGTCAGCAGTTCGCGCGGGCGGCGCTGTGCCTCGTACGGCGTGTAGCGCTCGCTGCCCAGGGCCAGCAGCAGGGGATGCACCCCGGCGGCGTCCACGGCGTGGACCTCGCGCACGCCCTGGAAGACCTGCGGCACCAGCGCGCCGGTGAGCTCGTGGATGAAGTCGCCGAAGACCGTGTCTTCCTGCGGCGGACGTCCCACGGCCGTATAGGGCCAGATGGCGCCGGTGCGGTGATGCACGGCCTCCACCTGCAGGACGGGGAAATCATGCTTCAGGCTGTAGTAGCCCACATGGTCGCCAAAGGGCCCTTCGGGCTTGAGATGCGGCAGGATGTGACCGCTGATGCAGAAATCCGCCTCGGCCAGCACCGGCAAGGGCAGGCGGCGGCTGCACCCTGCCGGGCAAGGCTATGGTTCTGATGCCCGGTGCAGGCTACGAAGGCGTGACCAAGTTCGTCATGGATGTCATGACCAGCTACGGCATCAACGCCTGCCCTCCGCTGCTGGTGGGCGTGGGCGTTGCCACCTCTGTTGAGACCGCTGCTCTGCTGTCCAAGAAGGCTCTGATGCGTCCTCTGGGCAGCCACAACGAGAACGAGCGCGCAGCCTATATGGAGAAGCTGCTGGAGGACGGCATCAACTCCATCGGCCTTGGCCCTCAGGGCATGGGCGGCAAGTACTCCGTCATGGGCGTGCACATTGAGAACACTGCCCGCCATCCTTCTGCCATCGGCGTTGCCGTCAACGTGGGCTGCTGGAGCCATCGCCGCGGCCACATCATTTTTGATAAAGATCTGAACTACACCATTGATACTCATTCGGGGGTGACTTTGTAATGCTGACCATCAAAGACGGAAAGAAAATTCTTACCACTCCGGTCTCCGCAGAAGACCTGAAGGACATCCATATCGGTGATGTCGTTTACCTGAACGGCGACCTGACCACCTGCCGCGATGTGGCGCACCGCCGCCTCGTGGAAGAGGGCCGCCCGCTGCCTGTGGACGTGAAGGACGCAGCCATCTTCCACGCCGGCCCCATCATCCGCCCGCTGGAGAACGACAAGTTCGAGATGGTGTCTGTGGGCCCCACCACCTCCATGCGCATGGAGAAGTTCGAGTATGAGTTCGTGCAGAAGTCCGGTGTCCGCGTCATCGTGGGCAAGGGCGGCATGGGCCCCAACACCGAGCGCGCCTGCAAGGAGTTCGGTGCCATCCACTGTGTCTTCCCTGCCGGTAACGCCGTTGTGGCTGCCACCGAGGTGGAGGAGATCGTCGAGGCCCAGTGGCGTGACCTCGGTATGCCGGAAACTCTGTGGCACTGCCACGTCAACGAGTTTGGCCCCCTGATCGTTTCCATCGACGCCGAAGGCCGCAACCTGTTCGAAGAGAACAAGGTCATCTTCAATCAGCGCAAGGAAAAGGCCATCGAAGAGATCTGCAAGCACGTCGGCTTTATTAAGTAATCCGGATATCCTCTCAGCGGGGGACAGACTTCACTCATTATTTCCTTTCATACGATTCTCCTAAATCGTTTTTCTTACCCTAAGTTTCTTGCTCAGTTTAATTTGCCACGTATTTGTTCTCCGCAATTTGCCCCGGACCCCTTTCCCGCGTAAAGGGTTCCGGGGCGTTATTTGTTCCTGGAAGGAAATGCAGACAAAGACGATCTTGCCCGTTCTTTTTGTTCTACACACCTTATATAAAGTTCCTTTGGAAAATTGTATTTTTCGACAAAAGTATAACAAATCACTTGACAAGCGTGGTCTTTCGGTGTATTCTTTTTTTGTTTATTGGATACATTATCAAATATAAGCATTCAAGTGCCACTGCTTTGCATCTGCAAGGTGGAAGTAATCCACAGGAGGACACCCCAAATGAGCCCATTGGAGATCACACTGGTCATCCTGCTTGTAACGATCATCGCCTTTGTATCCGGTAAAGTCCCGTTCTCGGTCATTTCTACCGGCATCATTCTGGCGCTGATCCTCACCGGCATCAAGACCCCTGCCGAGGCCTTTGGCGGCTTCATCAACACGAACGTGGTCACCACATTTTCATCTTTCATCTTTTCCACTTTTACTTCCAGTTTGTCATTGCCAAGTGCTTTGCGGAAGATTTCGACCAGACTGTCAGTTTTTTCTTTGAATGCTTCTTTTTCTTCTTCAGATACATCTTCTTTGAAGTGATCAGTCAGATCTGCATCGATTCTCTGGAACTTGATATGTTCGTTCTTCTGCTCCATCTGAGTAATAAATGGAGAATCAATATTATGTGACAAGATCACTGCGTCCAGTCCCTCTTTTTTGAACATATTGATATACTGGCTCTGCTGCTGTTCATCTGTTACATAGTAGATTGTTGTCTTCTCTGTTTCTTTCTTTTCTGCTGACTGCTCTGCATTTTCACCCTCGGTCTTTTCCTCCGGTTCTGCTTTTCCGCCATTTTTTTCGATGCATTCTTTGAGTGTCATATACTTGTGATCCAAGTTCTTGAACAGAACATAATCGCTCATCTTCTCGCAGAATTTTTCATCTTTCAGGCAGCCGAATTTGATAAATGGGCTGATGTCATCCCAGTATTTCTCATAGTTTTCTTTATCTGTCTTGCACATTCCTGAAAGCTTGTCAGCAACTTTCTTGGAAATGTATTCGGAGATCTTCTGTACGAATCCATCATTCTGCAGTGCGCTTCGTGATACGTTAAGCGGCAGATCCGGACAATCAATGACTCCTTTTAATACCATCAGGAATTCCGGAATAACTTCTTTGATATTGTCTGCGATAAATACCTGATTGTTGTACAATTTGATGGTTCCTTCAATGGAATCGTATTCGGTATTGATCTTAGGGAAGTACAGGATACCCTTTAAGTTGAATGGATAATCCATGTTCAGATGAATCCAGAACAGAGGTTCTTTGTAATCCATAAATACTTTCCGGTAGAAATCAATATAATCTTCTTTGCTGCATTCGTTTGGATGCTTTGTCCACAGCGGCGCCGGATCACTGATCGATACCGGGCGTTTCACGATCTTTGCTTTGTCGGATGCCGGTGAAACTTCAACCATTTCTTTTTCACCGTTCTCATTTTCTTTTTCTTCCATCTTGGCGTCTTCATGGATATGTTCAACAACCGTATCGGTATCCAGGACTTCATCCTCCGGGATCGTCTCATATTCCGGTTCTGCATTTGCTTTGGATACAAAAATCTCTACCGGCATGAATGAACAGTATTTCTCAAGGACTTCGCGGATTCTGTATTCATTTGAAAATTCTACACAATCTTCGTTCAGGAATAAGGTGATTTCAGAACCAACTTCCTCTTTATCCCCTTCTTCCATCTCATACTCTGTACCGCCTTCACTTACCCAGTGTACCGGTTTTGCACCTTCTTTATAAGAAAGGGTATCAATATGAACTTCATCAGCTACCATGAAGGCAGAGTAGAATCCAAGACCAAAGTGTCCGATCATATCGTCCTCTGTTGTCTTATCTTTGTATTTGTTCAGGAATTCGGTTGCTCCTGAAAATGCGATCTGTGTGATATATTCTTCTACTTCATCAGCAGTCATACCAAGACCATTATCGATGAATTTCAAAGTCTTCTCTTCCGGGTTTACAATAACCTGGATCTTTCCTTTATAATCATCCGGAAGTGTATATTCTCCCATCATGTCCAGCTTCTTTAATTTTGTGATCGCGTCGCATCCATTGGAAACAAGCTCTCTTGCGAAAATATCATGATCAGAATATACCCATTTCTTGATAATCGGGAAAATATTTTCGCTGCTGATTGAAAGACTACCTTTTTTTGCTGCCATTTTTATCACTCCTAAATTTCATATTCTATCTTTTTACGGTTTCAAATACCGTATTTTTCTGTCTATGAAATATCTTAATACCCTGATTTCTAAATGTCAATAGAAAATTAGCACTCTTTTGGCAAGAGTGCTAATAATTCTGTGAAGAATATAAACTTTCTGTGAAATATATTTTCCGATTCTTTGTGTACCGTCTATAAGAAATCTTTGACATACACTTGCAAAAGCTTTTACTCCACGCTCTTCAAAGATTCCACCATATCGATCTTCTTCAGCTTGTAGAACATTACCCAGTTTACAAATAAAGAAAATGCTACAGTAAACAAGAAACTGTACAGATAACTCTGCCAGTGTATCTGACGTCCGAACATCGCCTCTTCTACTTCGACCGTCAGGATGATATACCGGTGAAGCAGATTACCAAGCACCATACCCACAACCGATCCAATGATCGTCAGCAGGATATTCTCTCTGTATACATAAGAGGCAACCTCTCCGTCGTAGAATCCCAGAACCTTCAAGGTTGCAAGCTCTCTCTGACGCTCGGTGATGTTGATATTGTTCAGATTGTACAGTACCACAAATGCCAGCATTCCGGCAGATACGATCAGTACCACGATGACCAGATTCAGGCTTCGCAGCATGTCATCCAGCCTTCCTTCAATACTGCTGGTATAACTTACATTCAGTACTCCATCCATCGACAGAAGCTTTGTTCCGATCTTCTCGATCTGATCATCCTTTCCGTCCTTTACACTGTAGATGATCGTGTTATATTCTGCCGGTACACCATATAATTCCTCGTATTTTTCCGGTGACAGATACAGGTAATGGCTCATATAGTTCTCGCAGATGGCGCCAACCGTCACCGTCTGGTCTCCCCTGTCCTCGTCCTCGATTGTAAGCTCATCTCCCACCTTTACATTCAGAAGGGATGCCATTTTCTCAGTCAGAATCACTTCGTCTTTTTTCAGTGAATAAACCTCGTCCTTATTGGTCCTGCTGTGGAAGCTTAAAAAGTCCTCAATCTTTTCATTATCCGATGGCACCATCAGATAAAGTGTCTTTTTACCGGATGCAGATTTTACATCGGTCTTCTGCATCCGCGCTTCGATCGTCTCTTTTATATCTGCATTCTGATCCAGATAATCATGGAGCTGTTGTCTGTTCTCTTCGGATATGTCGTCACTCATGTAGGTTGCCGCATCATAGAACTGCACCTTCTCATACTGCAGGCTGACGATCTCATAGATACAGTCCTTCAGTCCGAATCCGACTACCATCAGTGCCATACAGCCTCCGATTCCGAAAATGGTCATAAAGAATCGCTTCTTATACCGGATCAGATTCCGCACGGTCGATTTCCATGTAAAATTCAGATGCTTCCAGATAATTCCGATCCGCTCCAGAAGAATCCGCTTCCCCTGCTTCGGTGCTGCCGGACGCATCAGCTCTGCCGGTTCTGCTGCCAGCTCTTTGTAGCAGGATGCGATCGTAGCGATCAGTGTGCAGGCAACTGCGATTCCCGAAGCCTGGAGCGCATAGCTCATATGGTACGGTACCAGGATCGCCGGCAGATGCTTATACAGGATCATATAAGCATAAATAATGATAAACGGCAGGATCTTTTCTCCGGCCAGTACTCCGAAAATACTTCCGCCAAGCGTTGCAATCAGAGCATAACCAATGTATTTCCCTGCAATTGCAGCTTTTCCGTAACCGAGTGCCTTCATCGTTCCGATCTGGACTCTCTGCTCCTCTACCATTCGTGTCATCGTTGTCAGACTGATCAATGCTGCCACCAGGAAAAAGAGTACCGGGAACACTTTTCCAATAGAACGCATGCGGTCTGCATTATCTCCGTATCCTTGATATTCCGTCAGTGCATCCTCTCTCGTCTGCACATACCACTTCGGATTTTCGATTTTTTTGATCTCAGCCTTTGCGTCTGCGATCTGCTGCTTTGCATCCGTCAGCTGCTTCTCTCCATCTGTAATCTTTGCCTGTCCGTCCGTGATCTGTTCTTCCGCTTCTTTTGCTGCCTGCTCATATTCACTCCGGCCATCCGCAAGCTCCTGTTCACCGGATGCAAGTTGTGCTTTACTTGCATTTAAAGTGCCCTCTTTTTCATTCAGAAGTGCCCATGCAGACTGAATCTGTGCTTTTCCGTCCGTGATCTGTGATTTTGTACTGTCAAGCTGGGATCTGGCTGCTGCAATCTGACTCTTGCCGTCTGTAATCTGTCTGCCTGCACTTAACAGCTCTTCTTCCTGTGCGGCAAGCGTCTGCTCCTGTCCAAGAAGTGCAGCCTCTTTTTTATCCAATTCATCTCGCTGCGCAGTCAGGCTGGTGATCTGGGCATCCAGATCTGCTTCTGTGGCAAAACCTGCCTGTGCTAACAGTCCGCTCTTTGCTGTTTCAAGCTGTGTCTTCTGCGCCTGTATACCGGCAAACTGTGCGTTTAAATTCTCCCACTTATTTACATAAGCCTGCTGTTCTTCGTTTCTGTCTTCTTCTGGAATTTTTACATATTCCTGATATACATCGCTGTCCATTCCGTCCAGCTGCTTCTGCACTTCCGCCATCCCTGAATCGCACTGGCTGATTCCATCTTCAATTCCATCCAGCCCATCTCTCAGCTGCTTAAGCGGTGCCAGACCTTCGTCCAGCTGTTTCTTCCCATCTGCAATCTGCGTCCTGCCTGCTGCAATCTGCGCTTTTCCAGCCGTAATGAACGGCATATATTTTGCATAATTACTCAGATACGTCTGCTCTGCTGCCGCAAGCTCCTGTTCTTTCTGATCCAGCTGTGCTTTCCCGGACTCATACTCTGCCTCTGCTGAACTTAGCTGTGCCTGCTTCTCATTCAACTGCGCTTTTGCATCTGCAAGCTGTGTCTCGCCATCTGCGATCTGCTGCTTTGCATCCGCAAGCTCTGCTTCTCCATCCGTAATCTGCTGCTTTGCTTTTTTCAGTTCTTCGGCTGCCTTGCTTTTCCCACTCTCCAGCTCTTTTTTCGCATTCTCCAGTTCCTGCGATTTTTCATTCACTGTCTTCTCCGAATCAGCAAGCTTTTCATTTGCCTCATCTACGATCTCCTGTTTGCGGGCTGCACAGCGTTCCTCTTCGATTGCACTCACGGCTTCCTTTGCTGCATCCGACAGATTATTGTATTCATCCGTAAATGCAGTTTTCTCTTCTGCACCGCTCACTTTTACATAAGCTTCCGTATAAACATCCATGTCAAAAGAAGCTTTATCCACTACAACAAATCCACTGATCTCTCCGGTTCCGATCGTACTGTTTCCTCTTCCAAATGAAATATACAGCGGACTGTTCCCGATTCCGACAATCTTGTATGTATCTGTAACCAGCGAATCCGTCAATGCCTCTCCATCGCCGGAATGGAAAGTTACCGTGTCGCCAACCTTCAGGTCTGTATAGCTCAGAAAATCTTCATCCACCAGACATTCTCCGGCTTTTTCCGGCAGCCTGCCTTCCACAAGCGAAACCTGATCAAAATTCTTCTGCATGCTCAGCATATGGACAACCTTTTCATTGTCTCCAACCGGGCAAAGCACGTCTTTGCTGTATCCGCCTTCTACAGCTTCAATTCCCGATACCTTTCCAATTGCTTTGATATCCGCTTTGGTAAGTCCCATGGTTCCCATTACCTTCAGATCCATCAGCTCTGAATCATCGAAATACTGATCTGCAGTGATCCGCATACTTGGCTCTGATGCACGGATTCCCGAATAAAATGCGACACCCAATGCCACGATAAAAAAGATTGATACAAACCGTCCCATCGTCTTTTTTATTTCTATTATAAAGTCTTTGCGTAAAATATTTTTCTTCATCGGTCTTTACGTCCACCTACCATTCAATCGTCTCTACCGGAACCGGTCTTTCATTCAGCTTCATGCTTCCGACTTTTCCATTCTTCATCTTAATTACACGATCTGCCATCGGCGTGATCGCTGAGTTGTGTGTGATCAGGATCACTGTCATCCCTCGTTCACGGCACATATCCTGTAAAAGCTTCAATATTGCCTTACCGGTATTGTAATCCAGCGCCCCTGTCGGCTCATCACACAAAAGAAGCTTCGGGTTCTTTGCCAGTGCACGCGCAATCGATACCCTCTGCTGCTCCCCACCGGAAAGCTGTGCCGGGAAATTCTTCATACGGTCTGCCAGTCCCACTTCCCTAAGAACCATCTCCGCATCCAGCGGATCCTTACAGATCTGCAGTGCCAGCTCTACATTTTCAAGCGCCGTCAGGTTCGGAATCAGGTTGTAAAACTGGAATACAAATCCAATATCATCCCTTCTATAGGAAGTAAGCTGCCTCGGCGAATACTTTACAATATTCTTTCCATCGATCCAGACCTCTCCACTTGTTGCCGTATCCATTCCCCCCAGAATGTTAAGCACTGTCGTTTTTCCCGCACCACTTGGGCCTACCACAACTGCAAATTCACCTTTTTTTATCTGAAAATCAATTCCATCTGCTGCGGCAATCTCAACTTCACCCATACGGTAAATCTTACGGACATCCCGCATTTCAACAAATTCTTTCATCATCTTTCCCCTTATCTGTAAAAATTTTCTGCTTTTTTTTAATTTTAACATATTGGAAAAGCAAATCAAATATGAAGTCGTAAGATTATAAAACTTTCACATTTTCCATTTTTCGCACCATTTTTGTCTATATTGCACAATTTTACAGTATCATTTTTGTAACATTTGTCTTTTCTGCGAATTTACAGAAGATCATACACATGGTATTATAATATCAAGTTAAGGATAGCACTTAACGAAACCAAATAAGACGTTTTCAGTATTTTGATACTTTTTATTTTCATTTCTCCTTTAATGAAATTATTGGAAAAAGAGTTTACGACATTTCCCCCGATCATATGTCGTAAGCTCTTTTTTCATTTTACCCAACTCTTTTTCCCATATATATTTTGCAGAATAAAAATCCCACTTTATTCCATCCGCTAACTAAATTATCCAAAACTTCTTTCTTATAAACTTTTACCACGTTTCCAGGCATCAGCATTCATTTTTCCGCCTCTCTTCTGTAGATCGCTACATGTTCTGTCAAAAGAAAATGGAAATGTCAACACGGCATTTCCATTTTCTTTCAAAGCTATTTTTCTGTCTTTATACATTTTCTTGCAAGAATACAGATCACGATGGTAATGACCATATCCGGGAGTGTATTTCCAAGCGGAATATCCACATTCATCAGAATACGGTAAAGTATAAAACCGATCACCCAGATTACACCATTCATGACATCCAGAGATACTTCCAGGCTGTCCTTTCTCTTCAGAATGAAGAAATCCGCAATCTGGATTGCGATCATCGGCGCGAATACAGAACCGATCAGGTACAGGAAATCGGTAATGTTGTCCATCGGATAAATGATTGCTCCGATCATTCCGATCACAGTTACAACAATTGCTGCATATTTCCCATTGATTTTTGAAAATACTGACTCTGACGAAATTCCTGCTGAGTAAGCATCCAGGAAGGTTGTCGTAACGGTAGAAAATACAATGATCAGAAGTCCTGCTATTCCAAGTCCAGCTTTTACCATGATACTTGCAATATCAGACTCTCCTGTGTAAATTGCAGCGTTCATACCGATCACGTACATCCAACAACTGACAACTCCATAAACAACGGTGCTGACTGCGGTTGCTTTTACCGGTTCTTTTGCTTCTCTTGTATAGTCACTGATCAGTGGCAACCAGGAAAGTGGCATGGCAACAGAAAGCTCTACTGCTGCACCAAACGTCATGGCATCTCCGCCTGCGCCTGCTACCGATCCGTCACCAAAGATCACTCTGCTAAGTACCAGTGTCAGGATAAATAAAGCAGCCATTGCAACCGTATTGATCTTGCCAAGATTTGTGATTCCGATCACAATCCATAAGATGATCAGTGCACCGATCACCAGACACCATACCCATCTGCCGGTATGAAGAACACCATTTGCTGCAAGTGCCCCATCATAAATCATAATCGCTGTCCAGCCAACCAGCTGCAGCACATTCAGGAAGGAGAAGAAGATTCCTCCCTTCTCGCCAAAACTCATTTTTACTGTTTCCATTGCACTTCGTCTGGTTTTTCCACCAATTACTCCGGCAAGGAAAAGCATCATGCATCCTATGATATGACCAATAATAATCGCCAGAACTCCTTTTCCGAATCCAAGCGGCGCAAAGTAAGTACCGGTCAGGATCTCTGCAAGGGACACGCCTGCCCCAAACCAGATCAGTCCATTTTCAAAGATAGAGGTTCTCTTTTCATTCATACTTCTATTCCTCCACTTTGCTTTCTGTATATTCATTTTTAATTGCAAATCCGTGATTCATCGGACCACTGCCTTTACCAAGATCCAACATTGCTGCAAGTGCTCCGGATATATATTTCTTCGCACGTTCTACTGACTCATCCAAATCATATTCTTTTGCAAGATTTGATGCGATCGCACTGGATAAAGTACATCCTGTTCCGTGCGTGTTCGGATTGTCGATCCGCTCTCCGTAGAACCACTTATATCCACCATCTCTCCACAGCAGATCATTGGCATCGTTCAGTTGATGCCCGCCCTTACAAAGAACTGCACAGTGATATTTGGTGCCGATCTCTTCTGCTGCTCTTATCATATCCGCCTGCGACTGGATTTTCATACCTGCAAGCACTTCTGCTTCCGGGATATTCGGAGTCAGAACGGTTGCCATCGGAAGCAGGCAGCTCTTCAGCGCATCAATCGCTTCCTCGCTGATCAGTCTTGCTCCACTTGTTGCTACCATAACCGGATCAACTACAATATTTTTCGCATCATATTCTTTTAATTTGTCTGCGATCTTTGTGATCAGACCACTTGAAGATACCATTCCAATCTTCACTGCATCCGGGTAAATATCCGTGAAAATATTATCCAGCTGTTCTCCTAGGAATTCCGGCGTTACCTCCATAATTCCCTGATGGGCGAGCTGGCGGATGAGTTCGCCAAGTATTTCGATGTGAAGGACATCACCATGGTGCTGACGGCGGAGGCCAGCGGTATCCCTCTGGCCACGGTGTGCGCCCAGAAGTACGGCGTTCCTATGGTGTTCGCCAAGAAGGCCAAGAGCGACAATATCGAGGGCGGCCTGTATCAGAGCGAGATCTTCTCCTATACCTATAAGAAAAAGGTCACCCTCATTGTGGCCCAGGAATGGCTGGGTCCCAATGACCGGGTGCTGATCATCGAAGGCGGCATGATCTCCCAGTACGCACGTCCAGAGAGCATTATCCACACCCCCAAAAATGATTTTGTACGGAAATTCATTTTAAACCAGCTGGAGATCAAACGCAATAATATTTACGCACTGTTTGGGGACCAGCTCACAGTTCCAGCGGCACAGGCGGTATAGGCGAAGCATGGACACACGAAAAAATATTGAATTAAAAATCATTTTCTGGACCATCGCAGCTGTCTTCTCCCTGTTTTTGGCTCTCCCGCTGCTGGTGCTCCTGGGCAGGTCCTTTGTGGGAGACCAGGGCGTAACCCTGGAATTTTACAGGTCCGTCATCGCTGACCGGAAATTTCTTCCCGCACTGGGGAACAGCTTCCTGGTGGCCGCAGCCGCGGCCGCGATCAGGCCGGATACGATGCCCTTGCCGAAATCAAGCACGAACACGGCGCTGCCGCCCACTTTGCCCATGGTGCGCATGGCGTTGGTGGTGCCGATGTTGCCCGAGCCATGCTCGCGGATGTCGGTGTGGTAGAACACCTTCGAGATGATGACGCCCCAGGGGATGGACC
>OGYE01002332.1_pt1 | contig 11704 bp, 9 predicted proteins | sample 1576471 | NCBI WGS metagenome assembly OGYE01 (sample SAMEA3541532, study PRJEB24748) | human gut metagenome | biome: human gut; feature: human-associated habitat; material: faeces | place: China | collected 2012
TTTTTCTTATATATACAAACTCGCCAATTTTAATGAAGAAAAATGTCTAATTTGCCGCTCGCCCCCAGACTTGGGAACATAACAGGCAAGCCGCTGGCAACGACCGTTCACTGACTTTGCGAGGGTCTTACTTCTTACAACCCCTGCGCGGTCACCCTATCTGAAGCTGTAGGGCATCTGGAGTATCATTATGTTCTCTCCCTGCCGTGGGTTAGGGTCTGCCTTGACCTTGCTATGCGCCCCACCGGGAAAGTAAAGTACCTGTTATGCTGTGTATTCAGTTGTAAAGGTGCTAGTACAGAATAAATCCGCAAGTTTAATATACGCCAACAATTAGCAGTCTGTCAATGGCAAGTGCTAATTGTTTACACGGCATTCATAATTCAAGGCGATAACCCACCTATGATGGATTTCACCATCAAGGCTTGCTCATCATCTAAATAACTGCATATCCATCAGCAGTTCTCCCTGGCATACTGTCAGCCATCTCTGCTGCAATCGACAGGAATCAAGGACAAACACGCCACCGCCCATCCCAACTTTAGTGTAAATCGGATATTACAATTCCAACACCCGCAAATCGTTTCGAATCGTATGGGAACTCACATTAAATTCAAAGGCGAGATTTCCAACGGTATCATTCTGATGCTTATACAAAACTGCAATCCGTTGTCTGCGGCGTTCATACAGTGATATTTTCTCCATCACTTCCCGCTTTCGGGAAAGATAATTTTGTTGACAAAGAAGAAAATCACCATTGATTTTTGTTATGGAACTGTGATGGAATAGTCTATAAAATGAAAAAGCGCCTCCCTCTGACTATTTCTGATCAGTGGGAGATGCCAAGGCTTTCTTAAGGCAATACCACACACTTCCCGCCTTACGGCTTAAGCACCGATACGGCGGCTGCCGCGCCTCGTTCGCCGTATTGGCACTTAGAATTGTGCGGTATTGCCTTAAGCTTTGTTTGTATTTGGTCTTTTCAAAAAAATTGAAAAATTTAACCCGCACGGCTTGTTCAGACCATGCGGGTCAATCGGGCTTTTATGGAGGGATGCGGTTATCCTTTTTCGCGGCGGCGTTCCGTGCTGCCGTTTCGCGTTGTACCGATTGCCTTATTAACAGAAGGGATTACGCTTGCCGGGCGTTCGGAGAGAAATCAACCAATGCCACAGCCACATCGTTCACATTCGTCCCGGTCGGACCGGTGAGAATCAAGCCGTTCACGGCTTTCAGGGCATGGTAAGCGTCATTCTGGGCAAGGACATCCGCAACACGCAGTCCTTGCTCTGCCAAAGCCCGAACCGTATCTCCATCGACATAGCCCCCGGCGGCATCTGTGGGGCCGTCGGTTCCATCGCTGCCCACACTGATAACACAGACATTGGAAAGTCCCTGAATGCCCACCGCAGCCGCCAGAGCCAGTTCCTGATTCCTTCCTCCCAGACCCTTCCCGGTCAGATGCACCACCGTTTCCCCGCCTGCCAGGAAGGCCAGCTTCCTGCCGCTGTCGGCGTGGGTTCTCAAAATATCCGAAAGAAAGCGTCCTGCTTCTCTGGCCTCGCAGTCCAGATGATCCGTCAGCAAAATCGGTTCATAGCCCAGTTCCTCTGCCAGCTGCCCGGCTGCATGGCAAAGCTGCCGGACGCTGCCGATGATTTGGGTGGAAACGTTAGGCAGCTCTTTCGGCGTTTCCCGGTGCAGCAGCGAAAGCGCCCTCTCACTGAGCGTCAAATCGTATTTTTTTACAATGGTCAGTGCGTCTGTGCAGGTGGAGCTGTCAGGGGCTGCCGGACCGGAGGCGATCATATCCGGCGGGTCGCCCAGAATATCGGAAAGCACAATAACCTCCACATGGGCTGGGGCGCACCACTGGGCAAATCGCCCGCCCTTGACGGCTGACAGCCGCTTGCGGATGGTATTCATCTCCACAATGTCCGCCCCGCTGGCAAGAAGCTGGTTCGTGATTTCCTGCAATTCTGCCCCCTCCACCAACGGCTTTTCAAACAGAGCGCTGCCGCCGCCGGAGAGCAGGAACAGTACCGTATCCTCCGGGCTTACCTGTGCGGTTATGTCTAACACTGCCTGTGTCGCTCGGAAGGTGTTCTCGTCCGGCACGGGGTGCCCTGCCTCATAGCAGGTAACGCCGGGAATGGGATGCTCCACATGACCGTATTTGGTAACCACGATTCCCTGTTCAAGGGGCTGTTCCAGACAGGAAACCGCCACCTGTGCCATTTTCCACCCTGCCTTGCCCACGGAAACCAGATAGAGTCTGCCGGAAAAGGTCTTTCCGGTCAGTACCCGGCGCACGGCGGCTTCCGGGCTGACCGCTGCAATGGCACCCCGGGCAATTTTCTCGGCATCACACCGCAAGGCTTGATACATAGGTTTTCCTCCCTTTACGGATTCAGCCACCGGCAAAAAGACGGATGGCTGACAGTGTTATTATACCAGCTCGTAGGTGCGCCGCGCAATGCCCAATTCTTCATCCGTGGGAATGACCCGGACGGTGACAGCGGAATCCGGGGCGGAGATGATGGGCGCGTTCTTTTGATTTGCTTCCGCATCCAGCTTTACACCGATGCACCCCAAATGCTGACAAACCCTAGCCCGAATCCGGTCAGAATGCTCTCCGATTCCGGCAGTAAACACCAAGTCTGTCAAGCCGCCCAAATCGAGAAAGAAAGCACCGATGTAGTGGACGATGCCGGTAACGAACACATCCACGGCAAGCTTTGCCCGTTCATTTCCCCCGTCTGCCGCTTCAAGCACATAACGCAGGTCGTTGCTCACACCGGAGATGCCCAGAAGACCGCCTTTTTTCTGGCACCCTTGTAGAATTTCTTCTTCGCTGAGCCCCACCTGTTTCAGAAAGTGGATCATGGTAGGGTCCATATCACCCACCCGGTTGGCGTGAATCAGACCGGTTTCCAGGGACATTCCGAAGCTGGTGTCCACACTCTTTCCGTTCAGAATACCGCAGATGGATGCGCTGCCGCCCAGATGGCAGGAAATGGCCTTGTACTCCTTCTTTTCCGCATTCAGGCAGTCGGCAATGTAGCCGTGGGACGCACCGTGGTAGCCCAGCCGCTGGATGCCGTAGGTTTCGTACCATTCATAGGGAACGCCGTAGATTTTTCGCTCCAAGGGAATATCCCGATGGAAGGCGGTTTCAAAAACGCCTACATGTCTGGCATTCGGCAAAACCGCCTGCACGGTTTCGATGGCTTTTAAGTAAGCGCTGTTGTGGACAGGCGCCAAGGGGAGGAAATCCCGCATACCCTGCATGACAGCTTCATCGATTTCGTGGACGCCATAGTGGTTTTTGCTCAGGACAGACTTATAGCCTACCCGTTCGATCTCCCGGATGTCCGTCAGGACAGCGCCCTTTCCCTGTGTCAGCTCAAACAGAAACTTGTTGATGCCCACGGCGTAGTCGGGGATATTCATCTTCCCGGCATCCACCCTGTACCCGGTGACGGTGTTGCAATAGCCAAAGATTGCGTCATCACAGGAGCCTACCCGCTCCACCTTGCCGGTGGCAAGCACGGTACAGGCAGGCATTTCATAGAGCTTGAATTTCAGGGACGTACTTCCGGCGTTGCAAACCAGTATCTTCATCAGTCCACACCTCCCAGCAGATTCAGAATCTCCTGCATTTCCTTGTCGCCGCCGGCCAAGGGCTTCCACTCCACCTGATAGGCTTTGTAGCCCTGCATCTCCAGAGAGGTCGCCAGAAGCTTGGGTCCCACATTCACGGTAATCAGTTCACTGCGGAACAGATTTAAGATCTTCTCACAATCCATGCTCAGCCCTCCTTGATTTGGCGGATGATCTCACTTGCCAGCACGGCAGCGCGATAGTTGGTCTGGCAGACGATCACCCCTGCCTCCCGCAGCTGCCGTTCCTGCTTGTGCTTATCCTGAAAATCGGCGGTGGTGCCCAGAACGGAGGCGATGAAGGTGATGTGCCGTCCCTCTGCTTCCGCCATCTGCTGCGCCATTTTGATGTCATCGATGACAAAGCTCGTGGGGTCCATGTGACCGGGAGGTGTCAGAATGAAGTCCAGAATGATGACAGCGACCTCCGGGTCCATGGCCTCTTTCAAAATGGCGGGCTTGCGGATGCCGGGGTCAATGGCAGGATGGGGACGCCCCAGCGTAAACTCCTCCTCACCGTAGTCCACGCAGGTGTTCTCCCGGCTGACATAGCTGTCCTCCAGTTTCCAATCCGGTTGGATGGGGCAGTTGGAGTAAACCGTGCCGATTCGGGGAATCATAACGTTCGCCGCCTCGTCCATATAGGTGCCGCCGGTGTAAAGACCTCGCAGGTACTTCTGCTCCGGGGCATATTTTTTTACTTCCTCCGCTGCCAGTGCCGTCAGTTCTTCCTCCGTGGTCAGGGGATAATCGACGCCAATAAGCTTCAGGCACTGGATGGCACAGTCGTCCAGACTGGAAGCGTAGATGGCGCCGGAGGCTTCCATCGCTTTCCGGTCGCAGCCCATGAACAAGGCAACCACCGGCTTGCGGCAGGTTTTGATTCGTTCCAGCAGCTTGGGAAGCACGGTATCACCGGGCTTGCGGGAAATCAGGGTGATGTACTGGGTTTCGGGGTCTGCCTCCAGGGCATCGATGCCCATCTGCATCATAATCCCGCCCACAGCATCCTTGCAGTCGTTGCCGCCGGTGCCGATGGTCTGGCTGACACCGGTGCCTGCCTCGTGTAAAATGGCAGCCACGTGCTGGATGCCGGTGCCGGAGGCGCCCACAATGCCGAAGGGTCCCCGGTTGTTGATGGAGGAAAGCACCAGCGCCGCACCGTTGATGTTGGCAACGCCGCAGTCCGGTCCCATGCACAGAAGTCCCTTTTCCCGCGCCAGCAGCTTCATCTCCCTCTCCTGTTCCAAGGGTACATTGTTGGAAAATACCACACAGTGCAGCCCGGCGTTCAGCGCCTTTTTTACCTCCCCATAGGCGTACTCGCCGGGGACGGACACGCTGCACAGATTGATTTCCGGGTGCTTCTGCACGGCCGCCTTGGTGGATACAAAGCTTTCCTCTGCCTGTGCGGAGGCTTCTGACTGAAAGCTGGCGAACACGGCGCGGGCAGCGGCATCAAAGGCGGCTTGGTCCGTGCTTTCAGCAAGAATGACCAGATCGTTGCCGGTGACGCTGTCTAAATCCGGGCTGTCAAGACCAGAGGAGCGAACGGTATCCAGAAAGGCCTTGGTGCCTACCCCCACATAACCGCTGACGATGCCCTTCTGCTCCGCCAGAACGGAGCTGGCGTAGAGGGTTTCCAAGGAGTCGATATATTTCCCTTTTTCGATTTTTACAAAGACGCTCATTCCGTTTCCTCCCTCGCCATAATTTCCTTTGCCTGGGCGTAGATACCCCGCAGGCTTTCCTGGAAGCAGCCCAGAGGCAGCTCTGCCGCACCGGCACCGCCCTGACCGCCCACACGCAGCGCACTGCCGCCATGGGAGATAGGCAGGACATTGTAGCCAACCACCTTCCGGGCATCCACACCTACGGGGAACCCCGCCATATCCTCCCAAGGAACGGGGGCAAAGGTATGCTCTCCCAACGAAACAGCTCTCGCCTTTTCCGTACGGTTTCTGGCCTCGGCATAGTTGGAGCCGGTGAGCCGCATATAGGCAGGACCCGCAATGGCGGACATCCCGCCAAGGCCCCAGACCTCGGTCACGCAGCTGTCCCCCAGATAACCGATCAAATCCGCTTCCTTATAAGTAGGTTTCAGGAAGGTTCCCTTGATTTTCGGTGCCGCAGTGGTGTACCAGCGATTGCCGGTTCCTGCCAGCTGGATGCCGAATTCCACACCGTTGCCGCCCATGCCCACCATAACGGTGGAAAGTTCAATGCCCTTACAGGAGGCGGTAATGCTTTCCACACCGGCCATCATCACATGGAGGAAGAATCGGTCATTGGCGGAAAAATGCTTGATGACGGCATTCTTTTCCGCACATTCGATATCCAGAAGGAAGGGAATCAGCTGTAATGCCAGACACATGGAGGCGGCGGGCTGGCGGTTGTGATTTTCGTCACCCATGCCGGCTGTTTTTGACAGAATGGTGATTACATCCACGCCCCCGGCGGCACGGACGGCCTGCCCCAGAGCGGGACCGTACACATCCCGGAACCAGCGAAGGTCATGCTCCACCTCCTCGTCATAAAGCCCCCAGCGCAGACACTTGGGATTCCCGCCGGGATGAAGCGGCGCAAAGCCCCGACCGCCGAAGGTCTTGTCCTCCACCACGATGACAGGCATACTGGCGGAGGTGACCATGCAGGCAGCATTGCCCACGTTCATGGTCTGGGAGGATACAAGCTGAATTTCCCCGCGCTCCACCATGCTCCAGGCTTCCTCCATGGTGTTTGCAAGCCCTTCATGGAGAGCCGCGCCGCAGATGGAAGTCCGCTGGGGCGGTGTGACCCGGTCGGGGTCGATGCCGGGACCGGGGGTAAGAATCGTGGTTTTGGTCATTCCGGGAATCACGTCGATAGCAGGTCGCACGTCCACCCAGACAGGGCGACCTTTGGTCATAATTTCCAGAACTCTGGCATTGGCCGCATCCACACGTTGTTCTATGGTCATGGATTCGATCATCCTCTCTTATTTCAACATTTTACGCATTTGCTCGATTCGTTTTTGAACGACCTTCTGTACGAAGGGGTTCTGCGTATCCGCATCGAAGCCGTGGTAGGATCCCTCAACGATGTTGAGGGTCACCCGATTTCCTGCATCCTCCAGCCGCTTGGCGTAGGCAATGCCCTCGTCCCGAAGAATGTCGATCTGCTGCGGCTCCACATAGGCAGGCGGCAGTGCCGACACATCCGGCGCTGTCATGGGAACAAGATACTCGTCCAGACCCTCCTTGCCGTTTTTGAGGTATTCCCGCCATATAGTCAGATGGTTCTTCAGGGGCCATGCCGCCTCGGCATACAGCCGCATGGAGGCGTACCGGCTGCACCGATTGTCCAGCGTCGGGTAAATCAGGCACTGACCTTTGGCTGCTTTTGCTGCATGGTCCCTTGTCCAGAGCGCAAGCCCTGCCGCCAGGGTTCCGCCCGCACTTTCCCCGTAGAGAAGATAGGGCGCATCCTGCCTCTGGATTTCCTCCAAAATGCTCAGACAGTCCCGGAAAGGATAGGGATTGGGGTATTCCGGCAAGATGCGATACTCCGGTAGGTACACCCGCACACCCACGTCCCGCGCATATTGGGCGGCGAGATCCATCATCATGGGCTGTATAGGCAGGAAAAACCCGCCCCCATGGCAGTAAAGCATCGCAGGCAATTTAGAGAGTGCGCCTTCCGGTTCAAACAGGTAGCAATCGATGGTTTCGCCGTCCCAGACGGGCATCTTCTTTTTGTGCAGGCGGATGCCCTTGGTAGGGATGTAGGCAGATACGTCTGTTTGTATCTGCTGCACCATCAATCGAATGGCAGGCGCCAGTCTGGAATCGGTCAAATCGATACTTGTCCAGTTCCATGGCGGTTTTAACGCCGGGGAATAGGGAAAACGTGCCATCTTATCTGCCGATCTGAATGCCGGTCAGGTATTCGTAGTACTGGGCGATGGCGCTGTGGTCGCACTGTCCCTTGCCGTTGTTGTGGAGCCACTGCATGATCTCCATCACGGATGCGGTCATGGGAACCGGGGCGCCCACGGTATGGGCGCAGTCCAGCACATTGTTCAAATCCTTGATGTGCAGATCGATCTTGAAACCGGGCTTGTCGTTTCCGGCAATCATCATGGGTGCCTTGGCATCCATAACCGTGGAACCGGCAAGACCGCCCCGAATCGCTTGGAACACCGCCTCAGGCTCCACACCGGCCTTTTGGGCGAGGGTCAGCGCCTCCGCCACAGCCCGGATGTTGCAAGCCACGACAATCTGGTTTGCCAGTTTCGTGGTGTTGCCTGCGCCCACCTCGCCGCAGCGAACGGCGGAGGCGCCCATGGTCAACAGCAGCTCCTTATGGGCATCAAAGACCTCCTGCTTGCCGCCCACCATGAAGGACAGGGTTCCGTCAATGGCCTTGGGTTCACCGCCGGAAACCGGGGCATCCAGCATTTCAACACCACGCTCGGCAAGAACGGCGGCAATTTCCTTGGATGCCACCGGGTTGATGGAAGAGCAGTCGATGAACACGCTGCCGGGTTTCATGTGGGACGCGACACCGTTTTCGCCCAGCATCACTTCCTTCACCTGGGGGGAGTTCGGCAGCATGGTGATGACCACACCGCAGCTTTCGCCGATTTCTTTAGGCGTGGAAGCCACTGCGCCATAGGAAACACAGGCATCTACGGGCGCCTGACTGCGGTTCCAGACCAGAACCTCCTTGTAGCCCGCTTTCAGAATGTTGTGAACCATGGGCTTGCCCATGATGCCCAGACCGATAAATCCAATTTTCATTTCAGTTTTCCTCCAATACAAGCATTTCAAAATCGTCAAGTTTATTCAGGTGCAGAACGCCATTTTCCAGAACAACTTGTCCGCCGTTCAGGGCCTCCGCTTTTACAAAATGACCGGGAATGTGCAGTTCGATGTCCGCCATGGGGATGGGGTCAAAGAAGCTGTTGCCGAAATACCCGCTGGCGTTGATGAGGAAAACCACCGTTTTGTTTTCCTTTTTCTTCAGCACCAGCTCCACACTGGGATGCAGCCCGGGGGCGATCTGCGGCAGACCACAGAGTTCAAAAAGGACATCCTGCATGATATTCAGGGTGTTGGTGTACCCCTCGTTATGGTAGAAGCTGCCGCAGAACCAAGGGAAATCCACCGCTTTTCCGCTGCCGAAGGAATGCACCGTCAGACCGGGATTTTCCGTTTCGGTCGTATGGTAGGCAATTTCCGGCGGACCGTAGTGCGGTTCCGGTTCGGTGCGCAAAAGTTTCTTGACACCGGCGGCATACGCACAGACCCGAATCTGTGAGCCGGGGGCGATGACGGGCGCTTCGGCACTGCGCTTCAAAACCTGTGCATCGGAATCCGTCAGGGTGAATACGGTGCTGACGGTCTTTTTCCGCTCCGGTGCCTTTTCCATGCCCAAGCACTTGAGGGACGAAGAATCCCCCCGAACACCGCTGTCACCGGAGGACACCAGCATACCGCCCTTTTGGACAAAGGCATCCAGAAGCGCAGATTGTTCAGCCTGCAGATCCCGGACATCTGCCAGAATCACCAGCTTTTTCCCTTCCAGCGCCGCCTTGTTGACACCGGAGGTCTTTACCTCGTCAAAGGGAACGTGGCTGGCCGTCAACGCCCGAATCCAGCCGAAGCTTTCGGGGTCACTGCGGGACTGTTGGGATTTCATCACCAGCAGAACCTCGGCGGCACTGCGCAGCCCGGTCAGCAGGGCTTCATGGGCTTTGTGGAACCGGAACACTTTTCTGTGCGCCTCAAAGGTGGACTTGTCCCGGTGGTTATCCAGCCTGCCAATCACATAAACGCTGGTCGTTCCCGCGTTCGCCAGATTCTGCCATTGCCGCAGGGCGGACACCCCGGGGGACACAGAGCTTTCCCGGTAGCGAAAGCCCATATAATCCACGCTGGCATTGTCACAGACCAGACCTGAGAAGGCGGTCTGCCGGGCATGGGAGGAGGCGCTGTACACCCAGATGGGAATATCGATATCCGTGTGGGATTCGCTGCGCAGGTAATCCACCTTGTCCACCGCGATTTCCGGGGAGATGGCTTTGATGGCGGCGGTCATTTTAGCGCGGAGCTTTTTGCCGCAGCCCGCTTGGAAACCCATATAGCGCATGGCGACCGGGTTCTTGCTATCCAGCTTGTCCGGCACATCCAGATGGAACGCCGCCTTGAAACCCGCCTTGCAGCGGTCACAGGTACACATTCCATAAATGCTGCCGTCATACCCCGTTGCCACAAAGCCCGACATATTGCAGTACACACCGTCAAAGGGGTGGGTGGTCAACAGCTCGGTCAGAATCTCCATGACCTTCTCCTGCTGATATTCACTATTCTGGCAGGTCTGGACAAAGCCGTTTTGGTTGACGATGCCGCCGTCTGCGGTGCGGAATGCCCAATCAGGATGCTGTTCATACACCGCATAAGGGATTTTGGAAAAGTCCATCCGGGCAATGACCCGAATTCCTCGCTTATGGCAGGCATCCACGATTTCCCTCAGGCTGCTGCCTGTAAGATATTTGCTCACGGTATGGTAGGGCAGCTTGCTTTCATAGCTTGCAAGAATCCCCCCTGCATTCAATGTGACCACCGTTGCGCCAAAATCCGCAAGGCTCTTGGCATAGCTTTCCGCATCAATGCCGTCCATATCAATTTCCCGAAAATTGGTCTGTACCATTCGCCAAGGGTAATTTGTCCACCAATGCTTTGCGTTGCTCATTGCTTCACATCCATTCGTTGGGGTCTGTCCAGCCCCGTTTTCCTAAGAATTTCTCCAGCATTTCCATGCGAATCTGCTCCTTCGGAATCTTGCTGTTCATAAGCTTTGCCCAGCCGCCCTCTGCTTTTTCGCCGTTCATGGCATCCTCGGGACGCATCAGATTCCGCAGGGGCTCTCCGGCTTCAAACCGGCGGGCGTTGTCGTGGATGATCTCAATGCTGGCAGCGGCTCGGTCAGGCACCTGAGGCGTGCAATGGGGGGTAATGTACACATTTTCCATCCTCCACAGGGGGCTTTCGGGGCTGAGGGGCTGCTCCTCAAATACATCCAAACCCGCACCGCTGAGCTTTCCGCTGTTCACGGCATCGATCAGATCCTCGGTGCAGACAATACCGCCCCGCGCCATATTCACCAGGAAGGCGCCGTCCTTGCACTGAGCCAGCGTATCCTTGTTGATCATGTGGAAGGTTTCATCGGTCAGCGCCAGCGTCAAAATGACAAAATCGGATTTCTCCAGCAGCGGCTGCATGGTATCGCCGTGGTTGGCGCAGTATTTTTCCGAAATATAGTCAAAGCCGTTGATGGGATACTTATCAAAGGCAAGGAGGTTCATTCCGAGGGCGTGCAGACGCGCAGCCAGCATTTTGCCGTTGTTGCCCATGCCGATGATGCCTGCCGTCCGACCATAAAGACCCTTCCACTGATTACTGCCCTCCACACCCCAGCGGCATTCCTGCTGGGCTTTCAGCAGTTCTTTTGTGTGATAGCACGCCTGAAGCATAAAGTAGATGCAGTGTTCCGCCAGCACGGGGGCGCTGCGACCCGCCGCACCGGTAACGGGAATGCCCCGTGCGAAAACCTCCGGTCGTGCGGAACCATTCAGACCGGCGTGGTCGCAATGAATCCATTTAAGTGTGTTTTCGCCCAGTAGGCAGGGGTCGACATCCCCCATAAGGATGGCTACGTCCGCGTCCTTTACTTCTTCGGCAAGGCGTTCCTTGTCAAAGAAATCCACATAGACAAACTCCGCATCCGGGAACACCCGACGAAGCTTGTACATATTCTGTTTGTTGTACCACACGGTGGCAACTACTTTTTTGATTTTCGGCATTTCTGTTCCTCCTTGTTTTATGGAATTCCGTATTGGAAAGGGCAATATTGCCAAATTTATGGGAATGTGATACGATGAAAGCAAAATAGGGGGATATTATCATGGAGCTTCAGGATAAAATTGCATTTCTGTTGGATTTGATTCATTGCAGCCATCACATGGATTACTGGAAATACGCCCCGGATGGCGTGCTGAT
>OGYE01002338.1_pt1 | contig 11690 bp, 8 predicted proteins | sample 1576471 | NCBI WGS metagenome assembly OGYE01 (sample SAMEA3541532, study PRJEB24748) | human gut metagenome | biome: human gut; feature: human-associated habitat; material: faeces | place: China | collected 2012
CTATTATTATACGCTATTTCTCGTCAAAAATCAACCATTTGTTGTGACAGAGCCTAATAAATAAAAGCTTTTTCATAACTCCCCCTATCATTTTTCTTTTCCAATAACATTTTTAAAAAAATCCCGGATCAGGATATAAATCAGGATATAATCCATGAGCTATTATTTTTATACCATCCATAGTCCTGACTCCAGGCGTATAAATAGCATTCAACGGCAACGCAACTATACGCTTGTTCTTAGTACAAGTTAAATGCTGGAATTCTCTTCTTGCGTACACCTCTTGCATAATAGTATCTTTATCTTTATATCTCGTTTCTCCGATTAAATAAAAAATCACATCAGGATCATATTCGATTATTTGCTCCGCACTTATTGACTTTTGATCAGCTGCCAATAATTCACCATTCAGTCTTTTTACTAAATCTCCGGCCAAAGAGTTTTCTCCGTAAATTCCTAACTGTTTGCCCATACCGGCAAGTATTAAGGCACGGGGACGTTTTTTCAATTTGCTAGTATTGTTTACAACATCATTAATTTCTTTTTTCATTGCATTAACAATCTCTTCAGCCTTCTCCGATTTATCAAAAACCTTACCTAAGTTTAGAATATCATTAAATTCGTTTTCTAATACCTGACCATTAGGTAACCAGGCAGATGATACAGCAATATATGTCCCAGTTCCTCTCTTATGCCAAAAATCTGTGCTTCGTAAATATTTAGAAGTAAAAGTAGAATACCAGCCTATTATCATATCAGGCTGTAACATCAAGATAGTTTCCTGATCTAAATTTTCTATGCCTTTTATGGGAATATTTTCATACTGAGTTCTGTACTCTTTCTTGATGTATTGAGGGCTGAATACTCCCATTCCGGCAACAATTCTGTCGCCAACACCAAGCGCAATTGCTGTTTCAATAGAATTTTGCCAAACACAGACTATTCTTTGCGGAGGTTTTGAAAAAGACTGCTTTTCAAAGGTTCTGCCTGTTTTCAGGTTTTCAATGCTCGTCGGATAATGTGCAGCATCATATGAATACTGTATAGGTTTATCAAAACGTTTTAATGCTTCAGGATTTTCCTGCACAGGTAATTTAAAGTAACTACTCGTACAACCGCTAAGCAGTAACGAAATAATCACGCTTAATCCTATCCATAACTTTTGCATAATATCACCATTAATACTTAAGAATATGGCAAAGCACTACTGCGCAGGCAGTAGTGCTTCACCTAAAAAATGAAATACTATACCTTGATATGTATCTAAAAATTATCGGTGCTTTAATTTTCTTTATATAAATATGTCTCTATATTGATAAACATATCTCGGATCAGCAGTCCATGAATCCCATTCCTCATTAAACTCGCCAAAATTATATGTTATAGTCTTCGAAGTTCCAGGTTTTATTGTGCAAAGAGGAAATTTTATAGGCTCATTGGTAAATTCGAAACTACTTCCATCTGCTTTTTTAAAAGTAATATTAGGATTAAAGCTTTTGATTTTCACAATAAGTCTATCACTTTTTGTATTATAAAAGGTACCTGTAACACATAAATTGTTACCACTTTTCCAAACCTTAGATGGCGTAAAAACAAGTTCCTGTGTATTATCTGAAAATTCATCAGCATAAGCACTAATGCAGAATCCCATGGTTCCAATCATTAAAACCAGTATACATAGAATGAATTTAATTTTCTTCATAAACCTCTCGCCTCCTAAAAAACTCTTTAATAAACCAGATGGTAAGAATATTTTATCCTAACACTTCAAAAAATTCACCATATTCATTGTCATAGCATTCAGCAATATACTTCTGACTATTTTGCATAAACAATTCATATCCAATATTATGCATAAGCCTTCGATACTCCTGTTCCGAATAATCTTTCTTGAAAAACAGTTTTCTAGATGCTTTATGAGAATTGCGTGCAATTCTATCACATAAAAAACATTGATTACACTCCTTGCATTCGCAATTCAAAAGCTTATCAGGAAATTCATTCGCTAAAAAGCCCATATATATACCCGGTCTAATGCCAAAAGTAATTTTTCCCATATTAACATCGTCTTTTTCATAAAAATAAGCTTCAAAAACTTCTTTAAAAATTTTTAACGGAACTCTTCTGCCACTAATTTTATAAATGTCTACATATGGATCCAAATGCTTCAGCCATCTGGGCACAATGCTTACACCTCTAAAAAAATTAGATGTAACATTATGATGACACTGCGCCATAAATTCGCAGTTATCAACAGCCCATGCCATCACATGGTTTTTATTCTGAGGACACCCAAACATGCAGCTTTCATTAACTAAATACTTTAGCTTATAACCAGTTGCCCGCATTTCTTTCAGCTTTTCCGGTCTTCTGATAAAATCTCGTGGTGGATTAAACACATTTATTCCTGCATAGTCATGCCACATTTCCATTTCACGTGGAGTTTCAATAAAACAATTACAAGAAGTATGCAACTCCAAGTCAGGTCTAAGTTCATGTAGTCTACAGGCCATATTAAAATCAGTACATATTACTCCATCTACTGCATATTGATCAACAAACGGCACTAAAACATAATCAACATACTCAATAAGTCCGGGAAAAGAATAATTATATACTCCTGCATTCATAGTAATAATGCGTTTGAAAATTCCCCGAGATTTTTCTAATAACTCTAAGCACTCTGAAGTATGCTTGCCTAAAGCCCTGCTTCTAACATCAATAGGGAAGTATCTTGCATTAGGATTATGATAATTATTTCCTAAAAAGGGAACACCTAAAAATATATCATCAATATAATTTTTGTATTTAGCGATATAGCTTAAATACTCATCAACTGTTTCATTTTCAGCCAATAAAGGAAATGGTATTGAAAATTTTCTGTTATGCATAGTTTTATACTCCATCAAAAGTATATATTAAAATATTGCCAAACGGTTACATAATATGTCAGTAAGGCATATATACTGAGGTATATATGCCTTACTTCAAAAAGGAAAAATCAATACTCCATCATTAGAATTTATATCTCAAGCCAATCATAAAGTTTCTACCCAATCCAGGGTATGCGCCTTTACCTGTATGTGCATAATACTTAGTCTGATATGCCTCGTTGAATAAATTGTTTACAGCAAAATAAAGAGTCATGTCTTTTTTTACATCATAGTTCAAGTTCAGGTTAGTAACCATAAATCTTTTATCAGTGAAAGTTTCTGTAGAACAACCAGAATAAATCAATTCGCTCAGATTAGCATTAAATTGTCTATTGTTGTAGTTCAATTCAACAGTATATTGGTTAGGAGGTACAATCTTATTCATAATTTGGTCTATAGCACCAGAGGAAACTTTATTACTTCCAGTTGTATTAAATATTTTATCAATATTTTGTTGGTACTTGCCTAAATTCTTACCTCTTGTCTTGTCATGCACATAGGAATAATTAACTGCACCTGTCAAATGATCATCAAACTGATGTGTTAACCCAAGATTTAATGCTTTCTTTTTCTGTGTTGCATTAAGCTTATAGTTATTTTCCAAGCCGGTATCAGGATCATACAAAGATAATGAAGCTATTTTGTTAGACATATCTGTATAATTAAGATTTAAATTAACATTAGTCTTTTCGCTTAAATCCTTTTTGATACCCCAGTTCAAAATATAACCTTTTTCATTCTCTAAAGGACCATTGATAAGTGTGCCCGTAGTACTAGTATCATCTTGTTTTACCGGTCTAAATACTTTTGTCCAGCTGGCATAAGTACTAAAAGTATCGTCAAAAGCATATTGTGTAGAAAGAACCGGTGTAATATTAGTAACATTACTATTATCAAACTCTGTCACAGCACCTTTAGGTGTTTTTTGAGATATTCCTTTATAATGACTATAGCGCAAAGCAGGAGTCAATTCCCATTTGTCAGAAATATGAATTTTATCTTGAACATAGCCTGTGATACTATCGCGTTTGCTTACAGTAGTTCCGGCATTAACACCCTTTAAATTAATGCTGTTAAATCTTGATTGATCAAAAGTCCAACTTGTAATAATATCATTTATACCAACACGCTTTGCAAATTGAATTTGAATACCCTTATTCTTTTGCTGACTCCATCTAGAAGGAGAATTAGTATTTCTATAATGTTCAGCAATCCAATCAGGATTAAAAATACCACCCGGATATTTAGTTTCATCAGGCCAGGTATTAGTATAGTAACTTTCGTAACCACCATATCTTCTTGTATTATAGTAAGTCCTTACAAAACTTTCCATACCATTTTCTTTGTTGAAGGTATAGGTAAGGTCATAATCATTAGTATTAGATTTATGATAGTTACCACCTGTTACAACATAACTGTAAAAGGTGTTACGATAACCCGGATCAAAGATATCTGTCATCTGTGGTGGGATATGACCAGGGTATTTAAATGCTTCTTTGAAGGGAACGGTATAATCAGGTGCCATATACGGATAACCGGAAATACCCTTATTGAAGCTATGTGTAAATGTCAAATTATGATTTTTATCAAAATCATTTTCCAGCTTTACATATGTTGATTCTTCTTTGTAATCTGTATTACCATATTCATAGTTTTTGCCTGTCTGACCATCTTTATAGTGAGTATTGCCGCTCATTTGACGAGATGCATTTACTAAGTATTTAAAGGAATGATCCTTTCCGGCTGAACCAGAATAGCTTAAATTATAATTATGCTTTTTCCAAGAGCCTGTAGAAATATCAATAGTACCTCTGTTCTGTACCTTACCTTTTTTGGTAATAATGTTGATAGCACCACCAACAGCATCAGCACCATAAACGGAAGCACTAGGTCCTTTGATAACCTCTATTTTTTCAATAGCATTGATATCCATAACCTTATCCAGCATAACATTATTTGCTGCATTTACACTAGATGTACCGCTACCCATACTAGATACTGTATTATCTACACGTTTGCCATCTACTAATACAATTACTCTAGGATCACCATTAATCATAATTTGGTCAGAATACGCATAGCCGCCGCCATAGTTATTATTTCTATAACCTGTTTCAGAAACACGTACACCTGGAATCATTCTAACAGCATTGGTAATAGTTGTATAATGTTTTTTCTCAATTTCTTCAGAAGTTACAACATCAACATCACCACCAGTGCGATAATAAGATTGTTCTGTAACAATATTCTGGAATTTATCTTTTACAACTTTATCAGCGTAAATATCTATTCTTTCCAGATTGTATTCTTTGATTTGTTCTTTTGCAAGCGCAGAAGCACTAACACCTAAAGCTAAGGCTATACATCCGATAATTCTTAAGTTCTTATCACATTTCATCACAAAAACACCTCATACTCATAATTAAACTTGGTATTGTAATACTTAACCGTAAATACTATAATTCCATCCTAATACCTAAATTTATCTTAACTAAAATCGGCAAATAACAGTTAAGTCCGAATACTAGAAGAAATTATACTTATCTTACTATGTAGCTCCTCCATTCTCTCGTAATTCTTGAGCATACTGGGAAAAAATTTATTTTCATAAAAGCATCTGACCAAGCTATCCTTGTTCCGCTTGTCAGATGTTAATATGCAAGAATAATAAATACACTTCATACAAATATTGCAGTCAACATAAAAGCGCCTTGCCGTACTGTGACAGCAAGACGCACTTATCCCTGGGAAAGCGCAATCCTGTACATCGCAGGTTGTTTGAAAGGCCCTATATCAGGCAGTTCTTCTGGCTCTGCTTCACTGCCAGCCTTGTCTTCCCGGTTTCCCAGTGACTATATAAGGCCAGCTCCACATTACAGCTGCGGGACAGCACAGGTTTTGCACCTGTTTACCTATTAAGTATAAATACACCTGATACGCTTTTATTCTCTTTTTCTCTCGTTAGGTTCTTAATTTCTATCTGTTATACGCTATTGTATATTCAGCTCTTCGTAATTTAAGATGCTGACAGATAAAAATTAGCAAATTATTAATTATGTATATTTGTTTTTTTACTATTTTGAGTTTACTTTAATTACAAAACAGTTTACAGTTAGTATTATAGCACGTTATTCACAAAAACGTCAAGAAAAAAGTGTACAAAGAGCTCTCTCTGTACACAAATAAAGGACTCCGTAATTTTAAAACGAAGTCCCTAATGTTCAAAGCATTATTATATTGTAATTATACTTCAACCAACATACAACTATATTCTTAGTCTGGCGTAATATAGCTCGCCAGCTATCATACAGCTATAAAAATTTTTTATATATTTAATTTTCCAGCATCAAAAAACGCTGCAAAGCCTGCTCCACAATTTTATTTAAGGAAATATTGTTCTGTAATGCGCAAATCGCCGCCTGTTTATGCATCTCAGCGGGAATGCGCACATTAAAGCTCCCCTTATACGCTTTTTCCGGTGTAATACCTTCGGCAGCACACATAGCTAAATAATCCTCGACCGCTCCGTGAAAATCCTCCACTAATTCCTGTGCATTTTTACCGTCATAGGAAATTACAGAACGTATACCCAGAACTTTACCGAAGAAGAGTCTATCTTCCTCAGAAAATTCCACAGAACCAACATAGCCTTTATATTGCATTGTATTCTTCACAGTAATCCCTCCTGTTCTAATACAGAAATCAGTGTTTTTATCTGATAATCAAGTAACTCTTTACGCGGATGCGGTTTATGCAATAAAATCGCATGACATCCCTCTTTAATAAATATTACCCGTGATCCACTGGTTTTACCCTTGTTGCTTCTCACGTAATCAAAATAGTTGAGCAGTGTTTCTGCTTCCGCAAAAGTAAAGTCTTTTGGTTTACTCATTAACTTTTTTATGAGCTTTTCTTTTTGTCCCATATTTTCACCTCTATTATAAGCTTTTCCTGATACCTTTGCAACTATTTCTAGTTGCATTTTTTTAGTAAAAAATTTGGAGCAACACTTACTACAAGTATCACTCCTAAATGCCTTAGGTACATCTCCAGTACCAAAAAATATTTTATCATAATTCAGAAAATTCTGCAATATATTTTACTTAAAGCAAATCGCCGCCTGCCTTACGGCCGACGGCGCTTGCTTCTTTCCCTTATTTTTAGTTCTTTCCCTTATTTTTCCAAAAAATCTTTCCCTTATTTTGGAGGTTATCAAAGCCGGCTTATCTGTTTTTCTGGCGCCGGCCCTTAGCAAAATAATATATACAGGGGCGATTTTCTAATATATTTTCTCTTTACCCCGTACTGCCAACTGTTTACTAACCACTAAACACTATTCACTGATAACTATTAATCACTAATCACTTCTCCGCGCGGTTGATAGCGCAGATGATGCCACGCAGCGCTGCCACGTTGATGTTGGAGTGAATGCCTACACCGAAGATATGGCCATTGTTTTTCTGCTTCAGCTCAATGTAGCAAATACCCTTCGCATCAGAACCCTTGGAAATTGCATGCTCATGATAGTTGACGAATTCGTAGCCATTAATTCCGACACCGTTGAGTGCCTGGAAGAAGGCATCGATAGGACCGTTACCTACACCAACTACACTCTTTTTTTCGCCAGCAACCGAAATTTCACCTTCAAAACGGCTGTGGATGCTGCCGTCAGCTTCATTAAGCTCGGTAAAACGATGACGCAGCAGCTGATATTTGCCGGCAAAGTCGATGTATTCCTTGCGGAAGAGCTGCACAATCTGCTCGCTGGAAAGCTCGTCGCCGTATTCGTCAGCAGCAGCCTTCACGATATTGCCAAATTCAGGATGCATTTCCTTAGGCAGATTGTAGCCGACGGTATGCTGCAGCACGAAGGCAGCGCCGCCCTTACCGGACTGGCTGTTAATGCGGATAACAGGCTCGTATTCACGATGGATATCCGCCGGGTTAATCGGCAGATACGGTACCTCCCAATATTCTGTACCGCTGTTTTTCATGTATTCATAACCCTTGCGGATAGCATCCTGATGCGAACCGCTGAAGGCGGTGAAGGCCAGCTCACCGGCGTACGGCTGACGCTCAGGCACATGCATTTTTGTGCATTCCTCATAAACCTTTTTGATGTCAAGAATATGCGAGAAATCCAGCTCGGGATCAACATTTTGCGTAAACATGTTGAGGGCTACAGTTACGATATCCAGGTTACCGGTACGCTCGCCGTTACCGAACAGCGTACCTTCGATACGGTCCGCACCGGCCAAAAGTGCCAGCTCGGCGCAGGCAACGCCCGTACCACGGTCATTATGCGGATGCACGCTGACTATTGCTGCTTCACGGTTTTTAATATGACGGCAGAAGTATTCAATCTGATCGGCATATGTATTCGGCGTACACATTTCAACAGTAGAGGGCAGGTTGAGGATAATCGGGTTTTCTTTTGTCGAGCCCATTTCCTGCATTACAGCCTCGCAAATTGCCACAGAGAAATCTATTTCCGTACCGGAAAAGCTTTCCGGAGAATATTCATAGCGGATATTCATACCGCTGCGGGCAACCTCTTCTTCCGTCAGCTGGCGGATAAGGCGTGCGCCCTGCACAGCAATATCGGTGATACCGTCCATATCCTTGCCAAAAACAATTTTACGCTGCAGTGTTGAAGTAGAGTTATAAAAATGGATGATAACATTCTTAGCACCGCGTACTGCCTCAAAGGTTTTGCGGATAAGCTCTTCACGCGCCTGCACCAGAACCTGTACGGTTACGTCATCAGGAATATGTCCGCCTTCAATCAGGGTACGCAGAATTTCGTACTCTGTTTCCGATGCGGAAGGAAAGCCAACTTCAATTTCCTTAAAGCCGCAATCTACCAAGGTGTGGAAAAAGCGAATTTTTTCCGGAATGCCCATCGGTGTTACCAAAGCCTGGTTGCCGTCGCGCAAATCAACACTGCACCATACAGGTGCTTTAGTAATCGTTTTATCAGGCCATTGACGGCCGGTAATTTTTATTTGTTCAAACGGAATATATTTTTTCTCCTGCTGCATGATTAATTTCCCCCTAGCTTTTCTTAACAATTATAAACAAAAATCCCCGTCCCTAACCTGTGTTATTTATTAATAACACAATTAGGGGCGGGGAACAATTCCACGCTGTACCACCCTATTTCAACAGTACCTCAACAGCACTGTCCTCTCAGCCTCCAACAAGGCCTTTGCCTGTAACGTGACCACACGTCCTTCCCTACATATCAGAAAGGCAACTCCGGGATCAGTATGCATATAACCATTGACATCGCTTTACACCAGCCAGCGACTCTCTTAGCCCATCCGGTCATATCTTCTTCCCTTCACCGTTTTTTTAGGGACGATATTTGATTCGTTGAATGCTATTATACGCACTCTGCTTTTAATTGTCAATAATCTTTCTGAAATTTATTTTTTTACAGCAAATTTGTAAACAATGTAACAGCAATTAGTGTGCTTCTATCCACGAATACTTATCCACAGCTTATGTGTTTTACCCACAGTTTATCAACAGAGTTATCAACAGTTGTGTATAACCTTACTTGCTGCTGATGAGCTTGCGCAGTAAATCAACAACGATAATGGAAGCGCCAAACAGGACGACAACGCCCCATTCATGCGCATTCAGCGGTGTTGTACGCAGTACGCGCCCACCAACAAAGGTCAGCAGCACCTGAATGGCAACAATCAGCGCCATTACCTGTAAGAAGCCCTTGTTCAGGCTGATATTCTTTAACAGGTTCAAACCGTCAGTACGCACATTAAAGCCATTGGCAACTGCCATGAAAATGTAGGCGCAGAAGAAGCCCGTGTAGGTGTAGATATGATTATCTGCATCACGGAACAGATGGTCAACCCACGCGCTCTTGTAAAAGGCAATACCGACAATGGTCATATACAGGCCGCTGATAATAACGCTCGTAAGCATCTTTTTGCTGACAAGCGGCGCACTGCGGCGTTTCGGTGCCTCGCACAGATACTGCGCCAATGCCGGCTCACCACCGAAGGCAAGCGCAGCAAGGGTATCCATTACCAGATTAATCCATAGAATCTGCGTAATCGTCAACGGCTCATCAATATTGATAAAGGGAGCAATAAAGTTAATTGCCACAGCCGAGAAATTAATCGTCAGCTGGAAAACAATAAATTTGCAGATAGAATTATAAATTGTTCTTCCGTACAAAATTGCCTGCTTGATGCTGAGGAAATTATCGTCCATGATAACGATATCACCTGCTTCCTTGGCAACCTCGGTACCACTACCCATAGCAAAGCCTACATCAGCTTTTTTCAGTGCCGGTGAATCGTTTACACCGTCGCCGGTCATACCGGTTACAAGATTCAGCTCCTGCGCCAGGCGCACCAAACGCGATTTATCCATCGGCAGAGCACGTGCCACTACACGCAGATGCGTCAGCTTAGCCTTGACCTCATCATCGCTCATCTGTGCCAGCTCGTCGGAGGTCCAGACTACATCCTCCGCACTTTGCAGCAGGCCTGCATCCTTGGCAATTGCCACCGCTGTTTCCTTGCGATCACCGGTAATCATTACAACCTGTACACCGGCCTGCTGTACTGCTTTAATAGCCTCCACTGCCTCCGGACGCACGTCATCACGGATGGCAACAACACTGGCAAGCGTCAGTCCTTTATCCGGCAGGTTATCAACAGGTACTCCCTCATAGGTGCACAAGGCCAGCATTCTTATAGCTTGTCCTGCAAGCTCCAGCATTCTGTTATCCAGAGCTGCTTTCATCTCATCAGTCAACGGCAAACGCTGACCGTCATTGGACCAATACCAATCGGCAGCCAGCAGCAGCTTTTCCGGGGCACCCTTAATCAGGCAATATGCTGCGCCGCCGTCAGCGGGAGCAACCTGCGCCCAAGAATATTTATTGGCGCTGTTAAACGGAATAAAGCGCTGGCGCTGCGGCAGCTGCGGCAAACGATAGGTACCGACATAATTGTTTAACGCTGCTTCCGTCATATTACCGCCGACAATCTTGCCGTCGGTAACGGTACGTATGGCACGTGAGGCGGCAAAGGCTTACGGCTATGAGCTGTCCGATAAAATCGAGGACGAGTTCAGATATAAGACAACTCACAACGACGGAGTATTCAGAGCCTATACAAGTGAGATGAGAAAGGCACGCCATATTGCGCTGCTCACCGGTTTGCCCGACGCCTACGGAAGAGGCAGAATAATAGGAGACTATCGCAGAGTTGCCCTCTACGGTATGGATACGCTTATCGAATTTAAAAAGGCAGATAAAATCGCGCTTGAAAATAAGGATATGACAGAGGAGGTCATAAGGCTGCGCGAGGAGCTGCAAAAGCAGCTTAACTTTATGGAAATGCTCAAGCAAATGGCGCAGATGTACGGCTATGACATATCTTCGCCGGCAAGCAACGCGCGCGAGGCGATTCAGTGGCTTTACTTTGCATATCTTGCCGCAATCAAGGAGCAGAACGGAGCGGCTATGTCGCTCGGCAGGACAAGCACGTTCATTGACATCTATATTGAACGCGACATCAATAGGGGCGTACTCACAGAGAGCGGTGCTCAGGAGCTGATAGACGATTTTGTTATGAAGCTGCGCATGGCGCGTCATCTTCGCACTCCCGAATACAATGAGCTGTTCGGCGGCGACCCTATGTGGATAACCGAGAGCATCGGTGGTATGACAAACGAGGGTAAAACTCTCGTTACGAAAAATTCTTACAGAATGCTAAATAC
>OGYE01002343.1_pt1 | contig 11664 bp, 6 predicted proteins | sample 1576471 | NCBI WGS metagenome assembly OGYE01 (sample SAMEA3541532, study PRJEB24748) | human gut metagenome | biome: human gut; feature: human-associated habitat; material: faeces | place: China | collected 2012
ATCGGTGACGGCTTCCCCATAAGGCAGGGTGACATCCTGGCCGGCCTGGATGACGCGGCGTCTCCACGAAATCATGCTTTCCGGAGCGCTGCTGCATCAACCAGTCATGCAGCAGCTTGGCCTCGCGATCCTCTTCCAGGACGGCCTCGGATTCGGAGCGCAGCTCGTCGTCCGTCGAACCTTCCGCGGCGATGTCGGCCGCGGCCGCGCGGACCATGGAGACGGGCACGGTGACCTCGGCCGCCTCCAGGGCGTCGAGCACCGGGTCGTCGGAGGCCTCGCCGCTGAGCTCCTTCTGTGCCTTCTTCTCGGCGCGCAGTTTCTTGGCCAGCTGCGCGGAGACCTCGGACATGTCGCTTTGCTCAAGGTTCTGCACCACACCTTCGGACACGTCGCCCGCGCGATGGTACATGGAATCGAGCCCGAGGTTCACGCTGAACCAGTCGGTGTAATGCTCCAGCAGCCAGATGCGCTCGGTGTTGACGCCGGTGGTGGGCAGGTCGATGACCTCGGTGATGCGGTTGGCGTCATCGGTGCAGGTGGCCTCGATGTCCGTCAGGTTCACGTCGGCGCGCACGTGCACGCCCAGGGGGTACGCGATGCGGTGCATCATCTCGCGCACGCGGAAGCTTCCGGTTCCAGCACCCAGGTCCAGTGCGCCGACGCGCACGACGACGCTGGTCTTGGCGGCGAGGCCGGCCTCGGAGATCGGCTTGTCCCAGTCGCGTCGAATGTCTTCCATGTCAAGGGGAACGGAGTGGGTGTGGAAATGACTCACCGCCGTCGCCGCGTCCTGATGGGGCGCGTCGCCGTTCTTGTGCTGCTGCATGTTCTTCTCTATCCGTATCATGCCGTTGTTTTTGCCGCCCTATGGGTGTGCTCGGGCGTGTTTTCAAGATGGTTACAGTAGTCATTCTTACTCCGCGCCGTGAACTCATGGGGTATGACCGAAACCGGCGTTCGCATGATGGACTACCTTCGACAAGATTATGGACGATACGTCGACGAGGATATTCAGGACGACATTCTCGGGCCATCCGACAGCGTGAAGATATGGTGAAGATTACATATTTACCAGTAATCCTTCAGAGAAAAATTGGACTTCGTAATACAACTTGCGATTTCAGGGCAATAGAATGGGCACACAGCTTTTGGCGCAACCGGCTGTGGGCTCGCAACTGACGGCCAACACAACCGCGGAGGAGCCGCGGAGGACCGACTGACCGAGCAACCGGACCCAAAAGACAAAGGAGGTTATGAATGACCGATACCGATCAACAGATCACGCCCGCCGACGCGACCATCGTGTCGACCGGCACCGGGACCAAGGGCCCCGAAGAGCGGGAGCTGCCTGAGTCGCTCAGCAACGACATGAGCCTGTGCCTGCGCATTCTGCGCGACGTACTGGGCGAATATGACCCGCAGCTGCTGGCGACGTTCGACACCGTGCGCAACTACGCGGTGAAGGCAAGCGCCGAGCATTTCGCCGGAGCGACGGCGGATCCGCACCCCGATGAGGATGGTCTGGCAAAGGCCGTCGCCACCATCGATGCGATGAATCTGCACGACGCCCAGCTGCTCGCCCGCGCATTCGCCACATATTTCCACCTCGCCAACCTGAGTGAGGAGAACTACCGCGTTTCCGTGCTGCACCAGCGCGAGAACCAGGTGGAAGACGACGAAGCCGTTGACCCGGTGAACGAACTGACCACCGCCTACCATCAGCTGCTGACCGAAATGGGGCCGGCCAAAGCCAAGGCGTTGCTGGAGAAGCTCGAATTCCACCCGGTGTTCACGGCGCATCCGACCGAAGCGCGCCGCAAGGCAGTCGAAGGCAAGATCCGCCGCATCGCGGAGCTGCTGGAAGAGAACAAGCGCCTCAGCGGCTCCGACAAGAAGGAGAACGTCCGCCGCCTCTACAACGAGATCGACGCGCTGTTCCGCACGTCCCCGATCGCGCTGAAGAAGCCGACGCCGGTCGAGGAGGCCGATACCATCCTCGACATCTTCGACAACACGCTGTTCACCACGATTCCCAAGGTCTACCACCGTTTCAACGACTGGCTGCTGGGCGACAAGGCCAGTCTCGAACAGCCGCAGTGCCCGGCGTTCTTCCATCCGGGAAGCTGGATCGGCTCCGACCGCGACGGCAACCCGAACGTCACCGCCAAGGTCAGCCGTCAGGTCGCCCGCAAGTTCAGCGACCATGTGATCAGCGCCCTTGAGGAGGCCACCCGCACGGTCGGCCGCAACCTGACCATGGAGTCCGAGACGACCCCGGCCAGCGCCGAGCTGAAGAGCCTGTGGAGCCACCAGAAGGAGATGAGCGAGCGCCTGACCGACAAGGCCGCACTGATCTCCACCAAAGAGCTGCACCGCGCCGTCATGCTGGTGATGGCCGATCGCCTGCGCTACACCATCGAGCGCGACGCCGACCTCATGTACCACAGCTGCGACGATTTCATCGCCGACCTGCAGGTCGTGCAGCGTTCCCTGGCCGAAGCCGGCGCCAAGCGTTCGGCGTATGGCCCGCTGCAGGATCTGATCTGGCAGGCGCAGACCTTCGGCTTCCACATGGTCGAGATGGAGTTCCGTCAGCACTCCGTGGTGCACGCCCGCGCGCTGGAGGACATCCGCGAGCACGGCCTGCACGGCGAGCGTGGCGAACTGCAACCGATGACGCACGAGGTGCTCGACACCTTCCGCGCCCTCGGTGCCATCCAGAAGCGCAACGGCATCAAGGCCGCCCGCCGCTACATCATCTCGTTCACGAAGAGCGCCCAGAACGTGCGCGACGTGTACGAGCTGAACCGTCTGGCGTTTTCGCACCCGGAGGATGTGCCGGTCATCGACGTCATCCCGCTGTTCGAGCAGCTTGAGGACTTGCAGAACTGCGTGAACGTGCTGGAAGAGATCGTCAAGATCCCCGAGGTGCAGGCTCGTCTGAAGGCCACCGGCAACAAGATGGAGGTCATGCTCGGCTACTCGGATTCGTCCAAGGACGCCGGCCCGACCACCGCTACGCTGGCGCTGCATTCCGCCGAATCGCGCATCGTCGCTTGGGCCGCGAAGCATGACATCGACCTGACGCTGTTCCACGGCCGTGGTGGAGCCGTCGGTCGAGGCGGTGGCCCCGCCAACCGCGCGGTGCTCGCCCAGCCGAAGGGCTCCGTCAACTGCCGCTTCAAACTCACCGAGCAGGGCGAGGTCATTTTCGCCCGCTACGGCAACCCGGTGCTGGCCATCCGCCATCTGGAATCCGTCGCCGCCGCGACGCTGCTGCAGTCCGCTCCGAGCGTCGAGAAGACGAACACGGAGATGACCGAGAAGTACGCCCATATGACCGAGGTTCTGGACAACGCCTCGCATGAGCGCTTCCTCGACCTGCTGAACACGCCGGACTTCGCCCCGTGGTTCTCGATCGTCACGCCGCTTACCGAGGTCGGCCTGCTGCCAATCGGCTCCCGCCCGGCCAAGCGTGGTTTGGGCGCGAAGTCGCTCGACGACCTGCGCACGATTCCGTGGGTGTTCTCCTGGGCTCAGGCGCGCATCAACCTCGCCGCATGGTATGGCCTTGGTTCGGCCTGCGAGAAGTTCGGCGACCTTGACACGCTGCGCGAGGCGTACGAGGAGTGGCCGCTGTTCTCCACGTTCATCGACAACATCGAGATGTCGCTGGCCAAGACCGATGAGCGCATCGCCAAGATGTACTTGGCGCTCGGCGATGACGAGAACCTGTCGAAGAAGGTGCTCGACGAGATGAAGCTCACCACCAAGTGGGTGCTCAAGATCGTCAACGACGAATGGCCGCTGCAGCACCGTCACGTGCTCGGTCAGGCCATCCGCATCCGCTCCCCTTACGTGGACGCGCTGTCCGTCACTCAGGTGCTTGCGTTGCGTTCGCTGCGCAAGAAGGTGGACAAGGAAGAGCTCAGCAAGAGCCAGCAGGCGGGATTCATCTATCTGATCCTGTGCACCGTCTCCGGTGTCGCCGCCGGCCTGCAGAACACGGGCTGACGTTTTGGCCGGTGTTGGGCCGCATGCGCGGCCAACACCGCTTGGAAAGCCCACCGGGCTTTCCAAGGCCAAAACGTAGCGGTGGGCTTTGCGCAATAGCTTTGCGCACGCAAAGTTCACCGCAGCACGGAGCCTCCGCGACGAGCGGAGGCTCCGTTTTATATCAGCACATATCGCGAAAGCCCTGCCCTACACGGGTGGGGCTTTCGCGTCCCCCCCCCTATCAATCACATTGATACGATTTCATAATCATTTCCGATGTGAATAAGTTCACGGATCAAGACCGCGATCATCGGCAATCCCACCAGCGAAGTGGCGTTATAGTAGCGCTGTCGGCGTCGACAAGAGCTGGAACGCTGATAGAATGCACACCAACGATGTTCAGTGAATTGTTCGCATGTTCACGAACAGTCCTGCATGATGTGCCTTGAGTGAGCGATGCGGCTCTTGTTCAGGCCGGCAGGTCATCGTACAGCCAGTTACGAAAGGATCCTACCGAATGGCAAGGTTTACCGAGAATCGTTGGACCAGCGCAATCATCCCCGCATTGCTGATTCATATCCCAATCGGTACCGTCTACTGTTGGAGCGTGTTCAAGCAGCTCATCGCCGACAGGCTCAACGCCAGCCCGGCCTCCGTGGAATGGGGCTTCTCGCTCGCCATCTTCTTCCTCGGCATGTCAGCCGCATTCGCCGGCCCCATGGTGGAGAAGAACATCAAGAAATCCGCACTCGTCTCCATGGTCTGCTTCGTGGTCGGCTTCGCCGGCACGGGCGTGAGCATCGCACTGGGATTCCTGCCGGGTGTGTTCATCTGCTACGGCGCGATCATGGGCATCGGCCTGGGCGTCGGCTACCTGACCCCGGTCAAGAACCTGATGCTCTGGTTCTCCGATAACAAGGGCCTCGCCACCGGCATCGCCGTCGCCGGCTTCGACCTGGCCAAGGCCATCGCCAGCCCGTTGATGGAGTACCTGATCGGCACGGTGGGGCTGGTCAACATGTTCTTCATCCTCGCCGTGATTTATGCGGTGATGATGTTCTTCGGTTTCCTGCTCATCAAGCGTCCGGCCGACTGGGTCTACGATCCCGCGACCTCGCATGTAAGCCGCGCGGAGATTCTCAGGAAGCCCGTGTTTTGGGGCATCTGGATCGCCTTCTACATCAATATCACCTGCGGCCTGGCGCTTATCAGCCAGGAGAAGGACATCCTGCACGATGTGCTCAAGGCCTTCCCGCAGTATGCCGGCCTGAGCCCCGCCAAGTTCGCCGCCGCCATCGCCGGCATCATCGGCCTGGTGCTCGCCGTGGACTCCGTGTTCAACACGGCCGGCCGCGTGGGCTTCTCCACGCTCTCCGACCACCTGAAGCGCCGCGAAACCGTTTATCAGGTGATCTTCATCATGTCGATCGCGGTATGCCTGCTGCAGATCTTCACCAACAGCATCAACAATGCGCTGTTGTGGGCCGTGCTGGCCATGCTGTTCCTCATCAACGCTGGCTACGGCGGTGGTTTCTCGACGCTGCCGGTGCTGCTCGACCAGCACTTCGGCACCAAGACCGTCTCCACCACACACGGTCTCGCGCTGAGCGCCTGGGCGTTCGCCGGCCTGTCCGGCAACCAGCTGGCCTCGTTCGTGGTCACGCACACGCCCGATCAGGCCCATCGCTACGCCGCGCTGATTCCGGTGCTCACCGGCCTGTTCGCCCTGGCTCTGATCAGCATCAGCCTGGTCAAGTATCTCGGCGGCAGGAACGGCGAGGGCAAGAGATCCATCGGGGCCTGAACCGTAACGCAAGGCGGAGGGCTTCAGATACTGAAAGTAAATCACTTTCCTGAATCGCCCCGGACAGTATTCGTCCAAGAACGAGGTAACTGCCCACATCCGCGACAATAGACTCTCATAGTTGACTGATCCGGGGGCCTGCGCCTAGCGGGCCCCCTTATTGATGCCGTGTGGCGCGTCGAAAGCACCATGTCCGCCGGCCACGGTCAACGAAGTTCTAACATGTTAACGGAGAATTCTAACATGTAAGAATTATTGAAAGGGGATGAAAGGACAGCGCCAGTCACCTTACACCAACGCGTAGCGGGATGAGGGACCACTCCCCTCATGCCGGAATACGCCCTCCCCCTCAAGTCTCTTCATGAGCCTGTACGCGCTGATATAAGACAAATCCAGCAGCTTCATCACGTCAGACGTGGTCGCCGCGCCCCCATTGTTCAGCGCGAATTCCGTCACCAGGTTCTCCCGCCGACCGTCGAGGCCCTTTTGCCTCGCATAAGCCGGCAACTTATCATCCCTCTTATATACACGCGCGCTCAGCATATAATCTCGTGCGACACCGCTGCCGCAGGCTTCCACCAGCCCGCTCTCCACTAGGCTTTCGACCGCGCCGACCAATCGCCGAGACTCCACTCGCGAGAATTCGCGCATTTGCGCCACGCTGAGTCTGCGATGCTCCCGCAGCAACGACAGCACGATTAGAGACCACACCGACAACGGAGCGCCACGGCGAGCCTCTTCATTGGCAATCATCACAACGAATGCCTCATCCGGCACCACGCGACGCAGGAACAGCACCACCTCCGACGCCGTGGACTGCGAATAATCGGGAAATGCCCCGCCGGAAGCCAAGGAGCCGGCATATATCTTATCGACACCACGACCGGTGCGTTCCGCATATCCCGCCGTCTTGAGGATGGAGGCGAGCTGAGGGTTGCGGGAACGCGGCTGCGCGGTCAACAGGTTGTTTTCGCTCAATCCCTCGATGAAACCTCCCGGGTTGGATATGGTCAGGCCATCGTCGTCCACGAGGAACCGCACCGATCCCATCCTCGCATAATCCCTGTGGCAGAACGCGTTGACTGCCGCCTCGCGGAACGCCTGATGATCGAAGTCCGGCAGATTGACATGGACCAGACCGCTCATAACCTCATGATCTGGATTCCATGGTTCCATCAGTGCGCCGATACGAGGGAGCATATCGACCAGCGGCAGGAAGAACGGATCCGTGTTTACCTTGGGAGACGTGCCTTTCATGACCTGGAATACGGCGGAGGCCGACGGTACGGAACGCTTCAGCGCCCGCTCCGTACCGATGACCAGCAGACCGGCCACGGAAGGCTGCGGGCCGCCAGGGCCGTCGACTACCAGTTCTAGGGCCCGATCGAAGTCCTCATCATCAAACGCCAACAATGAGCTGCCGGCATTGGCCGTGCGTATGCTCTCCCTGAGACGGTCGCGCGCAGACGGATCAAGATCGGACAGCGTCGACCCCGGAGCAGGCTGCGCGCTGTAGTCGTAACTACGCTGCTGCGACAAACGACTGATGAATTGCGCAGGGAACATCGGAACGACTTCTGGCGCGCCATCGGCTTTCAGCCGGCGCTGCAGCGTCTTCCCCTGACTGGTGGACACGATCTGCTGACTGCTGTCAACCTCAATGCCGACGACCGGCTTGCCGCTCTCGCTCAGCAACGTCACCCGCACGGAAAGCTGAGGAACCGTTTTGTTGAAAATGAATGCCGCCAGACCATTGACATTGCGATGCCGGTCACAGACCCCAGTCACCATGCCATCGTCTTCGACACCAAGGTACAGCGTACCGCCTTCGGTATTGGCCATCGCCACCACATTGTCGACGATTTCGTCATCGGTTTGCGGGCGTTGGCGTTCGCTTTTGAACTCCACCGTCAGGCTTTCCTTGGTCGGCAGCATCGGCTCCTCCTTTCACGGCTTTCAATAATTCTAACATGTCAACGGAGAATTCTAACATGTTAGGATTATTGAAAGGGGATGAAAGGACAGCGCCGGGCACAGCGCCCGCTATGCGCCGAGCAATGTCAACATCTGCGGGACACTCTTCTTGCCGAATTCGACCTTCTGCTCGCCGCCGGGCTGGTTGATGACGATGCAGGGGACGCTCATCGCGCCATACTGGTCCTTGAGCTCGGGGAAGTGCGCGACGTCGTAGGCTTCGGCACGCACGTTCGGGTTCAGCGACGCGATGCGCTGCGCGGCCAGTACGGTTTCCGGACACATCGTGCAGGTGAGCGAGACGAGGATCATCACGTCGATCGGCGTGTCAATGGCCTCGGCGCGAGCCTTGAGGTCATCGTCCAGAGGCTGGCCCGGACCCGCGGCGTTGTACAGGCCGAGCACGAACGAATTGAACTCGTGACCGGACGGTACACCGTGGAAGGCCAAGCCGGTGAACAGCAACGTACCGGCTTCGGAATTCTCGGCCGGCACGCACATGAGCACGACCGGCCGCGTAGACGGCAGCACCCCTGCTACGTCGAACTGCGCGCGACCGGAATCATCCAGCGAACCATATACCGGCAGTTCGGCGCCATCCGGCAAGGTGACGGCCAACGGCTCGCCGACCGTCAACGACGTTGGCGCGCTGGAACCGTCCTCAGCGGTGATCACGCCCGCCGCATCGACCGCGACCGAATTCAGTTTGCCGTTCGACAGCGCCACCATCTCGCCGATGAATCCCTGCAACTCCGTCGACAATGGCGTATCGTCCAGTTCGAGGACGAGCGTGACCGGGCGGGTCATACGGCCAAAGACCACGCCGAGCTGCTGCTTGATGGCGGCGGAGAAGAGCTCGCCGGGCTTTTTGGCGGCGGCCGTCGCGGCGGCGGTATCGGCGCTGCGCTTGACAGGAGCCGGGGCGGGCGTGGTGCCGGCAGCGGCAGCACTGTTGGCGGCAGCCGCGGTCTGCGCTTCGGCCTGCTCATATGCGGATGCGGTCGGGCGAGGCGGCACAAGACCGGTTTTCTCGCTCATCTGCTTGGCGTACCGCTCCAGTTCCACTGCGGCGATGGCACCGTCGGCGGTGGCGGTGACGACCTGACGCAGGTTCTTGACGCGCAGGTCACCGGCCGCGTACACGCCCGGCACCGAGGTCTCGAGGTATCCGCGCGTGACCACGTAGCCGTGGTCGTCCAGTTCGACGACACCGCGCACGAGCTCGGTGGCCGGCACGTATCCGGCGAACACGAAGACACCAAACGTGCCGTCGTCGGATGGCTTCCACGATTCCGTCTCACCGGTTCCGCGGTCGAGGATCGTCGCCTCGCGCAGCCCGCCCTTGCCGGCGGTGACGCCTTTGAGCTCGACGTTGTAGCGCACGTCGATTTTCGGGTTGTTCTTGGCTTCGGCAGACACCGCCGCGTCGCAGGTGAAGTCCGGTTCGCGGACGAGCACCGTGACTTTGGAGGCGTATTTGGTCAGGAACACGGATTCCTCTGCCGCGGCGAAACCGCCGCCGATGACCAGCACCTCCCTGCCGGTGAAGAATTCGCCGTCGCATGTGGCGCAGTAGGCCACGCCGCGGCCAGCGTACTCGGCCTCGCCGGCGAAACCAAGCTTGCGTGGGCTGGCTCCGGTGGCAATCAGGATGCCGAACGTTTTCAGGTCACCGCGCGACGTGTGCACGGTCTTGATGTCACCGTTCACGTCAAGGCCGGTAGCCTCGGCTGAGAGGAATTCCGCGCCGAAATCCTTTGCCTGGTTGCGCATGGTCTGTGTGAGCGCACGACCGGACGTACGGCCGACGCCCGGGTAGTTGACGACTTCGTCGGTGATGGTGATCTGCCCGCCGAAATCATCCTTTTCGAGAATCAGCACGCGATAGCGGGCGCGAGCGAGATACAGGCCGGCGGTGAGTCCCGCAGGGCCGCCACCGATGACAACAACGTCATACAGATCGCTTCGGTTGATCTGGGTCATGATATGGAACTCCTTACATATGCATATGCCCCTGCCGGCGGGGCTCCCGCGAAGCGGGTGGGGTAGTTCGCCTATCACCGCGACCACCCCCAGCGGCTGTCGCCGCCAGCCCCCCCCCGCCAGCGGGGGCGGAGAGGCCACTCGCCTTACATCGCTACCCGCCAGCGGGGGCGAGAGAGTTGGCGATCCCCAGCCAACTCTGACCGCTACCGACAGCCCTCCAGCCCCTGCAATCAGGGACGGCCTCCAGCCGCAGCCTGTTGTGCTTGCCTGTCGGCTCGCCTTCGCCTACAAACAGCTCTGCTGTTTGCTTGACAACTCAGCCCGTCAGTGAGGCGGGAAATCAGAGGAGACCGACGAGGTCGAGGCTCGGCTCGATGGTCTCCTCGCCGGGGGGCCACTTGGCTGGGCACACCTGGTCGCCGTGCTCGTAGACGAACTGCGAGGCCTGCACGCGGCGCAGCAGCTCGTCGGCGTTACGGCCGACGTTGGAGGAGATGACCTCGTAGGCCACGACCTTGCCCTCCGGGTTCACGATGAAGTCACCGCGCTCGGCCACGCCGTCGGCCTCGTTGTAGGTGTCGAGGTCCTTCGCGAGCAGTGCGGTGGGGTCGGCAAGCATCGGGTACTGGATCTTCGCGATCTTTTCGTTGGCGTCGTGCCAAGCCTTGTGCACGAAGTGGGTGTCGCAGGAGACCGAGTAGATCTCGCAGCCGATCTTCTTGAAGTCCTCGTACTTGGCAGCGAGATCCTCCAGCTCGGTCGGGCACACGAACGTGAAGTCCGCCGGGTAGAAGAAGAACACCGACCAGTGACCGAGCACGTCCGCCTTGGTCACCTCATGGAATTCGTTGTTCTGAAAAGCCTGCACCGTAAAATCAGTGAGTTCATGCTGAAGCAGTGTCATCATCGTTCCTTTCCACGCAATCCGGTCATTGCGTCTCCCCATCGTAACGTCAAGCGGCTTTCGCCGATACGGACGCACGAGGGTTTCTTCATGACAATCATCACAGTTTGCGCTCACAAACCGGTAAAAACAGCCGCGCCCGATCCGTGGTTTCGCTATGAGCAGAGGTGATGAACGTTCCTTGGATATTTCATACTTATCAAACAGGTTTCCGCTATGCTCGCACATACAGGCACATACACGCCGACCCGACGCGAACCTGAGACTCGGAACGGAGATGTCATGGCAGAGGAAGACCCGGATCAGGAATCCACCGCGAACTCGACGCTTAGCCGCATGCTGGCGGGAAACCGGCGGTTCGCCGAAGGGCACAGCGAGCACCCGTGGCAGGACATGCAGACCCGCGAATCACTGATCGACCGGCAGAACCCCGACGCGGCGGTATTGTCATGCTCCGATTCGCGCGTTCCGCCGGAAATCATCTTCGACGCGGGGCTCGGTGACCTGTTCACGATCCGCACGGCCGGGCAGATCATCGACGACGCGGTATTGGCATCGCTGGAATATGCCGTGGATCATCTGCACGTCAGCCTGCTCATGGTCATGGGTCATGAAGGCTGCGGGGCGGTGGCGCTGGGCGCCGAACAACTTGACGCGCTGATCGCCGACAGCACGAGCGACCCGGAGAGCTCGTTGGTGTTTGGAAATTGCTCTTTTATAGTTTTCAATAATTCATTTATAATTTGGCGCTGCCACTCTGGATGGAGATACAAATCGATTTCATCTATTAAAAGCAAAATGCTTTGGTTCCACCGAAAGTCTTTATCAGTGTAGAATTTATATATGACAGATGAAAAATAAATTCTGGACATCAGATTTAAAAGAGCACGCTCTCCTGACAATCATTTTTCTTGCCTGTTTCAAGTCACTTCTCGATAAGCATTCATAGAAAGCCGTCAATTTTTCCGCAACATAATCTGGTCTTTCAGGAACATCC
>OGYE01002347.1_pt1 | contig 11647 bp, 10 predicted proteins | sample 1576471 | NCBI WGS metagenome assembly OGYE01 (sample SAMEA3541532, study PRJEB24748) | human gut metagenome | biome: human gut; feature: human-associated habitat; material: faeces | place: China | collected 2012
CGTCTTATTTCTCTTTCAACAAATTTTAAACAATCGTCAACTAAAAATCTAATAGGCAATCACATCGTCCTCGCCCCGTACCCGGCCGGTGGCGGCGATGTACTGACGCTTATTGAAAAGGAACTCCGCATCCGCAATCCGGCTGTCGCATTGAAAGCTGGTAATGAGCCTGCCATTGTCTGTTTTCTGCGGATTTTGAACATAGTCAATGATGTCGCTGATGGCTGTCCCTACCGTCCGGCCTTTGCCGGTGTGCAGGGGCATGAGCCGCGTGGTTGCCATGAAAAAACCTCCTTCCATGATGAGGGCGGCCTGCATCTGCAGGCCACCCCTGTTGATAGTTTCTTATTCTGCCTTAACGCAGTTTGCGGAGCTTATGGAGCGCCGCAGCAATAGAACGGGACACGCTGGCTTTAGACAATCCTTCATCTCTGGCGATCTCTGTAATGGATTTTCCTTCGGCCAAATACATCCAGATCCGGCGGTACTGTCTGGCGGTCAGAAGGGCCTTCACCTTGGCTATGCGCTCCTGGCACAGAGCCTTCCGAGCGGCTTCGATTTCATCAGCCAGAAGCTCACGGAAATATGTATCCTCCGCAGACTCCACCGCACCTGCTGCGCTTATGTTTTCGTCCAGAGAAACCCCGTTGTCGTAGTAGCCGCGCCCCCGGCGTTCCGTCTCATAGTAGTCCTCATCGGACCATTGTTTCCAGCGGAGAAATTCTTCCTCACTGGAAAAGTCTGCGCGGGTGAGCCGGATGCGTCCATTCACACTTATGTAGATGATGCTATCTTTCTCGCGCTTATTCTGCGCGTATTCGCTTTTCTTATTGAACATGCTTGTCCTCCATTTCAATTCAGGGGTTAACGGGTGAATTGAAATGGGGACGGTGGAGAACGACACCCCACGGAAAACCGCAGGATGCGACAAAAAACGCCTGACTGGTCATACGCCAGCCAGACGCTATCTGGTGTGTTTTGCTGTTTACTTACATAGTATAGTTCATCTTCTTGGGTATATGTCCCCGCTGCCGGGGACAGGCTTTTTTTGGCAGGTAAATTCCTGCCGGATTATGTCGAAGCTGTTCTCGCTTCACGGCGGCTCCCTCCTAAAGCCGCCGTGTCAGCGTGTAGTCGTCACTCCTTTGTCGAGGGCATAAGGAACGGCGGCCTTGATGTTACTCAAAACCGCCGCAGTACCCGGAAAATCCATTTTGGGCGCACAAAGCTGCCTGCCCTGCAACGGTTTTTTTCTTTCCCCGTCTTGCGGGGCAGGATCGCTTGGCTTATTCGGTTTTAGTTTTGCTCTTGTTCGGCTGCCTCTTTCAGCCGGTCAAAACTCTCATCGCTGATGATGTGTTCAATACGACAGGCATCGGCCTCCGCAGTTTTGGGGTCAACGCCTGCGGTGATAAGCTGCTCGGTAAAGAAGCAGTGACGCTCGTAGATTTTTTCGGCTACCTCGCGGCCCACATCGGTCAGATGGAGAAAGTGATCTTCGTCCATCATAAGAAAGCCGCCGTCCCGCAAGGTAGCCACTGCATGGCACACGCTGGGCTTTGACACCTCCATGTGCCGGGCCACATCTACGGAGCGCACCATACCGCGTTTCTTTTGGAGAACAAGGATGGTTTCCAGGTAGTCCTCCCCGGACGCATGAAGTTTCATCTGAACCTCCTTTACTGAGCCAGCTTCCAGCCGATGGCCTCCTGTCTGGCCGATACAAAATCGGCATACAGGCCCTTTTGCTGGATCAGCTCCGCATGAGTGCCGCGCTGGACGATATGAGCGTTGTCCAGTACAAGGATCTGATCGGCGTTGCGGACGGTTTTCAGACGGTGGGCAATCATGATGATGGTCTTGTCATGGGTCAATGCCTCGATAGCCCGCTGCAATTCATCCTCATTCTCCGGGTCAACGCTGCTTGTTGCCTCGTCCAAAATGATGATAGGTGCGTCCTTCAGCATGGCGCGGGCGATGGAAATCCGCTGTTTCTCGCCGCCGGACAAAGTACCGCCTCCCTCGCCAATCACGGTGTCATAGCCATCCGGCAGGGCAGAAATAAAGTTATGGCAGCAAGCCTTTTTCGCCGCTTCAACCACTTGTTCATGGGTAGCATCCGGGCAGCCAAACTTGATATTGTTCTCAATCGTATCTGCAAAGAGGTATACGCTCTGGAACACCATCGAGATATTCTTCATCAGGCTGTCCAGCTTAAAATCCCGTACATCCGTACCGCCTATGGTAATCTTCCCGGCATTCACATCCCAAAAACGGGCAATCAGGTTGCACATCGTTGTCTTTCCTGCCCCGGAAGGGCCGACAATGGCCGTAGTCGTTTTTTCGGGAATGGTAAAGCTGACCTGATCTAATATCTTGCGGTCTGCGTAGGAAAAATCCACCTTGTCAAACACGATCTCGCTGGACTTCGGCGTAATGTCAGCGCCTTTCTCGTCCATCACCGGCGTGTCATCAATGGAGTTTGCCGTATCCATCGAGGCCGCCAGCATTTGCAGCAAAGAGGCCATATTCCCGGCGTTCTCCAAATCGTTGAACACCATGAAAGAAGCAATCACCAAAATCAAGCCGTAGGCCAGCGACAGGGAGCCGTCCAGCCAGAACCAGACCGAGGCCAAAAGCAACAGGACGCTGAACACCCGGACAACGGCCTGTTTGATGGCGTCATAGGGAACACTGGCCTTTGTCAGTTTCAGGTTGTCCCGGCAGCTCGCCTTAATTGCACTGCCGATAGACTGCGTGCTGTCCCGTTCCAGTCCAAATGCTTTGACAATCCCCATCCCCTGAATGTACTCCAACACAGACTCCACAAGGGACTCCTGTGTGTGCTGGCGTACCCCGCTGAGCGCGGCAGATTTGCGAAGCGCCAGTTCCGCCGCCGCAAGGTAAATCAGGACACCGGCAGCGGCCACAAGACCGATCCGCCAGTCAAATACCAACAGGACGATGACGAGGGCAACCGAGTTGAAAAAACCGCCCAGCACTGACACCAGGACACGGGCTGCTGAGTTCTCTACATCGCCCAAAGTTGTTGTGACAATGGCGGTAATGTTCCCGATACTATTCTTGTTGAAGTAGCCCATCGGGATATAGCGCAGCCGATCTCCAATGTGGATACGCTTTTCCGCTACCATGCAATATCCAGTTTCCGTTTGCTCCATCGTGGAAAAGTAGGTCGTGATGATACGCCCGATGAGGGATACCGCCATAATTCCCAACGAAATCCAGACAATGCTTCCGTCCCGGTTGTCAGATACCAGCGCACCGATCACTACAAAGAGGGCGGCAAACTGCATGGCTGAAAACAGCCCGGACAGAAACGCAAACAACAGGGATTTTTTCAAAAGCCCTTTTTTGCTGCCTGCAAAAGCAAAGATTTTTTTCAATGTTCCATACATCTGACAACACCCCCTTACATCTGGTCTTTCGCGCCGATGTGCGCCTGCCACATATCCCGGTAGAGGGGGCAGGTTTCCAGCAGCTTCTCATGCGTACCCTGTGCGTGGATGGTTCCATCCTTCACCACAACGATGTTATCTGCGCCAACAATGGTAGACAGCCGGTGTGCGATCACAATCAGGGTCTTGCCGACAGTTAAAGTGGAAATGGCTTTCTGCACCAGCGCCTCATTCTCTGGGTCGATATAGGCAGTTGCCTCGTCCAAAATGACAACCGGCGCATTTTTCAGCATGGCGCGGGCGATGGCAATCCGCTGGCGTTCACCGCCGGAAAGATGGGAACCGGCGCTGCCGACAACCGTATCATAGCCATTATCCAGCTTGCGGATAAAGGCGTCGCAGCCGCTTTGTTTGGCTGCCTGCTCCACCTCTGCGTCCGTGGCACTGGGGCTTCCCATGCGGATATTCTCCCGGATACTGCGGTTAAACAGGTAGTTGTCCTGAGATACATAGGAAATCTGGTCTGCAATTTCAGACAGCGGCATATCCTTCAGCTCATGGCCGCCGAGGGTAATGCTGCCGGATGTAACATCCCAATACCCGGCAATCAGCTTCGCCACCGTAGACTTGCCGGAGCCGGACGGCCCTACAAGGGCGGTCATGGTTCCGGGGTGGATGGCGAGATTCACATCATGCAAAACCTCTGTTGTCCCGTCATAGGAAAACGACACAGACCTAAGAGAAATGCCGGTGTCTGCCAGCTTGACCGGCGCATCCTTATGGTTCAGTTCTTCAGCGTTCAAAAGCTGGCTGATTTCTTCCACATTTGTCCCCAATACGGCCAAATCGTCCGTAAAGGTAAAGGCCGCGATAATCGGCCCAACAAGGCCCAGCGAGAAAATTACGATAGACAGGAAAGTGGAAAGTTCCAGGCTACCGGAGAGCCAGAACGCGAAGCCGCAGGGTAGCACACAGATCAACACCGAGGGCAAAATGGCGTTGTAGGCGCTCATGGTTTTCTGGTTTTCTCTCATCCAGTCCACATAGTAGTTGGCATTGTAGTTTACTGCGTCAGAATATTTTTTGTAGGAACCGGCGGATTGACTAAATGCTTTGACTACCTCAATCCCACCAATGTACTCTACAATGGCGTTTGCCATCTGCTTTCCCGCTTTAACCGCGCCCTCCCACTTAACGGGATAGTTCTTCATGCCAGCAGACATAACAGCAAGGCCCACCACCAGCGTGACAAGAGACAGGAGAGCCATGCGCCAGTCCATGACGAATAGATACACGACAATTACCAAAGGCACCAGCACATTTGCAGTCATTTCCGGGATCAGGTGCGCGAAGGTTGGCTCCATCCCTTCTACCCGGTCAACAATCGTCGTTTTATACTGACCGGACGGAGTATCTAAAATCTTCCCCATCGGGACGCGGGCCAGTTTTTCGGTAATATTCTCCCGGAGATCTCGCAGCGTGTAATAGGTCGCTGTGTGAGAAATTGTTGTGGAAAGATTTGAGAATATGACTTTTCCCAAATAACCGCAAAGCGCAATAACACAAGCTGCTGTATAGTGCGAAAAATTCTGATCCCCGGACAACATCAGCGTAACAATATGAGCTACACAGAAATAAGGCACCATCTGGCAGGCTACGCCTAATACCGCAAGGGCAATGCTGCCGATGAATTTCCCGTGATAGGGTTTGCCCCATCCCCATAAGATGCCTATGGGTGACTCCTTCTTTTCCTCCTTCATTTTACAGATACCCCCTTTATGAAATAGTTTCTGATTTTTTCAAGACCCGCCTCATCCATTTGGAATTGGTCAATGATGGAACCGTTCTCAAAATGGACAATATCCGTACAACAGTCTAATATCAACTCAAGATCATGAGTAATGACATACACGGTAATACCCGTGTCCCTGACTTGTCGCAGGACATTTGCAACCTCTTTCATGTGTTTATAATCAAGGCCGCTGGTCGGTTCATCAAAAAATAAAATAGAGCGTTTAGAAGCGATTGCCGAGGCAATCGCTACCCGCTGTTTTTGGCCGCCGGAAAGGGACATGGGATGCCTGTCCTTAAAAGCCAGCAAATCTAACCGGTTCAGGATTTCCTCTGCCCGCTCCTGGTTTTCTTCCTCCATACTAATCAGCACTTCATCAAGAACCGACTCGGTAAAAAGCTGATGATTTACCTCCTGCATGACCATATAGCAGGTACTCAGCCGGTCTTTCGGACGGTATTTTCTTCCGTTCCAGACAATCTCCCCACAGCGCTTCTCCAAGCCGCAGAAACAGCGAGAGAACGTGGATTTACCGGCACCGTTATTCCCAATAATCCCAACAATTCGGTTTGTGGGAATTTCACAATCCATGATATGTAAGGTTTCCGGTTCATTTTTATAGGCAAAGCGGAAATTATGGAGCGCAAGGGCAGTCTTTTCCTGCTGCGGTAGAACCGGAGGCAGGAGACGCTCTAAAGCAAATGTGCGCAGTCCCATATTAGATCGCTGCTGCTCCGTGAGCTGCTCAAATTCTGCCGCAGAATAATCACGGCTCACCTGCCCCTCTGCCAGGTAAATAAACCGATCCGCCAGACCACGGAGATAATAAAGCCGGTGTTCCGATACAATAATTGTTTTCCCCTGCGACTTCCAGAACGCAAGAATCTTTCTCAAATCAAGGATGGACGCTGCATCCAAATTGGACGAGGGTTCGTCCATAACGAGAACATCCGGTTCCATAATGGATACTCCGGCACAGGCAATTTTTTGTTTCTCTCCACCGGATAAGTGAAAGATATTACGATCCATCAGCTTCTCCAGCCGGAAATCCCGAACCGTTTTTGCAAACCGTTCTCGGATGTCTTTTTCTGGCTGTCCAAGATTTTCGCAGCCAAATGTAATTTCACTGGTTGTATCCACATTGAAAAACTGGGACCGGGGGTTTTGAAACACACTGCCTACAACTGCGGCTGTATCGTAAAGAGGCTGCTCGGAAACCTTTTCCCCATTTACCCATACTTCTCCCGCCATCTGTCCCTCATAATAATGAGGGATCAACCCGTTAATCAGGCGGGTAATCGTGGTCTTTCCACACCCGCTTTCACCGCAGAGGACAACAAACTGACCATCTTCTATATTTAGATCAATATCCCGGACGCCCCCGGTATTTTCGTTTTCTTCTCCATAGGAAAATGAAATATGGTCAATCTTTATCATAAGCTCACCCCCTTAAAAAACAAAATACCGTCCCATCAAAAACAGCGCAAAACATAAAGCACAGAGCAGAACAGCAATCATGTCCTGAATATGAAAACCAATCTGACATACGTTGGTCCGTTTGACCGGAGCGCCAAGCCCCCGCGTCAGTGCAGCGGCGGAAAGTTCATCCCCAATTTTTACAACGGACACCATCAGCGGTACAAGACGGTATTCCACCATTAAAAATGGGTTTTTCCCACCAAATCGTATGCCTCTCATTTTCATTGCGTCCCGGATTGCCTGGTATTCTTCGCTGATTGTGGGGAAGAAACGAAAAATAACAGACATAGGAATTATAATTTTTTCTGTCAGGTGCATACGTTCCATAGAACCGATAAACTCACTGACTGAGGTTGAAGAAAGCAGATAGGCCCCCGTCATAATGCCTGGGGCAAACCGCGTCATAATGGATGTAATTGCCAAAACCACAAAGGACAACAGACCACTTAATGTCGTCAGAGCTATGCGTTCCAATACAAAACAGGCAAGATATAAAAACAGATACTTGCCTGCCGTTTTGAAGCGGCGTTCCGACAGGATCAGCACAAAGGGGATCAGGCTTAACACAGGTTTTATAAAATTCATAATCCCTTCGTTGCTGGTGCTGAACATCAATGTAGTAACCGTCAGCAGCAAAATCAACTTCGTGCGCGGATCAAGCCGAATCCCTCTGCGATTGTCCGTTGTGGCAGAGAAGGATACCCCCTCCATCATGCAATTCCCGCTTTCGCAAAGTGTTTTTTCAGGAGTGCTTTTCCAAGCAGACCGCCCAAAATGGCAAAGACAAAAATCCCGGCAACCACAAGGATAATGCTCCACATCGGCATGACCGCCATTACCCGATCGGCGTATTCCTCACCGAAACTGGCGGCAAAGCTGGCCCAGGAGTCCTCGACCATAAAATACATGGGGATGTATGTACCGACCATCCACAGACTGAATACTGCATAACCAAGAATACTTTTCTTTGCACTTTTATAATCGCCGGATTTCAAAATCAGGTCTCCAAGCAAGCCGAAAATCAGCCCCATAGGCACACCCCAGAAACCCATGCCGGTAAGCCCCATCAGCAGGCCGCTCAAAACGCCCATGATTGTAACCATGCCGAATTTCTTAACCCTGGTGAGGAACAGCATGAAAGGGATGCCGGTAATCAGCGACCACAGACTTCCGAGGACAGGAAGAAAGATCGGAACAAACCCAATGGGAATAGCAACACAGCACCCGATGACAAAGTAAAGAACCGTGAACAGACCGAGGTTAATCAGGTCTTTTGTTTGTAACTTGTTATTCATAACGAATACCTCCATTCATTTGCTGGTTAGCATTTACTAACCTCTTTATAAGATACCATAGTACGACACAGTTCTCTACAACCAATCGTCTTTTTAGCTCCAAACAGCAACGAGTTTTAAGGTTGACTGGCTGGGTTCCTGCTTTTATAATAGAATTGCCAATTCAAGCAGGCCCGCCAAAAAACCGAATAGTAGGAGTTATGAAATGAAGATAGATGAAATCATTAAGAAAAGCATTGAAGTCCCCGGTATATCCATAAAACGCAGTGAATATAGCGCCGAGCTCATCTTAAAAGAGAAAGATGGAAAAGGCTCTATGACCTTTTTCCCATTGTTTCCCGGACTCACCTTAGCCTATATTTTTATAAATTCACCCACATGGGCAGCTCCGGACTTTCGTGATAATGGCTCCATAGAAACAGGCCCGCTGCTCTTAAATTACTGCGTAACCGGGCGGTGTGAGCTCATTCTGAATAACGGAAACTTTGTGTATGTGAAAGACGGTGAAATATCTCTGACAGAACGCTTTGCCAGACAGCAATATGTTTATCCCCGCCGAATTTATGAAGGTATGGAGTTTTTTATTGATATGGATGCCGCAGCAGAGCAAAGTGCCTGGATACAAACGGAATTTGATATTGATTTCCACAAAATCAGAGAGCTTTACTGCCCGGCTGGAAGCACTTATATCTCGGCCATTTCTCCCGAAATAGAAGAAATACTAAAAAAACTGTGGTCCTTGTTGGATATCTCTGTGCCGCTTTCCATTATGCAAATGAAAATCTATACCCTGGCGCTTTTTTCGCTGCTCCAGAATCTGAAAGAAATACCGCCTTCTCAAGCCTGCACATTCTTCACAGAAACACAGGTAGATATTGCAAAGCGTGTGGAAAAAATCATCACTTCTGATCTGCGCCAGCACCATCCTGCGTGGGAACTGGCTGCACAGTTTTCCGTCAGTGAAACCAGCCTGAAAAACTATTTCCGGGGAGTTTTTGGACAGAACATCTCCGTGTATCTGCGTGAAACCCGTATGAAAAAAGCCGCAGAATTACTTTCTACCACAAAGCTGTCTGTAGCAGAGGCAGCGGAGCAGGTTGGATATATAAACCAGAGCAAATTTGCTTCGGTATTCAAAAAGCAATTTGGACTATCGCCGCTGGAATATAGGCGTTCAAAGAATTTGGAAAACGGATAAGACTAAGGCCGGGATTTGCCGCTTGTCAGCAAAATCCCGGCCTTACTTATGCTTAAAATTTCATGCGTAAATCAATTCTTGAAAAATAACTTCCTCCGCCTGTGCTTTCAGCGTGTTCATCAGCCCCACCCAGCGCATGGGGTCACGGGCTTTCAGTTCCTCGGTGACGCCCGCCGCCTCCATCATGCGGGGCAGCATGGCGTCCATCCGTTCACGCGCCGCCCGGTCAATCTCCAACAGGTGCGGGTACAGCTTTTCGCTCAAAATCAAGCTGCTGTAAAGGCCGGGCCGGTGTTCCTTCAGGTAGCGTTGCCGCATACGGCCATACTTGCCGATGGGGGCCTCCGGCTGCTCGGAAAGTTTCAGATCAGGGATGTAGTAATCTCCGCAGCGGGTGTAAGTCAATTCGCTCATGTTCATTCTCCTTTGCACTGTGATGGTTAAACTGTGGCACTGGCCGATACGGTGGCCTTGCGCGGCTCCTGCCTGGGTAACTGGCTGACGGTGGTAAAAATGCCCTTCTCCATGTCCTCGGCCCGGATTGTGGCCTTTGCTGCCTCCACCTGGGCCTTGCGTTTGGCGTTGTAGTGTTCTTCCCATTCCTTCTGCTTGCCGTTGGCCTTGCGGCGTAAGTAGTTCTGGTGAAGCCTGTCCTTGCGTTCCTCCTTCTTCCGCAGTTCTTCCTGTTCCTCCGGGGTCAGGGGAACCGGCTGCAAGGCGGGCGGGATATACCGGCCCACAAAATTGAAGTAGATTTCAACCTCCTGCGTAGTGTCCTGGCTGCCTTTTCGGGCGCGTTCGTGGACAAGGATTTTCTCTACAAACTCGTTGAGCATGGTGTTTGTCAGAGCGTCAAAATTCTCATACTTATCAATCAGGGCTATAAATTTCTCTGCGGATTTCTGGCTCTGCTCATAGCCGGTAACAGCCTTTTCCAGCTCCGCAATTTCAATCTCAAGTGCGTCCTGCTCTTTGGCATACTGTGCATCAAGCGCCCTATATCGTGCATCCGGCAGCTTGCCGAGGGCGTTGTCCTCATAGATTTTGCAAATCAGTTTTTCCAGTTCTCCGGCTCTCTTTTGGGCAGCAGCCAGACGCCTGCGCTTTTTCGATATATCGGCACTCTGTTGAGCAACCTGCGTCTCCTGAACAGTGTGAATAAATTCCGTCCGGTCATTTCTCGAATATTCAGCGATAGCCCGGAGCGTGTCGGAAACCAATGTCAGGACAGCACTCTCATTGATACGGTGTTGTGTAGGGCATAGTGTCCCACACGGAACTTTGGTATAATTGGAACAGGTATATTGAGAAATCCGCTTGCCATTGTTGGTGCGGTGGACATACATCTTGCCGCCGCAATCGGCACAATAGAGCAAGCCTGTGAGGGGAGCCGCTTCGCCCCAGCCGTTTGGATAACGCCGTACATTGCTGCGGATTTTCTGCGCCAAATCAAAGGTCTGCTGGTCGATAATGGCTTCATGGGTATTCTCAAAGATCGTCCATTCGTCCTCAGAAACATAGTGGCTTTTCTTGTCCTTAAAGTGCTTGCGGGTCTTGAAATTGATGGTATGCCCTAAATACTCTCGTTTTTTCAAAATGTTCACGATGGTAGATGATCCCCATCCATAGGGGTCTTTGACCGGCTTTGAACGGTTCACACCCTCGTTGAAGCGGGCAAGGTGTACGACAGGAATTTCAATCCGGTCTGTGGATAATTTGCAGGCGATCTGGTAAGGCCCATATCCCTCCAGCGTGAGGGAGAATATACGGCGTACCACTTCGGCAGCTTCCTCATCTACCAGCCAATGCTCCCGTTTTTCGTCCCATAAGTAGCCGTAAATCACAGTGCCGGTCAGGTGCTTGCCACTCATGCCTTTTGACTTAAACACAGAGCGGATTTTCCGGCTGGTATCACGGGCGTAAAATTCATTCATAATGTTGCGAAACGGGGTAAAATCGTCATCGCCTTTCAGACTGTCCACACCGTCGTTGATGGCAATCAGACGAACGCCTCGCTGCCGCAAAATCTCCATAACTTGACCGACCTTCAGATAGTCGCGTCCTAACCGGCTCATGTCCTTGATGACGATTGCCTCTACACGCCCTGCCTCCACTTCCTCCATCATCGCCAAAAATCCGGGGCGGTCAAAACGGGTGCCTGAGATACCATCATCGGTAAAGTGCGTAGGGTTGGGCAGCCCATTCCGGCGGGCAAAATCCTCTAACATCTGTTTTTGGTTGGATATGGAATTGCTCTCGCCCTGTAACTCATCGTCCCGGCTCAGGCGCTCGTACAGTGGGGTAATTTTTTCATTTCTCATGGCTGTACCTCCTGAAACAAAAATGCTCTAAGTGATTGCTTCACTAACCATGACAAAATCATGATTAAGAAGTCACTTAGAGCATATATCACCGGCAGCCAGCTTGTATTTTTTATACTGACGGACTGCAAAGTGATTCGGCTTTT
>OGYE01002348.1_pt1 | contig 11644 bp, 7 predicted proteins | sample 1576471 | NCBI WGS metagenome assembly OGYE01 (sample SAMEA3541532, study PRJEB24748) | human gut metagenome | biome: human gut; feature: human-associated habitat; material: faeces | place: China | collected 2012
TGTTATTGTCTGTCTGCTGACTCTTTGTTGTTTCAGGTGCCTTTGTTGTCTGTTCCTGCTTCTTTGTTGTTGTTTCAGGTGCCTTTGTTGTCTGTTCCTGCTTCTTTGTTGTCTCAGGGGCTTTTGTTGTCTGTTCCTGCTTCTTTGTTGTTGTCTCAGGTGCCTTTGTTGTTGTTTCCTGACTCTTTGTTGTTGTCTCAGGTGCCTTTGTCGTTGTTTCAGGTGTCGTTTGATTGTATGTTCCTGTTTTATTTGGGTTCAATATAATAACTATAGCCTTTCCGTCATCTGATGATATTTCAACAACATTATATTTATATGTTACATAATCTGATGCCGGATTTATAAATACTCCTGTGCCTTGTGTTTTTGTCACATTGCGGCCATTTATGGTAGCTTTAAAGTTTCCTGCTCCCATTCCACCTACTGCCATATATAATTCACCAAAGCCTGTATTTTGGAACTGACACACATTTAATTTACCTTCAATCAATGCATATTTACAACCTAATAGTCCTTTATCAAATTCACCATTATTATTGTTAGCAATATCCTTATAATTTAATGATTCGTATTTCGAATCACCTGCTGCAGGTTTTGTTGTTTCTAAAACCTTAGTAGTCGTTTCAGATATCTTAGTTGTTGTCTCAGGTGCCTTTGTTGTTGTCTCAGCTACTTTAGTTGTCGTAGTTTCAGGTGCCTTTGTTGTCTCTATATTGCCTCCATTTGCTTGTATTTTTCCATAGCCATATTCCGATTTATAACCACCATTTTCATCGTATCTTATAAAATAAAATACAATATATTTTCCTTCATCACCTTTTAAGCTTCTTGTATGACTCCAACCTGTATCTGTTGCTTCCATTCCCCATGAAACAAATCCTACTTCTGCTTTACTTTCTGCTAATTCTTTTGCTTCACTTTCTGTATTTACCACCTTATAAAGCACACTAACTGCATTGTATTTTTTATCACCTACTATAGTAAATGTTCCATTAACATTTGCATCAAATGTAAGGTACATATCTTCATTTACAGAAATTGTTCCTGCCGGAATCCATTTTGCATATAAAGTGATGTTTCCATTTACCTTTGATGAAATAGCGTCCACTTTTGTGTTGTATGTACTTTCCTTATACCATCCTGCAAAATCATATCCATCCCTTTTAGGTGTATCAAGTGTTATCTGCTGTCCATAAATATAGCTTGTCGGATATAATCCTGTATTATTTTTAACTCCTCCTACTAAATCATAAGAAATGCTATATGTTTCTCTGTTGTAGTACATTTTTAATACAAGACTTCCATTTGCATTTACTGTTCCCTGTTTAATATTATTTGAATTTGAATTATCAAATTTAAATCCTGTAAAATTCTTTTCTGTTGCAGTTACATTTGCTCCTGCATCTGCGTATTTCACTTCACTTCCTAACAATGAATAATTATTTGAATTTAAATCTTTTCCATAATATTCTACAACATATGAAGATTTATTAACTTCATTTGCATTTACTGTCGTCATTGTGTTAGGTGATGCTTTTATTGATACTGTCTGTCCGCTTTTACTTGTAAATGTTACCGTTTTTGCTGTATTTGAAGCATTGTATGCTACATATGTATATACACCGTTTTTGTTAAACACGGAAGCTGTCGGACTATTTGATTTAAATGTCAAATCAGGTGTACCATAATCCTGCAATGCTCTTATAAAATGATAAGTATGTGCCTGTGATTCACCATCATTTATTGCATTTTTTGTCCATACTGTGTTCATTGCGTAATCAGGATCTGCTATTGCATAATATTCAGCCCACATATCATTCCAATGTTCAGTGCTTCCACCTTTGGCATTTTTATAAGTTTTATCTGCATTGTAATATTTTTTAATGTAATCTTTTCCTGTTATTTTATTTGCATTTTTTCCTAAATAAAATGACCATGAATTAATTGGGCAAATCTGTATTCCCTGTGTGTACTGCTGACCAAACCATGTACTATAGTCAACTTTTCCACCCCAAACCATTGATGCCATAGGAGCATCAAACTTAGTTGAATCAATTTTGTATGTTTCTTCGTCTTTATCAAACCAATATTCATCAGCTGCCTCTGATTCTGTTGTATAAAGATAAATACCTAAATCTCTAATCTTTGTATTATTTGTAAGTTCTCCAAATAATATAATTCCTGCCCACGCATTTATTGCTTCAGATGTTGATTCCTGGTTATTACCTGTTCTCTCATCTTCATATCCTGATGCCCATGAATGTCCTTCATAAGGTGAAAAACTTCTTAAATATGGATATGCATTTCCACAATCTGCAACACATTCTTTATTATTTCTATATGGACAAGCTATATCATAAATTAACTGCTTTACTACATCTTTATAATTATTTAACCATTCCCTATCGTATAAACCTACGCTTGCTGCAGATTCAATAAAATATCCATAATGGAAATGATGATCATTAAACTGGTCAACTGAATTAAATGATGACTGGAATCCTAATAGAGCTCCAACACCTTCTCCTAAATATGTAAAGTAATGCTTGTCACTATTTCCTGAATATGTAAACCAGTCTTCTAAGTTCTTTTCAAGTCCGTTTAATACTTTCTGTGCATTTCCTTCATCTCCAACTGCTTTAGCAGCTGCAACAACCTGTGCAGAACGATTTAATTTCTTTCCATGATAATATGTTTCATTTCCTTCATCATTTGCAAGAGTCCAATTTCCTGCTCCTGTCATGTATTTATTAACGAAGTTATTTACATATTTCTGTAATTCTTCTCTTCCTTGTGAATCATCACTTGAAAGACTTGGCATATATGGAATAATACCGTTGTATGTCATATTTGTAGTATATGATGAGCCCTTTATGAACTTCATATACCCTCTCAAAGTAATGGCTTTATTGTCCATATATGTAACATTGCTCATATTCTTATACTGATGTGGTAAAATTCCCATTATTGTTCCATCAGCAGTACTTTCTGCTTTCTTTGAAAATGAATATGTATATTTTGTCTGAACATTTCCCGTGCTTTCATTATAAGAATAGTCTGCTGTTGTATTTGTAATAATATTAAATGCATAAGGTCTATATTCTTTTGCATATTTAATACCCATGTTGTTATCAATATTTCTGCTCTCACATAACCATGCAACAGACATATAAGCTTTGTTGTTTGATGGGAATGTGAATTTTAATTTTCCTATTTTATCATTGTTTGTTTTGTCTGTTGTTCCCATATGTGTAACAGTTGTATTTTCCGGTAAAAATACTGCATAATATTGGTATGTTGCACTTGGATATCCATTTACTGAACTTGTAATATCATTCGTTCTGAATACAACCATTTTTGAGCCATTATATGTATCTTCATAAATAATTTCACTTGGGAATGTAACACGTAATTTTTCCAAATAAATTGTATTTGTATTTTCCATTTCAATAAAAGCGAATGGACTTCCCTGAGTCATTGTTGTATACATCTTCTGACCCGCATTTTGTGGATTTGTTGTAACTGCCTTATATGACCAGTCAGTTACTTCATCTATATTGTTGTTTGTGCATGTCCAATCCGGTGAAATTTTAAAATCACATAACGTATCATTATCCTTAATATTGTAAGCACTTACATTTGTATTACTGCTTGTCATTGCCGGTTTTGTCACACGCAAACCATCTTTTTTCATTAAATAGCATAATGGAAGTGCATAGGCTGTTCCTGATAATGCATTTGTAGAGTCTGTGTCCCTATCTCCTTCTAAATCCCACAACCAGTTACTTGCCCAGTCATTTGTATCCAGTGCCTTATGCTTACTGTTATAATTATCTGTTGTAAATCTGTATTTTCCCTGTGTTGAAGTTCTTGGAAGTTTTGCTGCATCCGGTTCATTTGAACCTGTTCCAATGCTTCCTACTCCTAACTTTGTTGTTGGCAAATTATCAGCATTAACATTTTTTGCTGTATCAGGCAAAGCAAATGAACTTACCGTCAATGCTAAACTTAGTGCCACTGAAATCCCTTTCTTAAAATTTCCTTTCATCTTTTCCTCCTGGATAATATGTATTGCCCCCGCCCTTTGGTCGGCGGCTATTCGTCGGAAACATTTATTAAAAATGAATTTTGTTCATTTTGTTTCCCCTAGATAATATGTATTGCCCCGTCCTTCGGTCGGCGGCTATTCGTCGGAAACATTTATAAAAATTGAACTTCGTTCATTTTGTTTCCTCCTGGATAAACATATACATATCTAATCTTATCAAGAAACGTTTTTATATATAATGTTCTTTTTTTTATAAGGGTGTTGTTTTTTTTAGATACCGGGGTTATAAATATGAAATCTTAGTGTAATTATATAGGTAGTTCTTATAATTACTTTTAAATAGATGTTGAGGTCAAAATTTCCAAACTTTGATGCCTACGAATTGTTCCGTGCTACTCATTCCTACAATTCTAACCATCTTTTAAATAATATAATACATAATTTTTCAAATCATAATTGCCCCATAAATACCAATATGTTAATATAAAATCGAACAAAAGAGAAAGGATAAAGAATATGAAAAAATCAAAGAAGTTATTATGTTTATTACTTACATTTTTATTAGTATTAACTTCTATTTCATTTTCACCTGCAAAAGTTAAAGCAGAGTCAGATGATTACACAGACGATTATGTATTTGGAGAAAAAGATTTTTTCAGTGCAAGTGATACACCTAATGATAAGGATATGACCTTTACTGCAACTGAAGATGGCTTGTATTCCGTAAGAATCAAGACTATAGAAGGTTTTAATAATCTGAGCGTTGCCAAGGATGCTGATGGCAACGAGATTAAACCTTACGCAAGAGATTATCGTATTGGAGACAGAACTCGAATTGACTATTATCAGCTTAAAAAGGGACAGGTTTTCACTGTTAGGTTTACCCTTCATGCCAATTCAAGCGTCTTGATTATTGCCGATATTGTTAGGGAAATAAAAAAGGACGATGAGTTTAACTTTACCGGTGAATATGATGTTTCTTATTATTATGATCCAACGAAAGATTATCATCAATATAAGTTAGGTTGTCTTATGGATACTGATGACAATGGTAATAATGTACTTAATGCCAGAGTCAGATATTTTCAGAATGAAAACAATGACGAACTGGATTATTTAAACGTTCCTGATGTTTATATGAACAGTGTTCTTTCATCAATGCGCCCTAATAGTAGTACTCCTTATATTATTAATTTTTATTCCCATGGCACAAGCTATTCTTCAAAGGATGCTTCCACTGCCCAATCAAAAATTAAGTTTGTTAGAATGGAAGGCAATACCGGTATTGATTTAAATGAGCCTGATGAGCCATTTAATCTTATCGAAAATCAGAATGGAGAGATGATTACTAATGAGTTCGGTCACTCTTATTTTAAGTATAATTATTCTTATTTGAGTTTTATAAAGTCTTATACTATTCATTACTATGATGGAGATATGGAATTTCCTGCCAACTCTCATCCTACTACTGAAAAGGACCCTTACAGTCCTTATACCGGTTATTATTTGACCTCTGTAGACACTCAGGGCACAAATCATTGGACTGTTGGAAGCGACAATACTTTCCTTATTCGGGCAGGTTCTTATGAAAAAGAAATTCCTGTAACTATTAAGACTTACGACCAGCTTGACCGTTTTATGTTTTTCGGAGATACAACCCTTAAGCTTAAGCCAAATGCACCTTTAAGACGTTCTTTAAGTTTTACTCCACCTGAGGACGGACCATATACTTTATTTGTAACTGTGGATAGCCACTCTGATTCCTGTAATGATACTATAGCTTTTAATACTACTGATCATTCCCTTAACCGTGACTTTCCTGATCAAACAACAAAACTTGCTAATGGCAAGACTTTGTATGAATATAGAAATCTGAATCTTGAAAAGGGTACGAAATATACTTTTGACTGTTATTTAATTCATAGTGACAGCGAAGCATCGGATGAAACTGTTAATATGACTTTTAATTTTAAGAACCCTGCCATTATCAGTTCTTTTAGTTTGAATCAGACAGGACTTGATCCTGTGCTTGTGGATGGCATTGACAATATTTCAGGTTCTTACAAATATTCACTACCGGATTATATTAACAGCGTTGATGTAACTTATGCCGATGGAACTGTTGTTAAATATACATATGATGAGGCTTCTGATTCATATACAACAGATGCCCCTGACAAATATACAGTATATCCTCTTACAATAGAGAACCCGGACAACTGGTCCTCCGGTTATAATTATGTATATTTTAATATTGATGGTAGAAGCAAAGCATTAACACTCTCTGTTTATGACAAAGAGCGTTTTAAATATAATCTTAACTCAATCGGATTAGACCAGACTGATACGGTTCGTTTTTATAGAGATGATGCTAAGAGCTACTATAAATTTTATAAGTTTGTTCCTGAAACAAATGGCACTTATAATTTGAAAATGAATGTAACACCACATGATGATAATTGCCGAATTTCAACGTATTATAATGTTTATCATAACGGTGAACTGGTTTCAACAAACTACAATGTTGAAAATATTACACCATGCATTTTTAAAGCTGGTGAGGAATATATTATAAAATTCTTTGGAATTCACAAGAACTGTGATAATACGGATCTTAATTATATGAGTCCTCAGATTAAAGTATTAAAAGTTACAGATGAACCGGAAACATCAGAAGTTGAATCTACTACCAAATCGGCAGACACAGAAACTACTACTAAAGTATCGGATGTTGAAACTACCACTAAAACATCGAATATCGAAACTACTACTAAAGTATCAGATGTTGAAACTACTAGTTCAGATATTCCTTCTGTAACTGATATTGAACAACCTACTACTAAATTTGATTCAAATGTTAACCCTGGAAATTCCGGTAACAATGGTTTTTCCTCAAAAGAAACTACTAAGACAAATGAATCACCAAAACAAACTGTAGCATCTTCTAACAACTCATCAAACGAAGTTGTTAAACCAAAAGCTACAAAAATTAGCAGGATTAAAACAGCTAAGAAATCCATTACCATTACATGGAATAAAGTAAAAAATGTAAAAGGATATGAAATCCAAGTTGCAACTAATAAAAAATTTAAGAAAAATACGAAAAAAGTTCTTCTAAAGAATAAAAACATTTCGCAAACTACTATTAAAAAATTAAAATCCAAGAAGAAATATTTTATCCGCATTCGTACTTATAATTACATTAATGGAAAAATTAGTTATTCTAAATGGATTAATGTAAAATCTGCAAAAACTAAATAGTTTGTTACTATAAACAAAGCATTTAAAATATTATTTTAAATAAAGCAAAACCTGTCATTTTAACAATGTAAAATGACAGGTTTTTTTATCTTTATTTTTTATAAAACTCAACCAATAATTTTCCCATTTTTGATAAATCAGAATATGTATATCCATATTTTTTATAACAGTCAGCTTTCAGCAATGACGCACTTTCATTCTTATTACTTAAGCTCCAGCAACAGTAGCCTATTCCATTACTTTTAAGGTAATTTAACCATTTATAAAGACTACTTTTATTTATGTTTCCATTTCCATTGGCTTCACAGCCACTAAATTCTGTACAAATCACAGGAAGTTTATTTGAAATTGCTTTTTTTACTTTATTCATATAGTAATCCTGATGTGTTGCTGCATAAAAATGAATTGCATACATGATATTTTTACCATTTTTAACTGGAGACATTGATGCCACATCCACATCCTGACTCCATGTTGGTGTGCCTACTATAATAATAGATTTCTTTGCATATTTTCTTATAACTTTTATTATTGGATTAGCATATTTTTTAATATCATTCCATGTTGTATTTCCATTTGGTTCATTACAAATTTCAAACATTACATTTTTATTCTTCCCATATTTTTTCGCCATTTTTTTAAAAAATTGTTTGGCTTCATCCTTATGTTTTAATGGATTTTGGTCATTCAGCACATGCCAGTCAATAATAACATACATTCCTAACTTCTTTGCGTTCCCAACAGCCAAATCTATTGTCTTAAGCAATTTCTTTCTATTAGTATCATCTGTAACACAATAACCATTATAATCTTCTGTATACATTGCAACTCTTATACAATTTACGCCCCATTTATCACGTAATATTTTAAATGAATTGTAATTAACATAAGGTTCTCCAACATCCCAATTAATTCCATGCGTAGAAACACCTTGAATTTGAATTTCTTTTCCGTATTGATCTACTAATTTTGTTCCTTTTACATTTAATCTTCCATGTGCTCCAACCGGTGTTTTTTTGTAAGCTACTGTTTCTATTTTTTTGTCCGCAGGAATTACATTTACATATGAAACTATTAAACTAAATACTATCATAATTGTAATTATAATTTTCAACTTATATGATACTTTTTTCATATATTTTCCACTCCAATTTTAATACTTTATTTAAAATCGTATACTTTATAATACCATACTTTTATAATTCGAGCGTATCTATTATTTTCTTTAAAGAATCAGCTGACTCCTTAAGTTTTAATGCCTCTTCTCCATTTAGATTTATTGGTACATCTGATTCAATACCATCTGCACCTACAATAACCGGCATACTTAATGAAACTCCTTCAATTTCATATTGACCATGAATCATGTGTGATACCGGTATAATTGATTTTTCATCTCGCATAATAACTTCACATATTCGTTTTACAGACATTGCTATTCCATAATATGTAGCATGTTTTTTATTTATTATTTCATAAGCACTATTCTTTACTTCTGTTGCAATTTCTTCAGTATTTTCCTTATGCTTATAGTGTCCTCTCATCTCGCACATTTCACTTAAAGGAACTCCTGAAACATTTGCTGACGACCACGCTACTACCTCGCTATCACCATGTTCACCTATGATAAACGCATGAACGCTTCGACTGTCTACAGATAAATGTTCGCCGAGTTTATATCTTAATCTTGCGCTATCTAAGACTGTTCCTGAACCAATTACTCTGTTTTCAGGAAGCCCTGACAACTTTATTGCCACTTGAGTTAAAATATCCACAGGATTAGCCACTATAAGCAATATTCCTGAAAAATTTCTTTTCGCTATTTCAGGTATTATCGACTTAAATATAGCAACATTTTTATTTACAAGGTCAATTCTTGTTTCTCCCGGCTTTTGTCCTGCACCTGCAGATATAATAACAATAGCTGCATCTGCCACATCGTCATAATCACCGGCATATATTCTCATCGGGCTGGCAAATGGTATTCCATGACTTATATCCATAGCCTCTCCCTCTGCTTTATCCTTATCTGCATCAATAAGAGCTATCTCTGTAAATAATCCGCTCTGCATTAATGCAAATACTGATGCTGAACCTACGAATCCACATCCTATCATAACTGCTTTTTTAGAATTAACAATTTGAGTTTTCATAATAATTTTTCTCCTAATACCTTTTTTATTTTTATCGTTTTCTTTTGCTATAAAAAAATTCACAGCTTAATTTATATAGTATTTAATTATTCCTCGCAATCCTCCTCTTTCTCTAAACATAACGAACAAATTCCTTTAAAAAATATATCATGGCTCAGAAACTTTATTCCATGAACATTATTAATTTTCTCAGTTAAATCTTTAACCTCATCCATATCAACATCAGAAACATCACCACATTTAATACATCTAACATGATAATGATCCTTTAGTGTAAAATCAAAACGATCCGGTCCGTCAGGAACTTCAACCTTTCTAATTTTTCCTTCTTCAACTAAAATTCCTAAATTTCTATAAACAGTTCCTTTTCCAATTGTCGGATGCTCTTTTTTAATGAATTCATACACTTCTTCTGTAGTTGCATGTCTTTTCATTTCATTTACAGCCCTTAAAACTAAATCTTTTTGGATTGTATTTCTTCTTACTTTCATAATTTCTCCTTATTAGGAATTGTTCTTAATAAGGATTATATATATTTCATGTTAGTATGTCAATGTAAATTAGGAATGATTACTATTTTGTTTCAGTAACAAAATGTCAATAGTTTTTTAATCACTTTTTCAAAAAAGGCAAAAAATAGAACGTATAGTTAATTTCCATACGCTCTATCTCATATTTCATATTAAATTTTTGAATTCTACAAACTGGAATTTATCGCAATATTTCATTCTTGGATTATACTCGCTTATAGATAATTGGTTCATCATATCCAAAAGTTTTCTTTCCATTAACTTCCATGCTTTCAGATACCTCCAGACAACTATCAGAAAACTTTTCCCAAAGCTTAAATGTCATTATCGGTGAAAACTGGCTTGTACTGCCTCCTTCCCAGATTCCATCTTTCTCATGATAGAGCGCCGGAGTGAATTTTTCAGATTTTTTCAATTCAGTGTAGTCAGCATTTTTCATAGAATCATATGAAAACGTACTTTTATCTTCTCCTTCTGGTATTTCATAAGAATACAACACAATTCCGTCTTCTTTCTCTGTAATAAGGAAAAGATGTGGGGAAGCATGGCGTTTACCATTTGTCTCATAGTAGCTTTCTTCAACAACAAATTTACCATTAAAATCTTTAGGAAGGTTTAAAATTTTCTCATTACAGATTGTATTAATGTGTTCTGCATAAGGATATGTTTTCCCTTCTCTCTGCATATTATCAAACTGCTCTTTGTTATTAAAGTGTCCCGTCATCATATTAATAAAATTATCGAGCTTCATCATGCTTTTTACCTCCAAATTCCGATTTCTCAGTTTCAAAAACTGGAAGTTATTACTTTCTGCATAGTGTGTTTCCTAAAATGATAATTACCACGACATCAACCAAAATAATCCCCAATGCAATATATACAAAAAATGCAGGCAAAATATTTTCAAACAAGCCCATAGTTAATGCAAGAATTGCTATAATAGACATTCCAATTCCCATTGTTCTGCATAACTTCTTTTCATTATATTTTTCCTTTTCTTCTTTTGAAGCTGTATTATATCCGGAAATTAACCAACTTCCATGTCCAGAAATCAAAACTATGGAAAGTACAGCAAATATTATAAATCCAACATATACTACCCAGTCTGGTCCAGTTGATAAGTCTGCCAGTTTCATTTGTATAACACCTCCCACGAAATACCGATTTTCTTAATTCTACAAACTGAAATTTTGCACTCTGTTTTACAATTTCGTATATCGTCAAGCATTGCGTGGAAGCCTGCGGGGGCGAGCTGCATTATTACAATCAATACCCCAAGGGATTCACCGTCTCCATTACGCTCAAGGCTTGTGACAAATAACCCTACCGCTGTATCATTCGAATAGGGAACAGCTTGTGTAAAATCGTTGAAACAGATTGTTTTACTTTCTTTTTTCATCGGAATCATCCATACGCTCCTCCTTTTTTCATGAAAAGCTCACTCTCCGTTGAGAGTAGTTTCCTGCGGCGTTTGTAAGGAAACGTCTTTGACGAGATCGGATTCAACAAGTTTTATCCTGTAATAACACAATGGTAGACTTTTACAAAACTTTTACAAAACGTTGAACTTTTTTTTACAAACTTTCCGCATAGTCGAGGTGTTCTCTTCTCTTGCCGCCGCCGAGATGTACTCATGTGCGATAAGAGGG
>OGYE01002353.1_pt1 | contig 11621 bp, 5 predicted proteins | sample 1576471 | NCBI WGS metagenome assembly OGYE01 (sample SAMEA3541532, study PRJEB24748) | human gut metagenome | biome: human gut; feature: human-associated habitat; material: faeces | place: China | collected 2012
CCTACGGGAGGCAGCAGTGGGGAATATTGCACAATGGGCGCAAGCCTGATGCAGCGACGCCGCGTGCGGGATGACGGCCTTCGGGTTGTAAACCGCTTTTGACTGGGAGCAAGCCCTTCGGGGTGAGTGTACCTTTCGAATAAGCACCGGCTAACTACGTGCCAGCAGCCGCGGTAATACGTAGGGTGCAAGCGTTATCCGGAATTATTGGGCGTAAAGGGCTCGTAGGCGGTTCGTCGCGTCCGGTGTGAAAGTCCATCGCTTAACGGTGGATCCGCGCCGGGTACGGGCGGGCTTGAGTGCGGTAGGGGAGACTGGAATTCCCGGTGTAACGGTGGAATGTGTAGATATCGGGAAGAACACCAATGGCGAAGGCAGGTCTCTGGGCCGTCACTGACGCTGAGGAGCGAAAGCGTGGGGAGCGAACAGGATTAGATACCCTGGTAGTCCACGCCGTAAACGGTGGATGCTGGATGTGGGGACCATTCCACGGTCTCCGTGTCGGAGCCAACGCGTTAAGCATCCCGCCTGGGGAGTACGGCCGCAAGGCTAAAACTCAAAGAAATTGACGGGGGCCCGCACAAGCGGCGGAGCATGCGGATTAATTCGATGCAACGCGAAGAACCTTACCTGGGCTTGACATGTTCCCGACAGCCGTAGAGATACGGTCTCCCTTCGGGGCGGGTTCACAGGTGGTGCATGGTCGTCGTCAGCTCGTGTCGTGAGATGTTGGGTTAAGTCCCGCAACGAGCGCAACCCTCGCCCCGTGTTGCCAGCACGTTATGGTGGGAACTCACGGGGGACCGCCGGGGTTAACTCGGAGGAAGGTGGGGATGACGTCAGATCATCATGCCCCTTACGTCCAGGGCTTCACGCATGCTACAATGGCCGGTACAACGGGATGCGACCTCGTGAGGGGGAGCGGATCCCTTAAAACCGGTCTCAGTTCGGATTGGAGTCTGCAACCCGACTCCATGAAGGCGGAGTCGCTAGTAATCGCGGATCAGCAACGCCGCGGTGAATGCGTTCCCGGGCCTTGTACACACCGCCCGTCAAGTCATGAAAGTGGGTAGCACCCGAAGCCGGTGGCCCAACCTTTTGGGGGGAGCCGTCTAAGGTGAGACTCGTGATTGGGACTAAGTCGTAACAAGGTAGCCGTACCGGAAGGTGCGGCTGGATCACCTCCTTTCTACGGAGAATTCAGTCGGATGTTCGTCCGACGGTGTGCGCCCCGCGCGTCGCATGGTGCGATGGCGGCGGGGTTGCTGGTGTGGAAGACGTCGTTGGCTTTGCCCTGCCGGTCGTGCGGTGGGTGCGGGGTGGTATGGATGCGCTTTTGGGCTCCCGGATCGCCACCCCAGGCTTTTTGCCTGGCGCGATTCGATGCCCGTCGTGCCTGGGGGCCGGCCGTGTGCCGGCGCGATGGCGTGGCGGTGCGTGGTGGCTTGAGAACTGGATAGTGGACGCGAGCAAAACAAGAGTTTTTGAATCTTTGTTTTGCTGTTGATTTCGAATCGAACTCTATTGTTCGTTTCGATCGTTTTGTGATCATTTTTAGTGTGATGATTTGTCGTCTGGGAATTTGCTAGAGGAATCTTGCGGCCATGCACTTTCGTGGTGTGTGTTGCTTGCAAGGGCGTATGGTGGATGCCTTGGCAGACAGGACCGATGAAGGACGTTTGAGGCTGCGATATGCCTCGGGGAGCCGCCAGCAGGGCTTTGATCCGAGGATTTCCGAATGGGGGAACCCGCCGGCCGTCATGGGCCGGCACCGCGTTCGCGCGGGGGGTACGCAGGGAAGTGAAACATCTCAGTACCTGCAGGAAAGGATGTTCCGTGAGTAGTGGCGAGCGAAAGCGGATCAGGCCAAACCGCGCGCGTGTGACAGGCGCCAGCCGTTGCGCGCGTGGTGTTGAGGGAGCGTGTGTCCGGGTCCTGGCGGGCCCGGCCGGAGTGATAAAACGGCGTGTGAGGCGAACCGGATTGAATGCCGGGCCGCAGAGGGTGATGGCCCCGTAGCCGAACGCGCGTCGTCTCCGGATCGTGTCTCCCAAGTAGCGCGGGACTCGTGGAATCCCGTGTGAATCCGCCCCGACCGTGGGGTAAGCCTAGATATACCTGTCTGACCGATAGCGAACTAGTACCGTGAGGGAAAGGTGAAAAGCACCCCGGGAGGGGAGTGAAACAGTCTCTGAAACCGTGCGCTTACAAACCGTCGGAGCCTTTCGGGGTGACGGCGTGCCTATCGAAAAATGAGTCTGCGAGTCAGTGGCACGTGGCGAGCGTAACCCGTGTGGGGTACGCGTAGCGAAGGCGAGTCTCAAAAGGCGTTTGAGTCGCGTGTCCTGGACCCGAAGCGGGATGATCTAGCCCTGAGCAGGTTGAAGCGCGGGTAAGACCGCGTGGAGGACCGAACCCACCTGGGTTGAAAACCGGGGGGATGACCTGGGGCTAGGGGTGAAAGGCCAATCAAATTCCGTGATAGCTGGTTCTCTCCGAAATGCATTTAGGTGCAGCGTCGGTCGATTGCGTCGCGGGGGTAGAGCTACCGGATGCTTGCGGGCCCTTGTTGGGTACCAACAGCAGCCGAACTCCGAATACCGTTGACGTGTATTCCGGCAGTGAGTCGGCGGGGGATAAGCTCCGTCGTCGAGAGGGAGACAGCCCAGACCGTCGTCTAAGGTCCCGAAGCGTGTGCTAAGTGGGAAAGGATGTGGAGTCGCATAGACAGCCAGGAGGTTGGCTCAGAAGCAGCCACCCTTGAAAGAGTGCGTAACAGCTCACTGGTCTAGTGGTTCCGCGCCGACAATGTAGCGGGGCTCAAGCACACCACCGAAGACGCGGCAGCAATCTTCATGGTTGCTGGGTAGGAGAGCGTCCTGCGAGGGGCGAAGCGGCGGTGGAAACCGGCCGTGGACTTCGTGGGAGTGAGAATGCAGACATGAGTAGCGAGAGACGGGTGAGGATCCCGTCCGCTGGATGACCAAGGGTTCCGGGGCCACGTTCGTCGTCCCCGGGTGAGTCGGGTCCTAAGGCGAGGCCGACAGGCGTAGTCGAATGGATGAACGGGTGGATATTCCCGTACCGACCATGGACCGGCAAAACCGAGACGGTGAGTACTAACCTCCGCCTCGTGGTGGTTCCTTCCTTCGGGTTGGTATCGCCGCGTGGTGTTGGGAGCGTAGCCGCAGTAGGTCAGCGCAGGGGTGACACGGAATGGGAGCCGGCCGCGGAGGTGGTTTTCCGTGGTCAAGCACGCAGCCAGTCATGTAGGCAAATCCGCATGGCGCGCATGGCGAGGTGTGATGATGGGAGCCGTTATGGCTCGATATCCGGTTGTCCAGGCCGTCGAGAAAAGCCTCGGCGTGAGGGCCATGGCCGCCCGTACCCCAAACCGACACTGGTGGTCAGGTAGAGAATACCAAAGCGATCGAGCGAATCCTGGTCAAGGAACTCGGCAAATCACTCCCGTGCCTTCGGTATAAGGGAGACCCGCTGGGGTGAACCGGCTAGCCCGGGGAGCTTTGGTGGGTGGCACAGACCAGGGGGTAGCGACTGTTTACCAAAAACACAGGTGCATGCGAAGGCGAAAGCCGCTGTATATGCACTGACGCCTGCCCGGTGCCGGAAGGTTAAGAGGATCCGTCAATCCCTTCGGGGACGAAGCGGTGAATTCAAGCCCCGGTAAACGGCGGTGGTAACTATAACCATCCTAAGGTAGCGAAATTCCTTGTCGGGTAAGTTCCGACCTGCACGAATGGCGTAACGACTTCCCCACTGTCTCGACCAGGAGCTCGGCGAAATTGCAGTACGAGTAAAGATGCTCGTTAAGCGCAGAAGGACGAAAAGACCCCGGGACCTTTACTATACCTTGGTATTGGCGTTAGGCGCGGATTGTGTAGCATAGGCGGGAGGCTTCGAAGCGGGTGCGCCAGCATTCGTGGAGCCGCAAGGTGAAATACCGCTCTGTTCTCGTTTGACGTCTAACCTCGACAAGTCATCCTTGTCAGGGACAGTGCCTGGCGGGTAGTTCAACTGGGGCGGTTGCCTCCCAAAGAGTAACGGAGGCGCTCAAAGGTCCGCTCAGCCCGGTTGGCAATCGGGTGTCGAGTGTAATCGCACAAGCGGGCTTGACTGCGAGGACGACGGTCCGAGCAGGGACGAAAGTCGGAGATAGTGATCCGGTGCCGGCGCACGGGCGCGGCATCGCTCAACGGATAAAAGGTACCCCGGGGATAACAGGCTGATCATTCCCAAGAGTCCATATCGACGGGATGGTTTGGCACCTCGATGTCGGCTCGTCGCATCCTGGGGCTGGAGCAGGTCCCAAGGGTTCGGCTGTTCGCCGATTAAAGCGGCACGCGAGCTGGGTTCAGAACGTCGTGAGACAGTTTGGTCTCTATCCTCTGCGCTCGTTGGAATCCTGAGGAGGCCTGCCCATAGTACGAGAGGACCTGGGTGGACGAACCTCTGGTATGCCGGTTGTCGCGCCAGCGGCACGGCCGGTTGGCTACGTTCGGGAGGGATAACCGCTGAAAGCATCTAAGCGGGAAGCCTGCTCCAAGATTAGGATTCCATGGATCTTCGAGATCCTGTAGCCCGCATGTTGAACACGTGTTTGATAGGCCGGAGGTGGAAGCCCCGTGAGGGGTGGAGCCGACCGGTACTAACGGGCGACGGCGACACAACAATTCCGATCCTCTTGTGGAGGGTTGGTTCCGCGTCTTTCCTGTGCTGGATCGTCCTGGACGGCAATATGCGTTGGGATGGTCACGAATACGATTTAAACGGTAGGCTTTGCCTCGCGTCCGCTAGCCGGTTCCCAAACCGCCACATGATAATTGAATGGCCGGAATGGCCGCCATGTTTTGGCTGTCGTTCCGTGATCGCGGTTTTGCGGTGGTCATAGCCCTGGTGAGACGCCCGGTCCCATTCCGAACCCGGTAGCTAAGGCCAGGCGCGGCGATGGTACTGCACTCGAGAGGGTGTGGGAGAGTAGCACGCCGCCGCTTCACACGTATTGGGCCTCCCGGTCGAGCCTTTGGCTCCCGGGAGGCCCATTTTTCATGCTCTTTTTCCGGGCTTCCCGGCGGGCGTCGCTCCAGGAACCCCCGTTTTTTCATCACCTCCCGGACCTCCCGGCAACGCCTTTCGGGCTCGTCGAAGGTCCTTATCCGGAGTCTCCACCGGATGTCCGCTTTGAGAACCACTTTTCTCTTTGATGTTTTTTGATTTGAGATTGTGCTGTGGCACCATGGATACACCATAGGAATCATGTGCCAAGGGGATAGCTATGTTTCTTCTTCCAGATCAGCAACTCAGACGTGCCGATCGAGTGATGCGGCAACGACTTGTGCCATATGTGCACGAAACATTATCGCATTGTCAGTTACGCGCTTTTCGCCAATGAAGGCGAACCCGAACAGAGCGCCGACTTTCTTGCCCGTGTCAGGGAAAACAAAGTGGATTTTCTCGACTTCATGGTTCCTGGTGCCTGGGGCACGATATGGGGTACCACATGGTTCGAGGTTCGTGGACGTATCGACCGTGAGTCGGTCAAAGGCAGAGCCGTCGAACTGGTTGTAGATCTGGGATGGAAACGACATCGTGGCCCGGGCTTCCAAGCGGAAGGATTATGCTATCGCCCTGACGGCAGCGTCATCAAAGCGGTGAATCCAGACAATTGCTGGATTCCGCTTATCGATGCCAATGGCGTGGCGAATGTGGAGCTTGACGATGCCGGTCGTTTCACGGTATATGTCGAGGCCGCATCGAATCCACTGGTCGAAGCTGACCTGCCATTCGCGCCGATGAATCTGGGGGAGCGTGCCGACGGTCGTCCATCCGACTATGTGCTCACCACAATGGACGTGTGCGCTTTCAACCAAAACGTGTTCGACTATCTGATGGACTTGGAAACCGTCACCTCGCTGATGAGGGAACTCAAGGATGATGATCCTCGATATTGGCAGCTGGCCAAAGCGCTGCAACGATCACTCAACACATATGACGAGCGTGATATCGCCGGAACTCTGGAGCCAGCCAAGGAAAAGCTTGCCGGGGTATTATCCGAACCCGCATATTCCAGCGTCATCCATCATGTCGCGGTCGGCCATGCGCATATCGATTCCGCATGGCTGTGACCCGTGCGCGAAACCCACCGTAAAGTGGCCCGCACGGTGTCCAACGTGCTTGCCCTGATGGACGAGGATCCGGATTTCACGTACGCGATGAGTTCCGCCCAACAGTATGCGTGGCTGGAACAGGAACATCCAGACCTGTTCGCGCGCATGCTGCAGCGCATCAAGGAAGGACGATTCATTCCCGTCGGCGGAATGTGGGTCGAATCCGATAACATGCTGCCCACAGGTGAGTCGCTGATCCGCCAGATCACGTTCGGCATGCGTTACTTCCGTGAGCATCTTGGCGTGGAACCAAAAGGACTGTGGCTTCCCGACAGTTTCGGTTATTGCGGGGCATGGCCGCAAATCGCACGTCGTGCCGGTTTCGAATGGTTCCTCACACAGAAGATCTCATGGAACGACACCACGAAATTCCCCCACCATTCCTTCGAATGGGGCTGAACCAATTCCACGACATTCTTCCCGGATCGGCGATCGCATGGGTGCATCGGCAGGCGCGTGCGGACTACGTGCGCGACATCGCAAGACTGCGTGATATCGCCGCTGAAGCGGGTGCTTCCATCGCATCGGTGCGGGATGATGCCGACATGCGATCGAACGCGGCCATCGTCCCATATACGGCAAAGAATGGCGATTCGTGGATTGCTCGCACCGCGGCAGTGGGAACGCAGGATGATGACGCGAACGGCACCGACGCGGTCGCCGATGAATCCACCATCGCAACGACATGCGACGACGGTCGAATCATACTTGACAACGGTTTGCTACGTGCCATCATCGCACCAGACGGTACGGTCCGTTCACTGATCGACCTTGATAATGGACACGAACTGGTGCCCGACGGCAGTGGAATCGGGCATTACGAGCTTCTCCGCGACGAGCCATACGAGTGGGACGCATGGGACATCCAGCGCGATGCCTTCCTCAGCGCCGAAGGCATCGATGACTCGCATGTGGAACGAGTGACGGAGACAAAACGCGGCGGAGCCACCGTGCACGTGTCCAGCACCACCGACGGGGTGTCCATCGATGCCTGCATTACATTGCGGGCAAAGTCGAAAAGCCTTGAATTCCGGACCAAAGTGGATTGGCGGGCATCCGAACGATTCCTCAAAGTCGACATTCCCATGGCTATCCAGGCCGACCGGGCGCAGTACGAATGCCAGTACGGCATGGTGGAACGGCCCATTCAGAAGAACACACGTTCCGACGAGGCGAAATACGAAAGCTGCACGCACCGGTTCGTACGCGTCGCCGATGCCGGCTATGCGGCTGCGGTCGTCAACGCCAGCACCTACGGTTCCGACGTTTCGCCGATTCACCGGAACACGGCTTCCGGGCCGGTGCGTGGCACGATGATTCGACTTTCGTTGCTGTCGTCCCCGCTATACCCCGATCCGAACACTGACAAGGGCGTGCATGAGTTCGCGTGGAACGTTGTGGCGGATGCCAGTATGCCGGCTGTGCTTGACGAGGCGAACCGTCTCAACGCGGCCGTGCTGCCTGCCGTGCCGGCGTTCGATCCGCTGGCGCAGCTCAACCCGGTGGATGGCGTCATGGTGCTTGACTGGGTCAAGCTTGCCGATGACGGTTCCGGTGATCTGATACTGCGCGTCTATGAGGCGGTCGGCGGCGAAGCCCATGCGAGACTTGCCGTCAACGCCGCTTTGGGGAAGGCCACGGTACGCGAGTGTTCCATTATGGAGGATGCGCGGCTGGATGCCGAATTGCCCGCGGCTTTTGCCGACGGTGATCCGTCCGTGGCAAGAACGGCGCAAGGAGCGATGCTGAGCCTGCATCCGTTCCAATTGGCCACGTTGCGCGTCAGTTGTGGAAGCGATGGTGGAAATACTGATGGGAATGAGAGTGGAAGCCTGCGATAGATGAGGAACTGGCGGCGGATGCGCTGAGCCGTGCGCCGCCTATTCCTTGGCTTGAGTCCACGCCTGAAGCTTCATACGATTGAGCTCGGTGTTGGGATCGTACGTGTCATCCAACCGCTCCTGATACATCGCGACCAGTTCTCCGCCGCGGCCCAACGCCTCCAAAGCGGCCTCACGAATCGACTCCCATTCGTACGGCACCACTTCCTCGGGGAACATGACCGTGCACTGGTTCGGTGCGTCACGCTCCACCAGATCGACGAAATTCAGCAGATCCTGCCACCGTTCGGCAGCGATCAGCCGCGCCGCGTACGCGTCGGCAAGCGGCTCGGACGTATGGTTGTCGCGCAGGAAACGATCGGCCTCCTCGGCATCGCCACTGATCCGCATCAGATCGTGCCGCAGGAACTGCACGGCATGGTCGAACTGGTTTTGCGCGGTCTGCGCAAGCTGCTGTTTGGACAGGAATGATGGGTCAAGCATGGCGAGATCGTTCAGTTCCTCGGGGGAGAGGGTAGGTGAACCGCCGGTAGTGGAATCGCCGGCAGCGCCCGTGGAATGCGTGATCGAGTTCGCGGTATCCGCGCCGTCCGCAGCGTCTGTACTATTCGTGCTATGCGCATTGTCCGCGTCAGAGGACGTATCACGAAGGTCATGCGATTGCGTTGCGGTGGCGTCGCGTGCACCCGTATCGCCCGTAACATCACTGTCGATACTGCCGACGCTGTTCATAGTGTCGCCAGTCGTGCTGCTTGCATCGCCATTACCGGACTTCGCTGCGAAATCACGCATCGCGGCAATGCCCTTGTTCAACGCGTCATAGGCGAACATGCGCGTATCATCCCATTGCGCGAACGACAGTCCGCAAGACAGCAGCTCCACCATCTGCATGGCGTTGAGCCGGAAATCCTCATTGCACGCCACCTGCGTGATCATGCGCAACGCCTGCTCGCCCGTCATCGGATCGGCGTTGCAGGCCACGGCATCCATGTACACGCGTACGGTCTGAATCAGATCTTTCAGGTAGTCGAAACCCTCGTTGTCACGGTCGGCCACATTGCCGACGAACCTTGCGGTCATCTCCACAGCTTTGGCGAGATTGCCGACCGCGTCAAGCCATCGCGTGCTGATCACCGCGTTGCCGACCACCGCGTCCACGCCGGACAGCGCCTGCGAATCGATCGAAAACGTCGGCATATCGATGCGCGGAATCTCCACGCCCGTATCGGTACGTTCCGCGGTGGGCACCATGGAGGCGAGGGCGTCGAAATACCATTGCATGGGCATGTTGATGACCACGTCCGCGTCGGAAAGATTGGCGACCGGCACATCGTTGCGTTGCGCGGCATCCTCCTGGCTTGCTTCGCGGATGAGATGATTCCACAGGAAAGTCGGCCCGTCGAATTCGGCGGAACTGAGCCATCCGTTATTGACGTAGTCGGTGAGATCGTCGGCTTCCTGCCTGCGATTGAAGCTGCCCATGCGCCCACCTTTCCGTTGCGATGCCTGTGATTGCATAGTTGCGATTGTGCCGCAACAAGTAGCCGCACCAAGTATAGGCGGCGTCGGCTACGTCTGTGGAAGAGAGCGGAAAGGGCGGAATGAGGGGGAAACGAAAATAATGACGAAAATGAGACGGCAAAATGGCCGTTCGGTAAAATCGGACTATAATCAATCGCACATAACAGAACATGTTTTCAGCGCATTCGGAAATGTTTTCCGGGTGCGCTGAACGGTTTTTGGCGCAATATGAACGGAGGGCCAACACAAGATGAACGCACGCAAACTTGGTGCGGCGGCTGGGGTCATCGCTTTGATCGTAGGTCTGTTCACGGGATGCGGTTCGACGAACAGCGCTTCCAATGCGACGTCGGACGGCGATTCGAACAGTGGCACAACCGCGACATATTCCGTGGACGGTGCCAAAGATTCCATCCGCATCGCCTCCGGCTCCGAAAACAAGGAAGTGAGCGGGGCCATCGAACAGGCGGCCAAACAATCGAAAGTGTCAGTGACCGTCGACTACATGGGGTCGTTGGACGTTATGGACGCGCTGCGCAACAAAGGCCATCACGCGGGCAGGGATTACGATGCGGTCTGGCCGGCCAGCAGCATGTGGATCACCATGGGGGATATCAAGCACGTCGTCAAGGACCAGGTCTCCACGTCCACCACGCCGGTGGTGTTCGGCGTGAAGCAAAGCAAGGCTGAGGAACTCGGCTGGGCGAATACGGACGGTACAACGAAGCCGGTGTCCACGAAAGACATTATGGATGCGGTGAAGGCCAAGAAGCTGTCGTTCGCTATGACGTCCGCCACGCAATCGAATTCCGGAGCGTCGGCGTACATGGCGTTTCTGACGGCGCTGAACGGCGGTAAGTCGGCACTCACCAAAGACGATTTGAACGATGCTTCATTACGTAAGTCCGTGAAAACCGTACTGTCGGGCGTCAATCGTTCATCCGGCTCGTCCGACTGGCTGAAGGACATGGTCGTCAACGACCCGGATACGAACGATTCCATGGTGAACTACGAATCGCTCGTCATCCAGGCGGACAAGGCGTTGACGGCGAAGAACAAGGAGCCGCTGCTGGCCGTCTATCCGTCCGACGGCATCGCGATTTCCGATTCGCCGCTTGCTTACGTGGATCGCAGGCAGGACAAAGAGGATGCGTTCAAGCGATTCAGCAAGTCGATCACGTCGAAGGATTCCAAGAAACTGTTCGAACAGGCGGGTCGTAGAACCGGTTCGGACGGCACGCTGGCGTATGCCAAAGATGCGAAGGTGAAGGATTCGTTCCGTAAGGAATGGGGCGTCAAATCGGATTCATCGGTGCTGAAAACCATCACCATGCCATCCTCCGACATCATCGAACAGGCGCTCGACCAGTATCAGACCGTCCTGCGCAAGCCCGCTTACACCTTGTGGGTGGTGGATTATTCCGGATCGATGTCAGGCAAGGGCAAAAGCGGTGCCGTGGCCGGTTTGCAGGCGGCCCTCGACACCGATCAGGCACGCGCCTCGCATATCGAGCCGGGCGATGACGACGTCAACGTGTTCATCCCCTTCAACAGCAGCGCGAAAGTGGCGCAGGTCGCGCAAGGCAAGCAAACCGCGACCTTGCTGGCCGCCAGCGAAAATCAGGTGGCAAATGGCAATGCGGACATCTACAATGCGCTGGAAGTCGCGTTGAAGAATCTGCCGTCCGACCGCGACGATTACACGGTGGCGATCGCGCTGCTGACCGACGGGCAGTCGGACACGGCGAAGCTTGACGAGTTCAAGCAGCAGTATGCGTCCGATGGCAAGGGCGTTCCGATTTTCTCCATCATGTTCGGCGACGCGGATTCGCAGCAGCTCGACGATTTGGCCAAGCTGTCCAACGGCAAGGTGTTCGACGGACGCAACGGCAATTTGAGCGGCATCTTCCGCGAAGTGAAGGGCTACAACTGATTTGACGGTGTGGTGCTGATTGGTGCCAATGCCGCGGAAGCGGCGCTTGCCTGTGTTTGCGTTATCGTGCGCGACGTGACGGATGCGGCGCGAGTTGCTGCGTAAGCTGCTGCGCGTGCTGTGAAGTGTCTCTTTTCCCCA
>OGYE01002354.1_pt1 | contig 11621 bp, 4 predicted proteins | sample 1576471 | NCBI WGS metagenome assembly OGYE01 (sample SAMEA3541532, study PRJEB24748) | human gut metagenome | biome: human gut; feature: human-associated habitat; material: faeces | place: China | collected 2012
GAAACCGGCCTATCTACTACGTTTAAGTGGTAGGGGCCAACCACACGGTGGTTTTTCGAAAACCGCCAAGCCGTCTACCTGCGGTTTTATTTTTGACAATTGCGGCGTGGTCGGGGGTTCACGACTAAACGTAGTAGATGGGCCGGTTTCGTGGCGGCCGACTCAACGCGAACTCCGATCGGGACGCAAATTACCTCGTGGACGCCGCTTCGGCGTCCACGCAACATCCCAACACGTACGAAAGGAGCCAACATGGCTTTTCCCGATGGATTTCTGTGGGGCGGTGCCACTGCCGCCAATCAGTGCGAAGGCGGATACAACGAGGACGGCAAGGGCCTCGGCGTTCCCGACATCATGACCGGCGGCACGGTCTCCGAGCCGCGCCACATTACCGACGGCATTCTGCCCCAGTACCACTATCCCAGCCACGAGGCCGTGGACATGTACCATCACTATCTCGACGACATCAAGCTTTTTGGCGAGATGGGCTTTAAGTGCTACCGCATGTCCATCAACTGGAGCCGTATCTTCCCCAACGGTGACGAGGCCGAGCCCAACCAGGCCGGCATCGAGTTCTACCGCCGTGTGTTCCAGGCCTGTCAGGAGCAGGGCATCGAGCCCATGGTCACCCTTAGCCACTATGAGCTGCCTTATGGTCTGTCCAAAAACTACGGAGGCTGGAAGAACCCCAAGCTCATCGATTTCTACCTCAACTACGCCCGCACCGTCATGACCGAGTACAAGGGCCTGGTGCGCTACTGGCTCACCTTTAACGAAATCAATTGCCTGCTCATGGGCGGCTTTGGCGGCGTGATGGGCGGCGGCATGGTGCCCGAGGCAACCGACACGCCCATGGCCTTTGGCGACTGCGACTGGGACGACCCGCAGGCGCGCTTCGATGCCCTGCACCATCAGTTCCTGGCGAGCGCCAAGTGCGTCACCATGGGCCATCAGATCGATCCCCAGAACAAGATCGGCTGCATGATCGCCGGCAACGCCTGCTACCCGCACACGTGCAATCCGGCAGACGTTCTGGCCGCACAAAAGCAGCAGCGCGAGATGAACTTCTACTGCGGCGACGTGCAGGTGCGCGGTGCGTATCCCTCGTGGGCGCCCAGCGTGTGGCGCCGCGAAGGCGTGCACGTGGAGGTTTCGCCCGAGGACGCCGCCACGCTGGCCGCCGGCAAGGTCGACTTCTACAGCTTTAGCTACTACATGAGCGCCACGGCCACGGCTGACCCGGTGCTGCTGGAGCAGGGCAACATCTTTGGTGGCGCCGGCAACGAGTACCTCAAGAAGAGCGATTGGGGTTGGGCGATCGACCCCGAGGGCCTGCGTTACTACCTGGAGGAGGTCTACGACCGCTACCAGGTGCCGCTGATGATCGTCGAGAACGGCCTGGGCGCGGTGGACGAGGTCGAGGCGGACGGTGCGATTCACGACGGCTACCGCATCGATTACCTGCGCGAGCATATCAAGCAGATGGAGATTGCCATCGAGGACGGCGTGGACCTGATGGGCTACACCATGTGGGGCTGCATCGATTTGGTGAGCGCCTCGACCGGCGAGATGAAGAAGCGCTACGGCTTCATCTACGTCGACAAGGACAACGACGGCAACGGCACGCTCGCCCGCAGCCGCAAGGACAGCTTCTTCTGGTACAAGAAGGTCATCGCCACCAACGGCGCCGACCTGGCCTAGCCAAGTCTCAACCAGCGTAAACGTCGCAACCACCACAAAGGGGCCAGGCACCTTTGTGGTGGTTTTTGCTTTGGTAGATGTGTGGGACATGCCTTACAATCTACCAAGTAGTTCATGACGGGCGAAAAACGGAGAAAAGGGGCTTGATGCGTCCTTAATGTTTCATGCGGATTGATTGATTTGACAGACGGTGGCGAATGCCCGCCGTCCGCATTCGTATGAAACAAGGAGTCTCCATGCTCGCCTCCCTTTTCTCAAAGCCTCAATCATCGCTGTCCGCGCAGGCCAAGCGCCTGGTGGCGATGCGCTTTCTCATCTACACCGGTTTTCAGACCAGCTACTTTATCGGCGTCATCGGAACGCTTACCTATGCGGACGATGCCTCGGTCGTCGCGACATCGCTGGCCGTCCTGTTCATGAACGTTTTCGTGATCCTGGGATCCTTTGCGGGTGGCGCGGTACTCGACGCCTGGGGTCCGCGCCGCCATTTCTTGCTGAGCATCATCGGCGCGCTCGCAACTGGCACGGCAATCATCGCCTTTGGCAGCGCGACCGGCATCGTCCTGCTCGGCGCGGTGCTCCTAGGCTTTGTGATGGGATTTGCCCAGCCCATCGCCACGTCCTATCCAGCCTACCTCACCGACGATCCTGTCGAGCTCAAAGACATCAATTCCGCCATCGCCATGTTCTCAAATGTGAGCATTATCGTCGGACCCACGCTGGGCGGCTTTGTCGCGGCGGCTGCGTCGTCGCGCGCGGTGTTCGTGCTCATGATGCTCTTTACCGTGCTGGCGCTCGTCGCCGGTTGGGGCTTTAGGCCGCAGACCAGCCATGTCGCCGGGCATGCGGATGCCGATTCGGCAGAGGAAGGGGAGCGTGCGGGACAAAGCTCCAACCCCAGCACGTCCGCCCGCGCCACCTTCGCAGCCAGCATCAAGACAGTCTTCACCAACAGCGTCCTCGCGCTACTTTTCTGCATCATCTTCCTCTCGAACTTTGGCTACGGAGCCTTCGATCCGCTCGAGTCGTTCTTCTACCGCGATGTCCTACACGCCGGCGTTGAGTGGATGGGCTGGCTCTCGTCTGCCTCGGGCGTGGGCGCGGTGCTGGGTGCCGTGCTCGCGCTCCGCTTGCCGCCGCACTTGGTCAACCTTAAAACGCTGCTCGTGGCGCTTATGTCTGTAGGCCTGGGAAGTCTGCTCTATGTGGGGACGCCGTACGTGGGCGTGGCCCTCGTCGGCCAGATTGCCTTGGGCATAGCCTGGGGTGTCGTCAACCCGCTCCACAACACTATCGTGCAGACGACGGCGCCGCTCGAGCAGCTTGGTCGCGTCAATTCGGTCATGGGCTTTGGCAATATGTTCGCTGGCGTGGCCCCGCTGGCGATTGCTCCGTGGCTGGCGGCGACGTTTGGCGTGCAGCAGACGCTCATCGGAGCAGGCATGGTCGTGACGGCAGTCCCCGCGGCGTTGCTGCTGTTTGGGCGCCGGCATTTTGATCGTGCCGCAAGGCAGTAAAGACCATCACAACATTCGATGAAAATCGCGATTTTGCCGAAAAACATCGAATGTTGTGATGGTTTGGCCCACAAACGCCACTTCCCCCACAAAGGGGGCCAGGCACCTTTGTGGTGGTTTTTGCTTTGACGGGCCGCGCCTGTGCCTTGGTATACCATGTACGCCGTTTGCGAATACACCCCACACCGCCGCACAACTCAGAAAGGCCCCCATGGACGCCACCTTCAGCCACATCAAAGCCGTGTTCTGCGATATCGACGGTACGCTGCTCACGAGCCGGCACACGGTGTCCCCGCGCACCGTGGCGGCGATCCGCGCCCTGCGCGAGTGCGGCGTGCTCTTTGGCCTGTGCACCGGGCGCGACGCCCACGCGACCGAGGCCATGTACGAGCTCTGGGGCATCGAAGGCTTGGTGGACGTGCTCGTGGGCTGCGGTGGTGCCGAGGTCATCGACCGCGCGCACGACATCAACGAGCTGAGCTATCCGCTGTCGGGCGAGACCATCGCGCGCATCTGCAAGCACATGGCGGACCTTCCGGCAACGCCCGTCTGCCCCCGAGACGGCGTGTTCTACGTGCCCGAGAGCAACGCGTGCGTCGAGCACCTGTCGCGCGTCGACGGCGTGCCCTACCAGGTGGTCGATTTTGCCGAGTTTTTGCGCGAGCCACAGCCCAAGGTGATGTTTACCATGGCGCCTGAGGTAATGCCGCGGGTGATTGAGCGGGCGTCGACGTTTGCCGATAACACCGTTAAGGCGGCGGCTCTGCAGACCACGCAGCGGCTCTACGAGTTCATGGATCCGCGCGTGTCCAAGACGCGCGGCCTGGTGCGCGTGGCAGAGCTCAACGGCATGGAGCTCCAGAACATCTGCGTGTTTGGCGATGCCGATAACGACACCTGCATGGTGGCTGACGCCGGCGTGGGCGTGGCCATGGCAAACGGCAGCGACGCCACCCGTGCCGCCGCCGATTTTGTAACCGCCAGCAACGACAAAGACGGCATCGCGATCTTTATTGAGGAACATCTGCTGTAGCGCGGGGGAGAACTACCACAAAGGGGGCAGGCGCCTTTGCGCCGGCCTCAGGCGATTTGGGCGAATTGATACCTAAAATCTGCGCGCAAATTCAAATATGGTCGTCAGAACATCATGCTTCTAACCACCGATGGGTTAAAGATATTCTCATCAATTTGGTAGGGTATTCCTTCCGGTTAATGAGTCACCGCTCACGGTTGATTTTCGACCGTTCACAGGATGTTCGCTCTTGAGCAAAATGTTGTGCAAATAAAACTAATGCCATTAAATAATAATAGGCAACTAAATTACCAGCAGAAACAAAAAATAGATAGCGAATAAACGAAGGTAAATCTGAGTAAATGTCAAGAGAATTGAGAACTCGCTACAAAAATGTCGGTTTTGTTGCTCAGATGTTTAAACAATCGTTATAATTGCATTACTAAACGAGCGCAATTACAGATTGCGCAGATACGTTTGATGGTGAAAGAGCAAGATCGCGGTCTCTTGGGGAGGAGACATCGATGAAAGCGAATTCAGAAAAAACTAAGCAGAGCAAAAAAGCGACGCGCCGTGTACTGGCAGGCGTTTTGTGCGGAGCTTCCGTTTTGAGCCTGGTACTGTCGCTCGTCATGCCTCCAATATCGCAGGCCATTGCCAATGATGCCCAGACGGTTTCTACCGAGGAAACTGTGATGGGGGGGGGTTCCTCAAGTGAGTCTACTGATGTAGACAACACCAACAACGGGGATACCGAAAAGCTGAATAGCGGCGATGCCGAGAATGAGGCGAACGAGGATACCGTTGCACCAGACTCGACAGCCGATGACGCGGAGGCCGAGGGCGCCGCGCAGCCTTCCGACGCACAGACTTCTGATGATGAAAATAGCGACGAAAACGCAATTGCCCCCGCCAGCGTCAGTGACGATGACTATGCCGAGGTAAATGGTGATGTTTCTGGGAAATTCGGCAGCGGCGGCAAGTTTCAACTGACGGGTCCTGCCTATTCGGATAAGCGGATCACTATCAGCAAAAACACCACCATCGATCTTAACGGCAACATGCTCTGTAACCGTTCTGGCGGCTTAGACTCCTTCTTTTTGGTCAAAGAAAGGGCCACACTCACTATCGAGGATTTAAGCAAAAAAACAAATGATGTATCAAGACCGGTCGATACGGCCAAGACGCCGGCGGGTCAGCTTGCGAGTATGGAGTGGGAAAAGGGAAGCGGCTCTAATAACGTCACTCCTAAGAGTCTTACTTACTATGAGACTAAGAGCACGCCCAATACAAATGGACTTGGCACCACCGAGACTACGTACGAGCATGTCGTTACGGGCTTTGGCGCTATTGATGCAGCATCGGAAAGCGGTTCCGTAAAGTATGTGGTCAACGTTGAAGCGGGCGGCATACTCAATCTCAAGGGCGGCATGATTACCACGGCTGCCAACCTGAGTAACGACGGTCATGTGATTTTTTCTCAGGGTACGGTCAAAATCGAGGGCGGTTACGTCACCAACGGCAATGGCGGTGGCTGGGGCGGTGGCCTGTGCGTAACGGGTGCGAAAGCCAGCCTCGAAATGACAGGCGGAGTGGTCGCGGGAAACAAGGCAGCTTCTGGCGGCGGCATCTATGCTGACAGAGGAGCCACCTTGAAGCTTACGGGTGGAATCATCTCTGGCAACGCTACGTACGGCGAGGCGGTTGGTCTCGGTGGCGGCATCTTGGTTTCGGGCGGTAGTGTGACCGTTTCTGGTGGCTACATCACTAACAATAAATACGCCAGGTATTGCGGCATCGATGGCCAGGGTGACCATGGCGGCGGCGGACTTGCTGCCAATAACGGCACTCATGTCATCATTTCCGGTGGCCAGATTACTGGCAATTATTCTGATGAAGCTGGCGGCGGCGTTTACGTTACCAATCTTGGCCAACAAAGTATGGCATGGCTCGACATTACGGGAGGAAATATTGCCTCTAACGTGAGCTACAAATCTGAGGGTGCTGGCATTCGAGTGGGCCAGAAGGTTGACGCGATGATAAGTGGAGCGTCAAAAGATAGCCCAGTCTACATCACTAATAACCACTGCATGTCTCGCTTTGACTGGGGCGGAGGCGGCGTCTTCGTTCAGGGCGATTCGGATAACGACGCATCTAATGCTGGCAGGCTCTTTGTATACAGCTCGTATATAAGCAGCAATACCGCTGGTGGCTATGGTGGTGGCGTTGCAGTCTGCCCGACGGGCAAGACGTTGGTAACGAACACTGAAGGCACGGCAATCTTTGGCAACGCTGACGCTCAAAACGCTAATTCTTACGATAAAAATGACAATAATGGTAACCCTCATCTTTCTGGCGGCGGCCACAAGAAGACTCAAGACAAGTACGCCTATAACTCGGTCGATAAAAACGGCGAACATGTTTTTCGTGACAGTGGTCATGCCGATTTCTTCCTCGCAGCGGAAGGTCACATAACGCCGGTCGCAGTAGTAACCGGCAAGATGCTTGGCGATATAGACGCCAAGTATTCGGGAAGCATTGAGCTAACGGATCGCATCACCATCCCCGCCAACGGTGTTGCTCAGGTAAAAAATAGCATCGGTCTGACTTCGGGTGTTAGTGCCACGGATAATACGGCGACTGAAGCAGTACAGAAAAATGCGACAACCTTCATCACGGGCAATTATTCCTGGAACCATGGCGGCGGCATCATGTCGAACGGCGACCTGTACTTGGGCGTGCCTGCGGATACGTATGTCTATCCGAGCCTTAAGCTGAAGGCAACCAAGGCGCTGAAAATGAAAAATAAGCAGACCGAGGAAAGCATAGCGCTCGCCAAAGACCAGTTCTCCTTCTCGGTCTACCGTAAGGATTCGGATGGCGCGACGGAGCCCTCTTGGAATGACAAGACATTCAACAGTGGCGGCTGCACCTTGGTCGGAACCGCCAAGAATGATGCGGACGGTAACATCACCTTTGACCTTGGCGAACAGTTCATTGATAAGACTGTTGAGGCTAACAAGATTACATACTACTTGGTCGAAAATGCTGGCAATGATCTCGACATCACGTACGACCCAGCCGTGTACAAGATTGTGGTGACGGTTCGGGACAACCAAACGCTACTCATGAAGGTGCCGAGCAGGGAAAATCCAAACTCGGACGTTCCTCTTTACGTTCACAACTACACGATCACAAGCGTGAGTCCGGGAGATTCAACTAACTCGCTGGAAAAGGACGACCAAGGCTATTATTCGATTAACGGCCCCGGCGGGGAAAAGACCTTCACCAACAAGTACACTCCGTACACCTCTACCGGCACCTGGACTCCTAAGGTGACCAAGGTCGTAAAGGGCGGCGAGATGAAGGAGTTCACGCTCGAGTTTGCGAATAACGCGGACTTCAAAGATGCCACGACGGTTAAGACCGACCCCAAGGGCGAGATTCTCACCGCTGCCGACGGCAAGAAGTCTCAGACCCGGAGCTTCGACGAAATTGAGTACAAACTCGATCAACTCGACAAGCTCAAGACCGACTCTACTGGCCGTGGCGCCTCCAAGACCTTCACGTACTATGTGCGCGAGAAGGGCGAAAGCTCGACCTATCCGCATTACAAGTTTGATCAGTCTGTCTATAGGTTCAAGGTTGTGGCAACGGATAACACCAAAGGAAGGATCGACTGTGCGGTGACCTACATGAAGGGAACCGTTGACTCCGATGGCAACTGGAAAGCAGACGTCGATGCCGAAGAACAGAACCTCACCGACACCTCCAACCCCACCTTCACCAACACCTACTCCACCTCTTTGCCCCTTTCTGGTATGTCGGGCGTCACTCTGACGTACCTTGCCGGCGCGGCGGTGCTTTGCGCTGCTGCGGCCTGGATGCACGTTCGTCGCAAGGCGAGCGCGAAGGGAGGTGAGCGTCGTGAATAAGAAAGTTTGCTCCTTCCCGATCTTGTTTGCGCTGCTTGCCCTCTTGATCGGCACCTGCGCGGTTGTGTTCCCCGCATCCGCGCAGGCCGCGCCGAGCGCGACCGGATCCATCACGGTGAGCGGCACCGTGGCGCGCAGCTACGATGCCTACCAGATCTTTAGCGCCAACGTTATCGACGACAACGGCGACGCCAAGATTGCTACCGACCTCGCCTGGGCAAGCGACGCCGCGCGCGATGCCGTGTTGCCTGTGCTGCACAGCGCCGGTATGCCCAATTCCCAGACCACCGCGCAGGAAGCTGCCGAGTGGCTCAACACCGATTCCCACCTTACGGGCGCGCTGAGCGCACAGCTCGCTCGTTCCCTCCAGAGTTCTGGCGCCGTGTTCGTGGCCCTTAACGCGGGTACGGCGGCCGAGCTGCCCTGCGGCTACTGGCTCATCGTCGCCGACGACGACGCCATCGCCCAGGGCGAGGCCGGCACCGCGCCGATCATGGCCCTGGTCGGCGGCAGCGCCGTCACCGTCAAGCCCAAGGCCGCGACCCCCAAGGTGTCCAAGCACGTGCTGGAGGACAGCACCGCCGCCTGGCAGAAGGCCGCCGACGCCACGGTCGCCGACGACCTGTACTGGCGCCTCTCTGCCACGGTCCCGGCGGGTCTTGCTGCCTACGACACCTATACGGTGCGGTTCGTCGACACCATGAGCGCGGGGCTCGACCCCTCCAAGGTGGCCGCGAGCATGCGCGTGTACGTGGCGGCGGGCGCGGACGGCGGCTTTGACGCGGTCCAGACCGGCAAGGACGGCCGCGCCGGCACCGAGCCCGCGAAGGGCTGGACCGACATCACGGCCCAGTGCGCCACCAAGGTAGCGGCCGACGGCAAGACCTTCACCGTGCGCACCGGCGACCTGATCGCCGCGCTCGGCGGGGCCGATGCCTTCACCGTGGGCGCCCGCGTGGTCGCCGTGTACAACGCGCCGCTCAACAGCGCATGCAACCACGGCATCGCGAAGGGCAACCCCAACGAGGTTTACCTGCACTACCCGCGCTCTCCCTTTGCCGACCAGTCCGGTGACGCCGGCTTTACCCGCACGCCGAGCGACGACGCGTGTGCCTACACCTGGGATCTCGCGCTCACCAAGCGCGGCAGCGACGGCGACAAGCCGCTTGCTGGGGCGGTCCTGAGCATCGCCGACGACCGCGGTCGCACACTGGCGGCCGACAGCACGTGGGATGCGCAAGGTAAGGCCACCGTCACCACGGGCGAGGACGGCCGCGTGACCGTCTCGGGCGTGGACTCGGGCAAGCTGGAGGTCCGTGAGCTCAAGGCGCCCAAGGGCTACACCGCCTTTGAGGGCACGCGCTCCGTGACGGTCAAGGCCGAGGGCCTGGACGTCGACCAGGTGGCCGCCGCCAAGCCCAAGCTCACCATCACTGCCGAGTCGCCCCTGCGCGCCGACAGCGCGGACGGGTCGACGGGCAGCCTGGAGGCGTCGCTCATTAACACGCCCACCGGCACACCCCCTAGCATTACCACCGGAGGCTTTATGCCCTCGACAGGAGATAGAACGTTGGTGTTGGTGACGGCTTTGGTCGTCATCGGAGTAGTGGCTATTGTCGTCGCGCTCGTCATCAAGCGGGGAGGAGGTCGCCATGATAAATAATTGTCCCCCCCCCCTGCTCAATGGCGTACTGCCTCCGTAGCGATTAGAGCGCAGGGAAATGAGCCTGCTGACTTTTGGTGATGACAAGAATTAAAGCAACCTCCAAGAAAGAGGTCCCAACATGAAAACAACCAAGAACATCGCACGCCTGGCAGTAACCGCCGGCCTCACCGCAGCCCTGAGCTTCGGCGGAGTCATGGCCCCGGTGACCATGGCGTTTGCTGAGGGTGACAATACGATTACAATCTCGCAGGCCGACAAGAACGGCACGACCAAGTTTAAGGCGTATCAGATCTTTAGGGCCAAGGTTGTGGACCAGAACGAATCCAAGGTCGCCTCGGACATTAATTGGGCGAACGATGAGACGGAGAAGGCCGTCATCGGTGTTCTCAAGCAGGTCGCGGCCCCCAATATCAACGACTCCTCGACCGCCGAGGACGTCGCGGACTACCTCGCCCAGAACGTGCGGGACACCACTGACAAGACCTGTGTGAAAAACAGCGACCTGCTCTACAAGATCGCGGACGCCGTGGCCAAGAATTCCACCCAGACGGGCACTTCTTTCGATGCCGGCACAACCTTTACCGCTCCGAGCAACGGCTACTACCTCTTTGTGACCGACGTGCTGGACGCCTCTAAGCCCAACACCGGTACCTCGCCCATCTTTGCCCTCGTTGGTGGCAAGTCCGTGACCGTTACCGAGAAGACCAGCATTCCTACCGTGACCAAGAAGGTCAAGGACAACAAGTCGAACAGCAACTGGGCGGACAAGGCCGATTCGCAGATGGGCCAGAACGTGAACTACCAGCTTACCGGCACTGTTGCTGACAACGTTGCGTCCTTTAGCGCGTACAAGTATGAGTTCTACGACGAACTGTCCGCCGGCCTGACCGCAGACGAAGGCAGCATCAAGGTTTACGCCGGGACGGATCGTGATACTGCAACTGCGATCGCGGCAGACAACAACTACACTGCTGACGTCACCGCCGACGCAACCACCGGCAAGTCGACCCTGACTGTCAAGTTCACCGACCTCAAGACCGCCGTGGCCGATCTCTCCGCGCAGACGAAGATTTATGTCGAGTATACCGCCAAGCTCGACCCCAAAAAGGACGCCAATATCGTCGTGGGCGGCAACGGCAACGAGAACACCGTCAAGCTCGTTTACTCCAACAACCCCATGGCAGAGGGTACCGGCACCTCCGTGTCCGATACCGTGCGCGACTACACCTACGCGCTCAAGCTCATCAAGGAGGATTCTGCCAAGGAAACCATTAAGCTCGAGGGAGTAAGGTTCTCCATCCAAGCCACCGAACCCGACGATTCCAACTCCAAGGGCCTGTACGTCCAAGAAGATGGCTCGCTTGGTTCCAACGAGCATGAGTTCACGACTGATAAAAACGGCGAGATTAACGTCAAGGGCCTTGACGCCGGCACCTACACCGTCAAGGAGACCCATGCCCTCGACGTCTATAACACCCTGCCCAAATTTACCTTGACCATCTCCGCGTCCGGTCTTAACCAGGACGAGGGCAATAACACCCTGACCGTCAGCGCGACCAAGGGCGAATCCGACCTCGTCCTCGATCCGGTCGTCAACGGCGGCACCGTCACCCTTACCGTCAAGAACAAGAAGGGCTCCGGCCTTCCCCTCACTGGCCTTAACGGCGTGACCTTCACCTGGATCGCTGGTGGCGCGGTGCTGTGCATCGGCGTGGCGCACCTCATCCGCAGCCGTATGATTGTTTCCGTAGAATGCGTAAAGCAACGGCAGGCAAGATTTGGCGGCGGAT
>OGYE01002356.1_pt1 | contig 11617 bp, 13 predicted proteins | sample 1576471 | NCBI WGS metagenome assembly OGYE01 (sample SAMEA3541532, study PRJEB24748) | human gut metagenome | biome: human gut; feature: human-associated habitat; material: faeces | place: China | collected 2012
CATGAACATGACATTCTATGAGTACCTCAATTCTAAACGCGTCAAACGCGCAGAGGAGCTTCTGTACGACAAAAAGATGAGTATCACGGATGTGGCGATGAATTCCGGATTCTCTTCTTTAAGTGCCTTCAACCGTACCTTCAAGACGGTAAAGGCCTGTTCGCCGAGCGATTACCGCAGACAGCGGGAGTCGATGGTACAGGCTTTGCTGATGCAGGGATAAAAGGACTTGTATTTCACACTTTACTGTGCTAAAATGGTAGTATTCCAAGTTATAAGAATGAGATGGGGACTTAATTTTCGTACAGGAGGGCTTGAAATGAACAAGAAACTTCATTCAGAAGCAGTAGACCAGCTTTTTGAGGCAATTTTGTGTCTGAAGAATAAGGAAGAATGCTATACTTTTTTTGAGGATGTATGCACCATCAATGAACTGCTTTCGCTGTCGCAGCGGTTTGAAGTGGCGAAAATGCTGCGGGAGAAGAGAACGTATCTGGAAATCTCCGAAAAGACGGGATGCTTAGCAGCAATTAAGATTGTTTCACAAACTTCTCCTAAAGCAGAAACTGTTTCAGCTTCATTCATCTGGACAGTCTTTGGAAGACCAGTCACTAAGTCTCTACCACGAACATCCATAACTGTTTCTTCGTTAGGCTGGAATGCACAACCGATCTGTTTCTTAACTTCTTCAGCTGTAGCATCACCAATTAATAACTTATATTTATCTTTTACGTATTTAATGATTTCCTGATCCATCTTGTCACCAGCAATCTTTAATGACAGAGATGTAACGATATCACCTAATGAAAGTACAGCAACGTCTGTAGTTCCACCACCGATATCGATAACCATGTTTCCAGATGGTTTAGAAATATCAAGACCAGCACCAATAGCAGCTACTTTTGGTTCTTCTTCGATATATACCTTCTTAGCACCACATCTTAAAGCAACATCCTGGATGGCACTCTTTTCGATTGAAGTGATGTTAGATGGACAACAAATTAAGATTGTTGGTCTAGCAAAAATTCCTTTTAAGTTTAGTTTATTGATAAAGTGTGTTAGTAAGATTTCAGTAGTCTGGAAATCAGCAATAACACCATCCTTTAATGGACGGATTGCTTTTAATTTTCCAGGAGTCTTTCCAAGCATTTCTCTTGCTTCTTCACCAACAGCAACAGGTCTATTTGTTTCTACATTAATAGTGACAACACTTGGTTCATTAACTACAATTCCTTCTCCTTTAGTATAGATAAGGATATTTGCAGTACCAAGGTCAATACCAATTTCTTTTGATAAGCTCATACCTTTTTCCTCCTTGTAAGCATTTCTATTTTATCATTTTATTCATATTATTCAAGTCAATTAATTAAAAAATATTGGCTTTAAATCAATAAAAACTTAACGTACCAAAATTAAGTATAAATTGTGCAAATAAGTATCCGAGCGCCACACTCGCGATTATATAGAAGACGTAAAACTGGCTGATTCTGCCCTTTCTTAAGAAGCGTTCGAAGTCAAAAGCCTGCAAGCCATACATAGCTAATAAGACAGAAATAATATAGACTAAAATATTAACTGTACGATAAAACATAGTATCCTCCTTTGACACTATTTAACCATTTCAGCAATCAAAATACAACCATTTGATATTTCAAATGATTTCTAGTACAATTTTAAATGAGGTGATTGATATGAATGTACGCGCATCAGAAATTAAAGATCTAAGTCGTGTGATGGATCTTATTAATCAAGCAAAAGAATATTTTAAAGATAATAATATTAATCAATGGCAAAAAGGATATCCTGACATTAGCACAATACTAGACGATATTATATCAGGTAACAGTTATGTTCTTTCTAAACATTCCCATACATATGGCACAATGCATTTTTTTATAGGAATAGAACCAAACTATGTAAGAATCTACAATGGCCACTGGCTTACTAATACTAGGCACTATGGTATTATTCATCGTTTTGTGATTGATAATAATCATAAAGGAAATGGCTATGCAAAAAAATTATTGGATTATGCAGTCAACATCTGTAAACAGAGTGGTACTCCTTCTATTCGTTTAGATATTGAAAAGAATAATAAACCAATGAAAGAATTTATATTAAAGAATGGATTTAAACATTGTGGTACTATTTGTTTAAAAAACAACGAAGAAAGAGAAGCATACGAAAGATTGATTTGAAACTGTGTGTAAACACAGTTTTTTTATTTTATTTTTACATTTGCTTAACATATATAAGAAACAAATATACTATAATTCATTCAGGAGGACTCTTATGAAAAATTTAAGATTCTATATCATATTTTTATCTCTTTCTATTCTATTCTTACTATTTGATTGGTACTATTCAAGAAAACTCAATCTAGATTATATTAAGATTATCATTTTATCTATTACAGTTGTATTTGCTTGTCAATTGCTTATTTAGTCTTATGCAGTCACTTATGACTGTTCTTTAAATATTATTTGTATTTTAAGTTTAATTTATTGACAATTTTCTCAGATATACATTTGAATTAAAATTTACCTTATGTTAAACTGTCATTGTCATTTTTAAAAATGACTTTACTTTTTTCTTCTTGTATTTATAGTTATTAACTAGAAATATAAGGTCTTCCAAGCAAAAAGGGTAATGTTTCACGTGAAACATTACCCTTTTACTTTTTATGATATTCTTCATACACAAGATTCTTATTTAATTTGCGAATCTTTGCGACTTCTTTAATAGCATCCTTCTTTGACATGCCTTTTTCTACAAACTCATCAACATGTTCTGTAATTGTTTGGTCAAAAGTCTCTTCCTCTGTTACTTCAGTGCCACCTTCAACCACAATAACCATTTCACCCTTTAATTCATCTACTACTTCTAATACTTCAGAAATAGTACCTCTTAGAATTTCTTCATGCTTCTTTGTGATTTCTCTACATAAAGCTATTCTTCTATCACCTAATACTTTCATCATACATTCCAATGTTGCCTTAATTCTATGTGGGGCTTCATAGAATACGATTGTATAAGTGATATTTTTTAATTTTTCTAATTCTTTAGTCTTATTTTTGTTTGTATGGCTTAAGAAGCCATAGAACATGAATGGCTGTGGTGCAATGCCAGAGACAACCAAAGCATCTAAACAAGCATTACATCCTGATAAAGGTACTACATTGTATCCTGCATCAATAGTTGCAAGAACCATTTCATACCCTGGATCACTAATTGCAGGATAACCTGCATCACTTACTAATGCAACTGACTCCCCTTCTTCTAATAATGATAAAAGTTTAGGAATCGCAACATGCAGATTATGTTCATGATGAGAAATAAGCTTAGCTTCTATATTAAAGTGATTTAATAGTTTTACTGTATTACGTGTATCTTCTGCTGCAATATAGTTTACACTCTTCATAACATCAATACATCTTGGCGTCATTTCACTTAAATTACCAATAGGTGTTGGTACAAGGTAAAGTGTTGCTTTTCCATTCTCAAAACTCTTTTGTCTATTTAACATTCATCTCACCTACTAACTGTTTAACTTCATCTGAATAGCTTCCATCTTCATTATGTGTATATAATGGAGGTTCAATCTTTAATCCTGTTTTACCTAAGAAAGCACCTTCGATTAAAAACGTATTACATTCTTTTCCTTCTTTAGGATAGACAAAACGGATACGTTTAGGTTCTATTCTATATTTTTTAAATAATTCAATTGTTTCAATAAAACGGTCTGGACGATAGACCATTGAGAAACGACCATTCTGATCTAGAATCTTTGCAGCTGATGCAATAATTCCTTCTAGATCTATTTTGATTTCATGACGTGCAATAGTTATATAAGGACTTTCATTAATATGGGATTTCTCTCCTAATTTAAAGAAAGGTGGGTTACATACAATTGCTTTGGTACGTGGTGCATATTTCACATAATCTTTAATATCATCATGAATGATTTCTACCTGATCTTCTACATGATTTAATTTTACGTTTCTTTCTGCAATCTCTACAGCTTCCTTTTGAATTTCAACACCAATTATCTTCTTACGTGTGCGTTGTGTTAGGATTAATGGTATGGCTGCATTATTTGTCCCAAAATCTACGATTGTCTTCATATCCTTTGTAATTGCACAAAAGTTTGCCAATAAAACAGTATCCAGAGAAAAGGTAAACATATCTCTTCTCTGGATGATCTTCATATCATTATAACCAAGGAGATGATTAATTTCTTCGTTCATCTTTCTTTCCTTTTGGATTATTACCTTTGATAGTTCTTGGCTTCTGATTATACTGTTTTTGTTTATGCTGTTGTCTTGGCTTCTTTTGTTTTGGTTTATCGTGTTTCTTTTCTTTTTTAGGTGCTAGTTCTTCTAAGATACGTCTTTCCTTTTTAGGAGCTGATTTCTTATCGATATCAGATAAAGGAATAAATAAAACACTTCCTTCACTATCAATCTTTACCAAATCAGAAATAACGTTTAAACCAACAACCTTACACTGTTTATCTTCATAACGAATAAATGAACCAATCTTAGGAAATTTCTTTTTAACTTCCTTATAGGCTTCATCTTCATACTTTAAACAGCATAATAAACGGCCACAAACACCTGAAATCTTGTCGATATTAATCGCAAGTAACTGATTCTTAGCCATATTGATAGATACACCATCAAACTCACCTAAGAATGAGTTACAACATAGTGGTAAGCCACAATTTCCAATACCACCCACTATTTTAGCTTTATCTCTAGGTCCTACCTGTCTCAATTCAATACGACATTTAAAAACACTAGCAAGTTTCTTTAATAAATCTCTGAAGTCTACACGTTCATCAGATGTATACATAAAGATTACCTTAGAAGCATCTAATGTATATTCGCAATTGATTAAATGCATATCAAGGTTTGTTTCCGCAATGATTTCTTTACAGATTTCAAATGATTTTTGTGCCTTAATTTTATTGATATTATATACTTCAATGTCTGCTCTATTCGCTACACGTTTAATTCTTTTTAATTCGTTATCTAATTTAAATTCTGATAAGTCTGCAAGATCCGTAATGATTTCTCCCATTTCTAGTCCTCTTACAGTTTCTACTACTACTTTATCTCCTTTTTTGACATCTAAGTCTGTAGAGAAGTAATAATATTTACCAGCGCTATTAAATCTAACAGCCGCTAATTTATCCATTTCATCAAACTCCCTTCAATACTTTATATACCATACCATCTAGTAATAATGCAAGATTGACATTATTGTTGAGTCTTTCAGTATATTCTAATATGATTTCTATTTTCTGTAATATTTTACCATCTTCTGGCATCTTCTCAAAGAAATCTTTATGTTTCACAAATAATACAGGTATGGAATGTTTCACGTGAAACATATCTCTCATACCTAACACCAGAAGATTTAAGAATAATGCATAAGCTTCTTTATTCTTCTTGTACTTCTTACCTAGGTTTATCTGCAAATTGATCAATAAATCCGATGGTTTCATATATAAATCTTCAATAAAGTAGAATACATAATTCTTAACATCAAAATATAACTCACTATCCTTATATTCATTACATTCTTCAATCGAATCAAACAGATGAGGAAGCACCATAGAGTCTTCTTCATCCACCCCTTCATTCTTTAGTTTTAATTCTAAAGAATGCTTAGATTCAGGAAGTAATTTAATCACCTGACATCTAGATTGAATAGTAGGTAGTACTTTATTAATATTCTTTGTTGTAAGGATTGCATATACTTCTTCTACAGGTTCTTCTAAGAACTTTAATAAGCTATTCATTGCCTGAGTTGTCGCATTATCAATATTTTTAAGAATATATACTTTTCCATTATTCTCTACACTTGATTTCACAAACTCTTCCTGAATATGATCAATATCAGATTTCTTAATAGAACTCTCTTTACCATCACATACAATCATATCAGGATAAAGACATTCTTTAATTCTTATACAGTCATCACAAGTTTCACACGCTAGTGTATCTTCATGGCATATATAAGACTGGGCAATAAATGTCGCAATATCATCCGTATGATCCCCTACTAGAAGAAATGCATGAGTCTTTTTATTCTCTTTAAAACTCTTCTCTAAGATACGATAGAAGATAGGTTGTGTTTCTTTTAAGAATTCTTTCATAGTCTATCCTTTACAATTTCATAAACCTGACGATATACTTCTTCAACTGGTAAAGATGCGTCTACCTTCACAATTCTATCTGGGAACTTATCACAGATCATTTGATAACCGTCATATACTTTATGATGAAAATCTAATGATTCTAAGTCTAATCTATTGACTTCTCTATCCCCTGTAATACGCTTTAAAGCAACTTCAGGTTTTACATCAAAGAAAATAGTCAAATCAGGAAGAATACCATCTGTCGCAAAAAGATTCATGTTGTAGATATTATCTACACCAATACCTCTTCCAATTCCCTGATAAACTAAAGAACTATCAATAAAACGATCGCATATCACAATACCATCTTCCTTTAATACAGGAAGTACTTTTTCTACTAAATGCTGTCTTCTGCTTGCTGCATAAAGTAATGCTTCAGTTCTAGCATCCATCTTTGTATTATTGACATCAGTAATCACATCTCTGATCTGTTCTGCAATATCTACACCACCAGGTTCTCTACTAAAAGTGATATTATATCCTTCTTCAATAAACTGTTTATGTAACATCTTTGCAATAGTCGTTTTACCACTGCCTTCTCCACCTTCAAAAGTAATAAATAAACTCATATCATACACTCCTTCACACATTAATATTATATGTGATTTACAATGTTTTTTCCATAATTAAAAAGAAGGTTATTCATTACCTTCTCTATACTTTCGATAATCAAAGACATCTTCTCTATTTAATAACTGTGACCATCTTGCTGATAACAGTTTTGCATATTTATAGTCTTCTAATCCATATGCCCCTAAAGAATAGGCATCATTACATTCTATTAATAAGGTTCTTCCATCTTTAGTAACACCTATATCAATAGAACATGCCATAGGTCTTTCATCCCATTGTGTAAATTGATTCATGATCTGATCAAGTACATCAGGATTATAGTTATAATGCCAGTCGCCTTTATAAGGACGCACATCTATAATTTCATCATAATATACAAAGCAGCGCCATTCACGCATGAACTCAACAGCTTCACTACAGAGAACTTCAAGATTATCATTATAAGTCCCACAGCCTATTAAATCCTTAATACTTGATATCACTTTACCAGTAAATACTTTACTATCAACAGGTTTCACAAACCATCCTGCTGACCATTTCTTTTCGTCTGAAGAAATAGAATTAATTGTATCTTTCCATATCTTTCTTCCTAAAAATTCTTTGAGACAATCTGGATAATTATCAACATGAGGATGCATTATTCCAAACTTCTTAAATACATTTTCACACTGTATAAGATAATCTACTACTATATCTTCTCTTTTAATTTGATCATAGACATCATCTAATGAATAATAAGGCACAACTTCACATCCTAATTCATTGAATCCATTAATAGCTTTCTGCATTTCAAGACTATGGCCTACTACAAGTCCAGAATTATAATCTTTTTTTACTTTTATGTAAGCTTTCATTATTTTATCCTCAATACAAAAGGGCTATAAAAATACATTATAGCCCCCTTGATTAAACTTTCTTTCTACCCTCAAATGATTTTAATAATGTGAGTTCATCTGCATAGTCAAGAGAACTTCCAATTGGCAAACCATGCGCAATACGTGTTGTATTAACACCTTTTTTATCTAATAGCTTTGCAAGGAAGAGTGCAGTTGTTTCCCCTTCTCTTGTCGCATTTGTCGCAATAATCACTTCTTTTGTATCAGGAGTAATACGATCAAATAAACTCATGATGTTCAAATCATCCATAGTCTTGCCATCCATAATTGAAATTGTACCACCTAATACATGATATAACCCATGGTACTCTTTCATCTTTTCCATCGCAAAGACATCCTTAGGAGATTCTACAACACATATTGTAGACTGATCTCTTTCGTGATCGGAACATATTTCACACTTATCTCCTTCACTTAAATTACCACATATAGGGCATGTATGAACGTTTTCTTTAAATGAAGTCAGTGCCTGTGAGAATCTTTTTACATCTTCTTCTGACATATCATAAATCGCATAAGCCATTCTTTCAGCACCTTTGTTTCCAATACCTGGCAACATTTTAAAACATGTCATTAACTCTTCAAAACTCTTTGGATATTCCATATTACATAAAAGAAGATAAATCTAATCCACCAGTGAGGGATTTCATATTGTCTTCTTTCTCCTTTTCTACCTGACTAATTCCCTGATTAATCGCAATCATCATCAAGTCTTCTAACATATCTTTATCGTCCATAAGATCCTGACTGATATGTAATTCAGTGATCTGATACTTACCATTAATTTTACCTGTAATCAAATTATTCTGACAAGAGAAACTAAAATTCTTGTTTTCTAATTCTTTTTGTTGATTTGAGGCTGTTTCACCCATTTTCTTTGCGGTTTCTAAAAGCGAATTGAAATCCATTTTTAATCCTCCTTAAATTCTACAATATCTTCGCCAAACATATCTAAAGCATACTTCTGTGCATCATTCAAATCTACTCTTTTTAAATCATATCCATCAATATGTTTTAATGTGATTGGTCTCGCCTGAGGAAGCTGTTTGCTTCTTGCAAGCTGAATATAATGTTGTCTCATCTCTAACCATGCATCATGCTGCATACCAATGAATTTATATTCATGTCCTAATACATCCTTAATTAAAGATGATAACTGTTTATAGTTCTTATAATAGTTTGCAGCATTCACATCAGGCATTAATTCAAACTCAATAATTAAACCATCTCTACAAGCAGCTACAGGATGTCCCTGCGATAACATACTTGCTGCTTTGGCTGTATTCATATTAGCCATATAACGTCTAATCACTGGCCACTTCTCCTGTACTTCATTTAAGATCTTACGATCTGCCTGTACAAGAATATTTAATATATCACTTTGATCTACTTCGATATTATCATCTGATGCATATGTTTCTGGTTCTTCTTTCTTTTCATAATTGAATTGAGGTACTGGTTGTTCAGCCTTCTTTTCAATAGCTGGTTCTACTATCTCTTCTTCAATTGGTTCAAAGACAGGTTCTTCTGTAATTTCTTCGATTGGTTCTTCTTTGACTTCAACCTTCTTTACTTCTACAGGTTTTACAGGTTCTTCTTTAATAGGTGTATATTCAATCTTCTGACTTGCTGCATGTTCTTGATTGCATAGTCTTAATAATGCAAGTTCAAAATAAATATGTGGATCAGTGGCTCTGATATACTTCTCACTTGCATCCATCAATATATCAATAAAATTAAAACATTCATCACTTGAAATATAAGGCACAATGTTTTCTAAGTCTTTCTGTGTCATAACTGACATAATAGAATCATCTTTTGTATTTCTATAAACAACTATGTCTTTTAATATATCAATTAAGTCAAATGTCAGTCTCTTGATATCAATACCACTCTTATCCATCTTATCTAATATCTTTAAAGATTCAGACATATTCTTAGATAATAAAACTTTCAATAAGTTTGTCTTATCATCCATCGATACAATACCATAAATAGTATGAATATCATTAATGCTTAAATGATCATCATTATAGGCAAGACATTGTTCAAGGATAGATAATGCATCTCTCATCCCACCATTCGCAAGTCTAGCAATTAATTCTAAAGATCCATCATCATATGTCTTACCTTCCTCTTTTAAGACATACTGCATTCTTTGTACCATTTCCTGATCAGTGAGTCGTGTAAAATCAAATCTCTGACATCTAGAAATAATAGTAGGTAAGATCTTATGTGGTTCTGTTGTCGCAAGAATAAAGATGACATGTGCAGGTGGTTCTTCTAATGTCTTTAATAGTGCATTAAAAGCGCCAGGTGACATCATATGTACTTCATCGATGATATAGACTTTATATTGTCCTTGTGTTGGTGCATATTTCACCTTATCAATCAGACTTCTTACTTCTTCTACCCCATTATTGCTGGCAGCATCTATTTCAATAACATCTGGATGTGTTCCATTTTCAATCTGTTTACAATTCTCACATTCACCACATGGTTTAGGATCTCCTGTACAATTAACTGCCTTAGCTAATAACTTTGCGACAGTTGTCTTCCCTGTTCCACGTGGACCACAAAATAAATATGCATGAGCAATCTTCTTTTCATCTATTGCATGCTTTAATGTAGTAATAATTGCTTCCTGTCCAGCTACATCTTTAAATGTCTGTGGACGGTATGTTCTATATAATGATTTATATGCCATCTTCATCAACTCCTTTCCTTATTATACATAAAAAAAGGTGCCTTAGCACCTTAATTATTATCACTTACTAACATCAATATATCAATAAAAATGTTGATGAAATCCATATAGAGCTGTAATGCACAAAGCAATGCCACACCTTGTAATGCTTCCTGAGGTGCAACTTCATAGGCATATTCGATATGCTTAAAATCATAAAGAGTAAGTCCAGTAAAGACTGCGAGATCAAGGAATACGACTAGATAATAAAGACCTGGCGCCGAAATAAAGATCAATAAGATATACGCAATCATAAGAACCGGTAAAGCCATTAAACAGACTTTTCCTATACCAATGAAATTATTATTAGTATGGTGTGTCACTGTATAGAGTAAACCAAAATATACAGCTGTTACTGCAAAGGCAAGTACCGCCACACCTGGTACAACATAATTCAACCACATAGAAAGTACAATCCCATTAATTACTGAATAAGCAACTTAATATGTCTTAGCCTTCTCTATAGCCATATCTTTCACTGTTTTACTAAGCATTAGTACTAATCCTATTTCGACAATAGAACATACAATCATAAAAATGAAATAAGAAGCACCCAATATCAGTTCAAGATGTAAGAATGAGAATAGAAATGAAGTGATTGTAGTGATTCCTAAAGCGACAGCCATCCATTTCATGGTTGAACCAAAGAACTCACCATAACTCATCTTATTACTGTAATAAGAATCCATAGTTTACTTCCTCCTTTTACGTTTAAAGAACTCTGATACTATTGTAGCACACTGTTCCTTTAAAATCCCCTGTTGTACATCAGGATGATGATTTACAGGATTATTCTCTATTAACTCTATAAAACCAGGCCATTTACTTACATTTGCACCTATTACTAAACGACTCATACGACTTTGTATAATAGCCCCTGTACACATCATACATGGTTCTAATGTTACATACATTGTACAGCCATCTAAATGCCATAAATCAAGATACTCACTTGCTTGATTAATAGCTAATATTTCAGCATGTCCTGTAGCTTTCTTTAAGGTTTCCTTCTGGTTATGTGTACGTGCAATGATTTGTCCTTCATAGACAATAATGCATCCAATAGGTACTTCATCTTCACTCATTGCAATTTCTGCTTCTTTTAATGCTTCAGCCATATATTCTTCATCATTCATACTATGACTGCCACTCAAAATGTGATTAAATATACTCACATCGAGATAATGTAAGTTCTCA
>OGYE01002357.1_pt1 | contig 11610 bp, 9 predicted proteins | sample 1576471 | NCBI WGS metagenome assembly OGYE01 (sample SAMEA3541532, study PRJEB24748) | human gut metagenome | biome: human gut; feature: human-associated habitat; material: faeces | place: China | collected 2012
CAAATAATGTAGATTTACCACATCTTCTTATACTGATTAAGACTACGGCGCCCAGTCCTGTCTTTTCATGGGCAGCTTTCAAAACAGCCATAAATCTGTCTCCCAAGGTGTTGGCCAATGGGTTTCTGCCATAATTCAGTTCTTGGGTTTCAACAAAAGTCTGCAAGGTTTTTTCCAATTCGCCTGCCTGTGTGAAATTCTTGCCGTTGAAATCTATATGAAAAACCGGATATTGCTTCCATTCTTTTTCTAACTGTTCGATGGCAAGTCCTTTAAACAATTCTTTTTTTCCTTGGAAGTAGCATTCCAGGGTAGAAATCAACAACGACTTTCCGAATCGTCTTGGACGACTCAGAAAATATATTTTCCCATTATGCACTAAATCATAGAGGAGCTTGGTCTTGTCGAGATAAACATAACCGCCATCTACAATTTCACTAAAGTTTTGTATACCTATAGGATATTTCATATTGTTGCTTTTTATTGAATTTTTGGCAAAGTTACGAAAAAAAATGGTATCTGCAAAATAATGCGGAATAAAATGTCTTTATTTTCAGATAAAAGCAATTCTTAATATCCCTGCGCTCCGCTATACATCGTTGAAAGTTCAGTAACATAAAAAAATACCACTTTTTTCAACCTTTTTTTCCCGAATCCCTGCAAATCGCACAAATCGCATAGTTGGGGGTTCGGGAATGTTGTATCTTTGTATCGTCAATCAGAGAGGTTGATGCAGCAACGGTCTCGGCGGAGACACTGACTGCTTTTACTAAAACTAAATTTTTAAAAGTATGATTCTCATCAAATTAGCGAAGAACAAGAACAAGACTATCAAGGAAGCGTATGGCAAATATTATGCGCGACCAGTAGTAACAGAAACCATCGGCATCGATGAACTCGCCGAACACATGTCGAGCCACAACACCCCGTTCTCGAAGGGTGCCATCAAGGGCCTTCTCACCGATATGGTGAGCTGTGTGAAGGAGCTCGTGCTCCAGAACAAGGCTGTGAAGATAGACAACCTCGCCATCTTCTCCATCGGCATCATCAACAAGATGGGAGCCGCCAGCATCAAGGAGTGGAGCCTCGCCAAGTTTGTAGAAGGCTACCGCCTCAGAGCCCGTGCTACCGGCAAGCTCAGCAACACCCAGCTCTCTCTCGATGCCAACGCCAAGAACGCCATGGATCTCCTCAACTCTAGCGAGAGCGCTGCAGGCGATAACACCACTGGCGATACCACACAGGGCGGCGGAACCACTGCGGGCGGCGGAACATCACAAGGCGGTACATCACAAGGCGGCAGCACCGACGGAACAGGCGACAGCGGAGACGGTCTGGAGTAGTAATCCGTCTCTCAAATATGCGAAACGACAGAAGAAGGAAGGAGTGAACTGACCGGCGACAGGGATATTCCGAAGGCACAAAGCGGCTGGTTTTCATCCTGACGATTACGGATAAACAGCAAATCATAATGACCCAAGAACCTGCCTTTTACGGGTATCCGGGCTGGCAGTTCCTCCCCCGCCCTTCTTCTTCCAGAAGCGCTTACTAAAACTAAATTTCAACCACTAAAACAAGCATGTGACTATCATTATCCACTTAGTATTAATCATTAAAAAACAAAGCAAAATGAAAAAAGTAAATTGGAAAACCATCATCAACTTCCTCATCACGGTATTAACAGCTGTAGCCAGCTCATTCTGTGTACAGAACTGCTAAAAGAAGGGAGGTTGCCATGACACAGAAACATCGTAGTATTTCACTCATCGTGATCCACTGTTCTGCCACGAGAGTGACTCAGGATTTCACATTCGAGCAGTTGGAGGCCTGCCATCTTGCCCGCGGTTTCCGGAGTATCGGCTATCATTATTACATCACGAAGGATGGTGTGGTATATCCGGGTCGTCCGGAATCGGAAGTGGGAGCCCATGCCCGTCATTACAACGCCCACAGCATCGGCATCTGTTATGAGGGAGGTCTCGACAAGAACGGCAAGCCTGCCGATACGCGTACTCCAGCCCAGAATCAGGCTCTGTATTCGCTTCTGGAGAGCCTCTGCCTCTCCTATCCAGATGCAGAGATACTGGGCCACCGCGATTTGCCAAACGTTCACAAAGACTGTCCGTCGTTTGATGTCAAGCGATGGCTGAAGTTGGTAGATTTCCACATCTAGTCGAAGCCAGAGGATATAGATGTCTATACTTAGAAAATTACTAAAAAAGGGTGTGTCATGCAGTTATGACACACCCTTTTCTGTTTTAAGAACATAAACGCAGGCTCGTAAGTCAGCTAGGCGTATTAGAAAGAAACTCATCAACAAAAGACTGGGGAGTCATTATTTTGATTCGTTTATTATCTGAGACACCAACGAAGTCTTTAACATTGATAGTCAACAAAATGTCAGCACCACAATTAATAGCCGCCTGATATTGATAACTATCTTCTAAATCTCTAAAGTTTTCATCCTCTACTCCTTGTTTCAGTCCAAATCTTGAAGCAGACGAAATTTGGAAAGTGTCAAGAATGCGGAGCAGAATTTTCCTTTCCTGTACTAAACGTTCAGGATTGTAGATACTCATTCTTCGTAATTGTTTATCCACGAGAAAAGTGATGGTGTAGAATCCTCCTTCAGACAAGAACAAAGTATGACTAGTAGATGCCAAGGTAAGAATTTTAGCCACTGCATCAAACAGAAGTCTTTTTTCTAAAAATTCCGTTATAATATTGGTATCACAAAAGATTTTCATATCCCATATTTTTCTTCCAGATACTCATCACGCAGTTCTTTATCACTTTTATCAGAAGCGAACATGCCGCCCATTTCTTCCCAACTGAACATTTTTGACTCAGCAGGAGCTTTCATATCTTCCTTTTCAGATATATCAACAACAATTTTTTGCAGGATTTTATTTACCCAATCCTCAATATTAAGTTTATCTTTTCTTGCAAAGATTGCCGCTTTGTCATATACATCTGGTCTTAATGTAATTGTTGCCATAATAATCTTTTTCTATTTAGCAATTGCAAAACTACATTTTTTTATTGAAAGTGCCAAATGAATTTGAAAAAAAATGCATTATTTTACTCTTTTTCCTCATATAACGGAATTTTTCCCGAATCCCTGCTTATCGTACAAATCTCTCAAATATACGCAACGACAGAAGAAAATTGGATTGCATTGTATTTATTTTTTAAGTTGATTCAAGCCCCACAGGTAGTATTCCTGCGGGGCTTTTTCTTTTTCATCGGCGTTATATGAACTATATATCAGAAAAATCACATACGAAAATGGAAAAAATAGCATCAATTTGTAAGAATGTGAAAAAAAAAGTGCAGAATTAACATTTAAAAGAGGTTATTTTTCGAAAAATATGTTATCTTTGCAGAAGATAAGCTGCACTCGGCAATTTGAAAGCAAGCTTTCATTGCGCTCATTTGCATTATCTTTGCAAACTATATATAGCAAGAACTTGCAGAAACATGCACAATAAAAAGCAAGAGCTTGCAGAAAAAAAAATAGAATATAGAATACAAGAAAAAATAAACTTTATGCAAAAAAATCAATTTACCCCTAGCGCTTGCCGCTGGATTTTGCTAGGTTGTTGCCTCACCCCTCCATCCCTTGCCTCGATACAGGCACAGAATGTGAATGGGAACACAGCAGCCCAAACAGAAATTGCTGTTAAGCAAGGAGTGATAGAGGGAAAAGTTTTCGATAGCGGGGACCATGAACCCATGATTGGTGTAACCGTAGCTATCGAAGGTACAACCAACGCCGTAACGACAGACATCGACGGACACTTCGAACTGCCTGTCAGGAAAGAGTGCAACATCGTACTCTCCTTCATCGGCTATAAAAAGACAATAATCCGATTTACAGGCAGTAACCATAGCGACTTTGCCCGCATCATGATGAAATCTGAAGCCCAGAGTATCAAGGATGTGGTGGTTACAGGTGTGTACCGACGCAAGAAGGAAAGCTTTACAGGTTCTTCGGCTACCTTCAAGGGCGATGAACTCAAGAGCGTAGGTGCACAGAACGTGCTCCAAAGTCTGAAGACCCTGGATCCATCTTTCAAGATTATGGACAACGCACTCTCAGGATCTAACCCTAACAAGATGCCTGACGTGGAAATCCGTGGCAAGTCGAGCGTGGCGGGACTGAAGGAGGAATACGGTTCCGACCCTAACCAGCCGCTCTTTATTCTGGATGGCTTCGAAACAACCCTGGAAACCGTGATGAACCTCAACATGAACCGCGTAGCATCGGTTACGCTGCTCAAGGATGCCGCATCTACAGCCATCTATGGTTCAAAAGCTGCCAACGGTGTGGTTGTTATCGAGACCAAAGCACCGGTAAAGGGTAAGCTGCAGATTTCATATAAGGGCGACTACAGTCTGGATTTCGCTGACCTTTCAGACTACAATCTGATGAACTCCCGCGAAAAGTTGGAGTTCGAAAAACTGGCAGGCGTATACAAGGACAATACCAATGATCCGTTCAACCAGATCAAGTTGGATAATCTCTACAATTCCCGTCTGCGCGATATCGAGCAGGGCGTAGATACCTACTGGCTCAGTGTGCCTCTGCGCACCGGATTCACCCATAAGCACAACGTATATGCCGAAGGTGGAGAAGGCAACGTGAGATACGGACTGGGACTTAACTTCGGACAGGTGAACGGCGTGATGAAGGGCTCAGACCGCCAGACTCTGGGCGGAAACCTCGACCTGATTTACCGCACCGGCAAATTCCAGTTCAGTAACAAACTCTCCATCGACTATCTGGAGACCAACAACCCGACCGTTAGTTTCTCGGAATATGCCTATGCCAACCCATATTACAGAAAGTATGGTGCCGACGGCAAGATCAACAAGTATCTTTACTATCCGGAAGAGGGGCTGAATGACAACCCTGTATCAAACCCACTCTGGAATGCGCATCTCAACAACTACGACAAGGGACAGCGTTTCGGCTTTACCAACAACTTCATCGCCGAATGGTTTGCTACAGATGATCTCCGTGTGCGTGGCAAGTTCGGTATCACCAAGTATGATGATACCCAGGACAAGCGCCTCTCGCCAGAGCATACCGATTTCGATGACCAGGAAGCAACCCAGAAGGGACTGTTCAAGCACAGCCTGCAGAAATATCTCTACTACGAAGGCGACCTTTCTGCCACCTACGGCAAGCTGATAGCAGAGAAGCATCAGATAAACGCCGTATTGGGTTTCAACTTCAGCAATACCGCCAGCAAGACCAATGGCTACTCAGCCACCGGTTTTACCGACGACCAGTTTGATGCCCCATCCTTTGCCAACAACTACCCTACAGGCGGCAAACCAAGCTACAGCGAAAACATCAAGCATGCCTCCAGTTTCTATCTGAACGGTGGCTATGCCTACGACAACCGCTATCTGCTGGACTTCAACCTGCGCAACGATGGTGCCTCAATGTTTGGCACCGACAACCGGTTCCGTACCACCTGGTCAGTAGGTCTGGGTTGGAATATCCACAACGAAGAATGGATGCAGGAGAACGGCATCTTCCAGATGCTCAAGCTGCGTGCCTCAGTGGGTAATCCGGGCAACCAGAACTTCTCAGCCTACCAGGCTTATACCACCTATATGTTTAACAGTCTGATGACCAACGTATTCGGTACCGGTGTCATCATCAACAGCTTGGGCAACAACGATCTGGCATGGCAGGAGACCATCAACTACAACGTGGGAGCCGATATCACCACGCTGGGCAACCGACTGAATCTGACGCTTGATTACTACATCAAGAACACCGACCCATTGCTCGCCATCATCACCACCCCAGGTTCTATGGGTGTAACGAGCGAGGCTCTGAATGCCGGTAAGCAGAAGACCAACGGATGGGAAGCCACCGTCAAGTTCTCTCCTATTTATATGCCTCATGAGCGCATCAACTGGAATATCTCGCTGAGTGCCACCCACTCCAAGTCGAAATATGCCAACATAGGCAATGCCTTCAGCGCACTGAACGAGAGCGGAAAGACCGGTCTTCACAACACCACCCGCTATTACGACGGCGGAAGTCCTACAGCCATCTGGGCAGTACGCTCTGCGGGCATCGATCCTGCCACAGGTAAGGAGCTGTTCATCAAGCGCGACGGCACCTATTCGTTTACCTATGATGCCAGCGACGAGGTAGTATGCGGCGATACCGAACCGGATGTAGAGGGACTGCTGGGAACCACCTTCTATTATAAGGGATTCTCATTCAGCTGCTTCTTCCGCTATCAGTATGGCGGTCAGCTCTTCAACAGTTCGCTCTTCGACAAGGTAGAGAACATCGGAACAGCCGACATCTACAACAACCAGGACCGCCGTGCCCTCTACGACCGTTGGAGCATCAACAACCGCAATGCCCAGTTCAAGGGCATCTCAATGGTCCAGAAGACCGACAAGTCATCCCGCTTCGTAATGGATGAGAATACACTTACGTGCGAGTCAATCAATCTGGGTTACGAATTCCCGCTCAACATCGCCAAGAAGTTTGGCATGCAGGCACTCTCAGTTCAGGCCAACATGAACGACATCTTCCGCTGGTCTACCGTGAAGGCAGAGCGAGGCATCGACTATCCTTTTGCCCGTACCATATCATTCTCAATAGGTGCAACATTCTAAACAGAACGCAATGAAAAAGATATTATATACAATGATTTTAGCCTGCAGCACGATGATGGTATCGTGCGACAGCTGGTTGGAAGTGAAACCATACGACAAGATATCGGAGGGCGAGCTTCAGAAATCAGAAGAAGGCTACCAGAAAATGCTCAACGGTATCTACATCGACCTCAACAGCGATGCACTCTACGGCCAGTCGCTGTCGGTAGAGATGATTGAGGTGATGGGTGGTGCATACGCCATCGGTACCGACAACAGCGTATGGGGCAACTACAAAGACCTCTCCAACTACCAGTATGGCACAGAATACTGGCGCAACCGCCTGGACCAGACCTGGAACAAGGCTTATGCGCTGATTCTGAACTGCAACAAGATTCTGGAGAGTATCGACCAGAACCAAGGTCTCTTTACAGGCGGCAGCTATTATGCCGTAAAGGGAGAAGCACTGGCGCTGAGAGCGATGCTGCACTTCGACATGCTGCGCCTCTTCGGTCCGGTTTATGCCAAGGACAGCGAGAAGAAGGCGATACCTTATTATAATAAGCAGACCAACAGTCCGGAGCCTATCCTCACAGCCAAGGAGGTGGCAGAGAAGGTGGTTGCCGACCTGGAGGAAGCCCGCATCCTGCTTGCCAACGACCCAGTGAAGACAGAAGGAACCCTGATGAGCGGTTCGCAGGACGGTACCAGCAACTTCATGCGCTACCGTGCTCTCCGACTCAACTACTATGCCGTAGAGGCCCTTCTGGCTCGTGTGAATCTCTATATGAGCAATAAGACCGAGGCGTTCAAGTATGCCACCGATGTCATCAAGACTGCCGACCAGGGCATCTTCCCATTCGTAGACAAGAGTCTGGTTATAGGTTCGCCAGCCGACCCTGACCGCATCTTCTCTTCAGAGGTTCTGTTTGCACTGACCAACACCAGCCGCAGCAAGATTCACAAGAATTTCTACGATCCGTCACGATTGCCAAACTATGTGTTCCGCATGGACGATAACCTGATGAGCAACATCGTATATGGCGGTGCAGCAACAACCGGCGGCTATCAGGACGACTACCGTTACCGTGCCAACTGGATAGCAACAGGCAGCAACCGTTATTTCTACAAGTATAGCGATATGGTGGCTAACGGAAGCATCCAGAACACGATGATTCCGATGATACGTCTGGGTGAGATGTTCCTCATTGCAGCCGAGAGCCAGAGCGACGATCTGGCAAAGGGAGTACAGTATGTCAACGCCCTGCGCAGAAACCGCGGTGTAGCAAACCTTCAGACTCTGACTCCTGATTTGCTGAAGTATGAGTACATCCGCGAGTTGTATGGCGAAGGCCAGCTGTTCTATCTCTACAAGCGATTGAACAGCGACATCATCACCTCTTCTAACGCGAACAAGAATCCAAAGGCAAGCGACCTCATCTTCGTGGTTCCACTGCCTGACTCTGAGACAGAGAACTAGTTAAGAGTTTATAGTTAAGACTAATTATATACGATTTTTATATGAAATATCAGATAAAGACTCTATTGATTGGAGCGATGGCAGCCCTATCTCTAGGCTCATGCAGCGAACAGGAACCGGATGTTTTTCAGAACATTAACGGCGTTTACCTAAACAATCGCTCTAACACCAATATCCTGCAGGCAAACACCAATGTGACCTTTGTCTATCAGAAAGGCGATGAGATGCAGGTGCCTGTCAAGATACAGCTGGTAGGCCGTCCTACAGACCACCCTCGCGAGATAGCCCTAAAGGTTAGCTCGGAGGATGCACAGGAAGGCACAGACTACATCCTGCCGGAAAAGGCTGAGATGCCAGCGGGCGAAACCGTACTGGAATATATGATTACGCTGAAACGTACTGCCATCCTGAAAACTCAGGAGAAGCATATACAGGTAAGTCTGCAGCCTAACGAGAACTTCACTCTTCCTGTTACCGAAGAGACGACAGCCAACGGCGATGTGGTTTCTACCCTTTCTTATCAGATTATCTTCTCTGACAAGTTTACCACGGCCCCAAAGGCATGGAAGACCGATCTGCTCGGCGATTTCACCCAGCAGAAGTTCGAACTGGCTTGCAAGGTACTCGACCTGGACCCAGCCGATTTCAACGACGATTCAAAGATGACGCTTGCCATGCAGAGCTATGTAAGTTCTGAGATGCAGAGCTATGTGAGAGAGCAGCAGAAACTTCGCAACAACGGCGAGGCATACGATGCCGATGCATTCGATGCAAAGGGCAATGCGCTGGCTTTCTATGGAGAATAAAAAAAAACTGGAAGATTATGAGAAATTATAAAATAATGGCAGCGGCTCTGATGATGGCTACAATGATGGCAGGATGCTCGCAAGATGAGGGCAACTACGATTATCACAGTCTGAACGAGCCTACTATCACCGGCGTACCTGAGACCATCTCGGTACTCACCCATGCAAACATCGACCTCGACCCGAATCTGGGCGATAACATCACCGACCTCGATGCCTACAACTACGAGTGGAAGGTCATCAATAAGTCGGGTGACAACGAGGTGACTGTGCTTGGCAACGAAAAACATCTCGTGCAGGAAATGACGCTTCCTGCAGGAGAATATACCCTCTACTTCACCGCAACAGAGAAGAAGACCGGACTCTTCTGGCAACAGAGCTATACACTCACCGTGAGCGATACCTCTTCAGAAGGCTGGATGGTGCTCTGTGATGTGAACGGCAAGACCCGTCTCGACATGATATCGAAGGTTACAGGTAAAACCTATCTCGACATCCTCAAGACCAGCGGAATGCCTGAGTTGAATCATCCATACAGCATCCAGTATGCGCCAAACAGCGGACATTCCGACTCTCCTTTCTATCTCTTTACAGCCGACGGAGCCACCCGTCTGTCAAAGAACAGTTTTGTATGGCAGAAGGATTACGACTTCAAGTACGAGGTAGCCAAGCAGACCAATCTGAAGCCACAGAGCATGGTATGCGACCAGAGCGGCATGATGAGAATGATTGTGAGCAACGGCTATGCATATTCGGCATCCAACATGGGTATCCAGGGACTCTTCGCTGCCGTCAACAAACAGCCTGTTCTTGCACCAGCTGTAGGAGCCAACATCGGAGCATCCTCTTACGCATCTATCTATCTGCTTTATGATAATGTGAACAAGTGCTTCATGTCATGCTGTCCATTCCTACCAGGCCTTTCGCTCTCTGATGTTTCCTATCACAGCATGAAGGATATGGAAGAGATAGCTACCGGATACAAGGGATCGGATATGGTAACAGGAAAAGCCTTCAGCGAATACCCTACAGGCATGGATTTCGTCTATATGGAGAATACGAAATATGACCCGGGAAACGCCAAGATGGGCATCACCTATACCATCCTGCGCAGCGGAAAGAAGTTTGAACTGTATGGCATTCAGCTGGGTGATATGCTCTGCTATGCCGACTGCACCTTTGCACTGGGTAAGGCTTACTACGGCGACTTGAGCGACTGCAAAGACATCGCCAATGCCTCTTGCTTCGCCTTCAGTTCGCAGAAGAACTACATGTATTATGCTGTAGGCGGTACCGTTTATCGCGTGAACCTCTCGGAGAAACCATTGAAGGCAGAGCGCCAGTTCAGTTTCAACGGCGAAACCATCACGATGATGAAGTTTAATTTCTATCAGAATTCAGCTTCAGCCCATGATTACGATCTCATCGTAGGTTCAGAGAACAGCAATGGTTCGGGTACACTCCGCATCTACGACGGCATGAGCGCAGAGGGCGATTTCTCTAAGGTTACACCTACCAGCTATTCAGGCTTCGGCAAGATTGTAGATGCTACTTACCGTGAGCGTACCAACTAATCATCAACTAAAAAAAAGAAAGTAAAAATGAAGAATAGAATATTATCATTGCTTCTGTTCCTGCTTGCTGCAGTGAACATGCACGCAGCTGAGGGCATCACCGTTAGATTTGACGTCAAGAATCCGGTGCTCTCCAATGTTGTACTCGTTTACCACATGAGCGTCAACGAATTTCCACTGACCGACGGAAAGGCTACCGTGCAGCTCGACGGCATGGATGCTCTCTACGCCAATGTTTATTATGGCGAGAAGACCAAGAACGTATATCTGCAGAAGGGCGACGATGTAACCATCTCGTTCGATGCCAACGATTTCGACACACACTGTTTTTGGACTAAATGTCGTAAGGTAGCGGGGTTTCTTAATGAAAGTCCGCATTTAAAAGCCTTACTTTGTATCACAATAAGACAGATAAAATGGCGCATTTAAAATGTCGTGGCTGGCGTGATGAGACGAGCTTTACGTCTTAATTGAAATATAATGGAAAAGATGGTTAATATGAAGAGAAAATCTATTTTGTTATCGCTGCTTCTAGCGATTTTTGTGGTAGGAGGGATGTTTGCCCAAGAACCTACGTATTCCAAGATGTCTCCCTATACACGTATTCTTTTAGACAAATTAGCGAAGAAAGATACGGCGAACTCGTTGTTGAGGAGTTCTATCTCGGGAGATTATCTCTCGGCTTTCGTGAAGGTGGCGACGGATGAGGGATGGGCTTCCTTGGATTCGGCCGGGTGCCGTATCCGGACAAGGACGGGAGATATCGCTACGGTGTTGATCCCCCTGTCTGCCGTGGAGTCGGTGTCTGGGCTGGGTTGTATCCAATATGTATCAGCCTCGCAGCCGATGAGGGCCAGTATGGACTCGGCCCGTTACTACTCGGACGTGGCGGATGCCTATGCGGGGACTAAGCTTCCCCAGCCTTATACGGGCAAGGGGGTCATCGTGGGTGTGGTCGATCAGGGATTAGATTTTACTCACCCGAATTTCTATGACAAGGAGGGTAAAGCGTATCGTATCAAACAAGTTTGGGACCAAACGAGTCCTTATAGTAAAGCGGTACTTGTCGCTGAAGAACGGAGCGATACCGCTCTTTGTGGAGCCGAACGCGTTT
>OGYE01002359.1_pt1 | contig 11608 bp, 8 predicted proteins | sample 1576471 | NCBI WGS metagenome assembly OGYE01 (sample SAMEA3541532, study PRJEB24748) | human gut metagenome | biome: human gut; feature: human-associated habitat; material: faeces | place: China | collected 2012
GGCGGCGAACGACTTTGAAAACAAGTGCATCCGCTTCGAGAAAAAGCTGCACGATCTCGAGCTGACGCGCGTCATCTCGCTCCAGACCGCGCCGCAGATCCGCATGATCCAGAACAACGACAGCCTGATGATGGAGAAGATCCAGACCTCCATCATGAACACCATTCCGCTCTGGAAGAACCAGCTCGTGCTGACGTTGGGCATCCAGAATTCCAAGCGGGCGCTTGAGGCGCAGCGAAAGGTCACGGATATGACCAATCAGCTGCTCCAGAAGAACGCGGAAATGCTCAAGATGGCGACGGTCGAGACCGCGCGCGAGTCCGAGCGCGGCATTGTGGATATCGAGACGCTCCAGCATACGAACGAGAGCCTGATCTCCACGCTCGACGAGGTGCTGACCATCCAGACCGAGGGTGCGCAGAAGCCCTTCGGCTCCACCATCAGCGCCAGCACACCGCTGCGCTTTGCACCGAGGATATCCGTGAGCAGCTTGTCGCCGAGCATCGCCGTATGCTCCTGCGGCGTTTTGAACTTCTCCAGCGCGCGGCGGTAGCCCCTTCGCGAGGGCTTTTGCGCGTGGCCCACGAAGTCGATGCCCAGCCCCGCACAGAAGCGCTGCACGCGCCGCGGGCTGCGGTTGTTCGACAAAACGGCGACGGTGACGCCCGCTGCCGCCTGCGCGGCGAGCCACGCGCGCACCGCGTCGTCCGGCTCGCGGACGGACTTGGGCGCGAGCGTATAGTCGAGGTCGGTGAGCAGCAGCGTCACGCCTTGCGCGCGCAGGAAGTCCGGCGTCACGGCGGTATAATCGTCAAAAACCCAATGAGGTGTCAGGAGCATCGGCATGGCTTCCTTTCCGGGTGCATATCTATATTGGTAGTCTACCAATTTTTCCCGTTTTCTGCAAGGGGGTATCGCCTGTGTCTGTCTTTCTCGCGGTCACGCCGGCGGAGGCCGCAAGCTGCCGCGGCTACCGTGTGCCGCTCGTCCACATCGCCTACGCCGTCGGCGACGGCGGGCGGCTGCTGCGCAGCGAGCTGCCGCGCGGAGCGCAGGGCGGCCTGCTCGGTCTCTCCGACCGCTGCAACGGTCCTCTGCCGGAGCTGCCCATGCTCTGCCGCGCCATCCTCGGCGAGTGCCATGCGCACCGCTTCGGCGGCGTGCTCGCGGACTTTGAGGGAGGCGCGCGGGAGGATCGTCTTCCCTTTCTCTCGCGGCTCGGCGCGATGCTCGCGCAGAGCGGACGGCGGCTCTATGTGCCAGAGCGCTTTGCCGTACCCGAGGCGAGCGTCCTCGTCTGCACCGCGCTCTCCGGCGGGACACTGCGCGAGCGGCTGAGCGACGCCGCCGCGCGCTACGGCACGCAGCGCATCGCACTCGACTGTCAGCGCCTTGCGATGGACTTCGTTCTCCCCTGCCGCAGCGGCGAGGGAACGCCGCTCACACCGGAGGAGCTGTCCGCACGGCGGGAGCGTTGCGGCGCGGCGGTCTTCTTTTCCGAGGAGCTGTGCGCGAATTATTTCAGCTACACCGCGCAGGGCCGGGCGCATTTTGTTCTCTTCGACACCGCCGAAACGCTGCGATGCAAGCTCCGGCTCGGACGTGAGCGCGGCATGGAGACCGCCTTTCTCATGTATCCCGAGGTCAGCGACCTCCTGCCGGAGCTGCTCAACGCTTAGCGGTCATTGCCGTGTGCTCCTTCTGAAGCTCCGCAAACAGCTCCGCAGGCCTCCAGCCGCGGTTCGCCGCGGTCAGGTTCTTTCTTCGGAAATCGTTTTTGCGAACATCTTAATATCAAGAGTTCGCTGTTCAGAGAGGATTGGTTGGACTTTTTGCGAAAAGTGGAAGAATAGTGGTATGGGAAATAAATATGTCATTGTGCTCACTGCTTGTATTAATCCGGGGAAGTGTACCAGCTGAGGATCTCCTGAAGTCCTGAATTCTTCCAGTCAAAATCATCAGAAGGAGTGAGACCATAGAGGATATCACCGCATCTGACTGCGTCGAGCTGTGCCTCAGGCAGCATCAGTATGGCAGGGCTGTTGGCTACGTGGTGTTTTGGTATGACAACCCCCATCTTCTCAAGTTCATTTACGGCGTGGAGATATAGATCAAGCTGCTTTCTTGCACTTGTGTGATCCCCCTCATCTGCCCTTGCAAAATGTGTAAATATACCTGTTACGTTCAGGTCGTCCATCTCGCAGATTTTCTTTATAGTGTCAAATGATTCCTGACATACCGGGAATCCTATTCGGTTCATACCGGTGTTCAGCTTTATCTGGACATTCTGTTTCTTGCCGGCTCTTCTTGCAGCGGCAGCCATGTTCTCAGCACCCTCCATTGAAAAGACAGTGAGATCAAGGTCGTACTTTGCGGCCTCGTCCAGCATGTCATCTGCTGTATCGCCGAGGATAAGGATAGACTCTGTGGCCCCCGCGTCCCTGAGCATCTTTCCCTCTTCCCAGATGGCAACGGCGTAGCTGTCTATGCCACATTCCTTGAGTGTCGGGTAAAGTCCTGCAATGCCGTGGCGGTATCCATCGCCCTTCATGACTGCGATAAATTCAACACCCGGTTTCAGTCTTGATTTTATGTTGGCAATATTGCTCCTGAGCTTTGCCAGATCTATAACGGCTGCAGTTCTTCCTGCAAATGGTCTGTTATTCATAGTCATTCTCCTGTTTTACAACTGTCAAATTATAGTAACCATGTAATTATATTTTTATTTGTTGAATGAGTCAACATGTGTGTTATGATGTTGTCAAAAGCCACGCAGAATATATATTTTACAATCCCGTTGTATCTAACTCTATGATCATCTGTTCCAGTTTTTGCTCTCTTAATAAATAGCACATATAGATTGGAAGATATGTTATAGCACCATCTGTCTCCACGTTTCCAATTGATAAAACATATGCTTTTTCAAGATGATAATCCGGAACTTTCATAAAATTATCCAACGCTTTGTGCGATTTATAAGCCTTTCCCGATTTAACTTCAATTGGAACAACCTGACCATTCATTTCTATTGCGAAATCCATCTCTCCGATTTTCTGCTTTTTACAGAAATAAGGTTCGAAACCATTGGCAACCAATTGCTGTGCGACTGCATTTTCAAAATGAGCACCATTGTTGACCTCTCCGTTTTTATTTATCAGCTCAACTTTAGTTTCTGCCGGATAAGCGCTGGTCAGCAGACCGATGTCACTCGAGAAAAGTCTGAACACATTACTGCTCTTGCTCGCCAGAAGTGGGATTACCGGCGCATCTACATTGTAAACAGGCAACGCCACGCCTGCATCTTTTAACCATAAAAAGCTGTTTTCATATCGATTAAATTTCAATTCTTTATCCAACATGGTAAATACAAACTTCTTATTTTGCTTGTTCAGCTCAGCCGGAATAATCTCATATATAGATTTCACCTTTAACTTTTTGTCTTCAAGCTCATATTGTGAAAAATCTTCCTTGTAAAGAGTTGTAATATCCCGTTGAACTTTATCGACTTCCCGAATATCTTTGGTATTTATATAAGCTTTGACAGCATCCGGCATTCCACCGACAATAAGATACACAAAGAACATTGACAGAAGCTTTTTGTGTATAAATTCATCAACCGGGCTGGCTGTTTTAAATTTATCCTCTAACATATTCAAGGTTGTTGCTGAGACATTATTTGCCACCATAAATTCTTCAAAATCCATGGGATACATTCTTAAAACTGTCAGATACCCGACTGGGGCAGATGCAATTCCTTTAAGTTCCACACCCAATAGTGAGCCGCTCATGACATATTTATAACTGCCCTCGTCTACCAGAAATTTTATTTTTGTTACTATTTCTGGGCATTTTTGAATTTCATCAAAAAAAACAACCGTTTCGTGCTTCTTACAATCTTCGGGCATGATCATTTTCAGTTTAACCAGAAATTCTTCTGCACTCATTTCTGCATTTAGATAAGATACCATATCCGGTTGATCAATGAAGTTGACTTCAAACTTGGTATATTTGCCCCGTTTTTTCAATTGCTATGAGATTATTTTGCCCCGTTTTTTATTATTTTATTTTGGCAAAAAGCCCCGTTTTAATTGCCACTCCGAATAATTATTGTCATTAAAACCCGCAGAGGGTATAATATCAGAATATAAGCTCTAAAACAGGATTGGAAGGGAATTAAGATGAAGAAAGAATATGTAATGGGAAATGGAGCGATCGCCCTTGGCGCTCTTGCAGCCGGAATCAATCTGGTTGCCGGATACCCGGGCACTCCATCCTCAGAGATACTTGAGACAGTAGCAAAATACCCGCACGACGGAGTCCATGTGGAGTGGTCGGTAAATGAGAAAGCGGCTATGGAGGTTGCCGCCAGTGCATCATACAGTGGAGCGAGAACGCTTGTGACCATGAAACAGGTGGGTCTAAACGTGGCATCGGATCCGCTTATGTCACTGGCATATGTTGGAATAAAAGGCGGAATGGTCATCGTGTCAGCGGACGATCCGGGCCCTATATCATCACAGACAGAGCAGGATACGAGGATGTTTGCAGACTTCTGCAGGATCCCGGTATTTGACCCGTCGACTCCTGAGGAGGCATATCAGATGATACAGGATGCATTTGACTACTCGGAGAAATACAAGACACCGGTTCTGTTCAGACCGACAACAAGAGTGTGTCATGCATACGCATCCATAGAGGTAAAAGACGAGTGGAAGGCAAAGGAATATGAGGGATTTGTAAAGGATTCAAAGAAATGGGTCATCTTCCCGAGATTGTCATTTGCCAACCATGCCATGATAGAGAAGAGAAATGTAGAGATCGGGGATGACTTTGGCGACTACTCCATGAACACGGTGGAGGGAAGCGGCAGCAAGGCGGTATTCGCATCGGGAATCAGCTACTGCTATGCAAAAGAGACACTTAAGAATGTGCCTGATGTGAAGCTGATCCGTATAGCGACCCCACATCCTTTCCCGGAGCAGTTTGTGAAGAATGCGCTGGACGGAGTGACGGAGGTCATGTGTCTTGAGGAGCTCAGCCCATACATAGAGAATCAGATATTACGCCTTGCGGGCAAATATCATATGGATATAAATGTCAGAGGAAAGCAGACCGGTGATGTGCCGACAAGCGGAGAACTCAGCACAAACAAGGCTGCAGACATCCTGTGCGATTTTCTGGGACTTGAGAAGACTTCCCAGGTGGATGTGTCAGATGCACCGGCACTTCCTGTAAGGCCGCCTGTGCTGTGTGCGGGATGCCCTCACAGAGCGTCATTCTATGCGGTAAAGAAGGCGATGGCCGGCAGAAAGAGTTATTTCTGCGGAGATATCGGATGCTATACACTTGGAAATGCCATGCCGCTTGACATGGTGGATACCTGTCTGTGCATGGGAGCCGGAATCACTATGGCGCAGGGCTTCCACTGGGTGGATGAAGATGGCGTGTGCTTTGCATTTGTGGGAGATTCCACATTCTTCGCGTCTGGTATGACCGGCGTGGTAAATGCAGTGTACAATGATGCAAATATGATCCTGTGTGTGCTGGACAATTCGACCACAGCCATGACGGGACACCAGCCACATCCGGGAACAGGACGCAACATGATGGGTCAGTTCGTGGACAAGGTGAGTATACAGAAGGTTCTTGAAGGAATCGGAGTGAAGAAGATAGTCACTGTTGATCCGCTTGATCTTGAGGCGAGCGTGGCAGCAGTCAAGGAGTGCGCGGATATCAGAGGTGTCAAAGCGATCATTTTCAAGTCGCCATGTATAGCCATCACCAAGCCGTCTGGCAAGATGGAGATATCCGAAAAGTGTATACAGTGTAAGAAATGTATCAGAGAGATAGGCTGCCCTGCGATAATCCTGAAGGATGGTAAGGTGGCGATAGATGAAAGCCTGTGTACGGGATGCGGTCTTTGTTCACAGATCTGTCCGGTGGGGGCGATAGGAGGTGCTTGCAATGAATAAAGATATTCTGGTCTGCGGAGTAGGCGGACAGGGAACGGTTCTTGCGTCCAAGCTCATCGCATCGGCTTATATGGCAAAGGGCGAGACGGTACATTCGGCGGAGACCATAGGAATGGCGCAGAGAGGCGGAAGTGTCACGAGCCATGTGAGGATCGGTGAGGCGTATTCGCCACTCATAGCCCAGGGCGGTGCTGACATTATACTTGCGTTTGAGCCTGCAGAGGCGGTGCGCAATCTGGCTTATCTGAAAAAGGGAGGAATCGTCATCACCAACAACGTCCCGGTGAAACCGGCGACTGACTCGCTCATGAATTCAGGCTACGAGGCACAGCCGATGCTTGACTACCTGAAGGACAAATGCGATTGCATAGTCATGGATGGCGCGGCGATAAGCCGTGAATTTGGTTCGGCAAAGTTCTACAACATAGCACTCCTCGGGGTTGCAGCAGCCAGCGGCAGACTGGGACTTGACGAGGCGGATATCATATCAGCCATTGAGAATGGAGTGAATCCGAAGTTTGTAGAGGTGAACAAGAAAGTATTTGAATATGCGATGAAGATGTAGTTGGCGATGGGCTGACAAAAGGGAAAAGGAGAGTAAAAATTATGAAGTTAAATGACACACAGCTCAGTCAGGTGGACGCTCAGATAAAAAGACTTGTAAAGACTGACAGCTATTATGGTAAGAAGTACAGAGAGCTTGGTATAACAGATGTGACAAGTCAGGAGGCATTTGAGGAGCTTCCGTTTTCAAGCAAGGATGACCTGAGAAATGCTTACCCGCTGGGAATACAGGCTGTTCCGGATGAGGAAGTGGTACGTATCCATTCATCTTCAGGAACAACAGGAAAGCCGGTCATCATACCTTACACAGCAAAGGATGTCGATGATTGGGCAATCATGTTCGCAAGATGCTACGAGACAGCCGGAGTGACAAAGAAAGACCGAGTACATATCACACCGGGATATGGTCTGTGGACAGCCGGAATAGGATTTCAGGCAGGCGCGGAGAAGCTTGGTGCCATGGTAATTCCTATGGGCCCTGGAAATACTGACAAACAGTTACAGATGATGATCGATCTTGAAAGTACAGTTCTCACAGCAACATCATCATACGCACTTCTTCTTGCCGAAGAGATAGATAAGAGAGGGCTTAAGGATAAGATACATTTGAAGAAGGGCGTATTTGGCTCAGAACGCTGGAGTGAGAAGAAGAGAGAGTATATAAAAGAGAAGCTTGGAATAGAGCTGTATGATATATATGGACTTACAGAGATCTATGGACCTGGTATCGGAATAAGCTGCGATGCCCAGAATGGAATGCACTATTGGGATGATTATGTTTATATAGAGATAATAGATCCGAAGACCGGAAAGACTCTCCCTGACGGAGAGGAGGGAGAGATAGTTATCACTACTCTGGTTAAGGAGGGGGCTCCGCTCATCCGTTTCAGGACACACGATATATCAAGGATCATTCCGGGTGAGTGTCCATGCGGAAGAAAGCATCCCAGACTGGATATCATCAAGGGCAGAAGTGACGATATGTTCAAGGTACACGGCGTAAATATGTTCCCAAGTCAGGTTGAGGAGCTGCTTGCACTCGTGGATGGAGTTCCAAGTGAGTACACCATAAATATAGCCCATGATGAGCCTGCCAATAAGGATATCATGCTGGTTACAGTTGAGGCCGAGGGACGTGTAGATTTTGAGCAGACAGGACGTCAGATCAGAGATCTGTTCAAATCAAGGATCGGAGTTACACCGAAGATCACTGTTGTCCCTGTTGGAACACTGCCTAGAAGTGAGAAGAAGACACAGCGTGTCATCGACCATCGTGAGCAGTGATATTTTTAGAAGGGATATTATATTTATGAATTCAATCAATATAGCAGCTTGTATAGTTGCGTTTTTACTTGGGGTGGTGCTTTTCACTCTGGCGAATGAGATCATACTCAAGCTGCCGAACAATGAGAATATTTTTAAGGGAAAGCCGAAGAGCTTTGAGAAGTTTTCTCCGAGATGTCTGTTCATACAGATCCTTGGTGGGGTGTTCGGAGTGCTTATGGTGTGGCAGTTTGATGTGAGCCTTGAGGCGGTCACGGTATTCCTGTTCTTTGGACTGCTGACTATCATCACATTCATAGACGCTGATACCATGGAGATACCATTTGTGCTGAATGTGTGTATACTGGTGCTTGGAGTTATATCCATATTCACGAGAGGTGGATTTTCACTGACAGGCGGAGATCTCTCTCTTGTGAGCAGACTTATTGGAATGCTTTGCGTGAGTCTTCCTCTGTTCCTGATAGTGCTGGTTATACCGGATGGATTTGGCGGAGGAGATATCAAGCTCATGTTTGCCGCAGGATTCTTCCTTGGCTGGAAGGCAACCGTCATAGCATTCTTCATCGGACTTATCATTGGTGGATGCCAGGGCGTGATACTTCTTGCAAGGCGTAAGAAAGGCAAGGACGATCATTTCGCATTTGGCCCGGCGCTCAGCGTTGGCCTGATGATTGCGACATTTGTGGGATCACAGATGATGAACAGCTATATCAATATGATCAAGGCATCATTCTACGCGTAGAGTGATGAATCCATGAAAAAGAAATAGTGCTGGTGTATAAGTGATAAAAAACTTATACATCAGCACTATTTTTTATGATAGTATTCAAATGTAATTGCCTATTGTATATTTTCCATGTGAGGGATATACTGTAAAGAGCGTGCAATTTAACGCGTTAAAGCTTTTAATTGAGAAAGAAGAGCAATTATTAAGAGAGGTTAGGAGTTACGATTATGCCAATCACAGATTACTTAGAGAGAAATGCCAGAGAATATGGAAATGATGTCGCTCTGGTAGAGATAAATCCTGATGTGCAGGAGACGAGAAGGGTTACATGGAGAGAGTATGAACTCATAGAGTCTAATCCTACATGTCAGTACAGAAGAGAGATAACATGGAGCGTGTTCAACGAGAAGGCAAACAGATTTGCCAATCTTCTGGTGTCACGTGGAATCCAGAAGGGAGACAAGGTAGGTATCCTCATGATGAACTGCCTTGAGTGGCTTCCAATATATTTCGGAGTGTTGAAGACGGGAGCCATAGTGGTTCCGTTCAACTTCAGATACGATGCGGAGGAGATCAAATACTGTGTAGAGCTTGCAGATGTTGACGTGCTTGTATTTGGCCCTGAGTTCATCGGACGTATAGAGGCTGTCGTTGACGAGATAGCTGAGAAGAGAATCCTCTTCTATGTGGGCGGAAATTGTCCTACATTTGCAGAGGACTATGACAAGCTGACATCCAACTGCTCAAGCGTGTTCGAGAAGAGAGACATCAAGGACAGTGATGATGCGGCTATATATTTCTCATCTGGAACAACAGGATTCCCAAAGGCTATTCTGCACAACCATGAGAGCCTGATGCATGCGGCAAAGGTCGAGAATGTACATCACGGACAGACAAAGGATGATGTATTCTTGTGTATTCCTCCGCTGTACCACACGGGTGCCAAGATGCACTGGTTTGGAAGTCTGATAGTGGGCGGCAAGGCAGTTCTGCTCAAGGGAGTAAGCGCCAAGACTATACTTCAGACTGTAAGTGATGAGAAGTGTACTATAGTATGGCTTCTTGTGCCATGGGCTCAGGATATACTGCTTGCCATAGAGAACGGCGATGTACATCTGGAGGATTATGAGCTGTCACAGTGGAGACTGATGCACATCGGAGCACAGCCAGTGCCACAGAGTCTTATAAAGAAATGGAAAGAGATATTCCCTAACCATCAGTACGACACGAACTATGGACTTTCAGAGTCTATCGGACCGGGCGCTGTACATCTGGGAGTAGAGAACATACATAAGGTCGGAGCCATCGGTGTGCCGGGCTACGGCTGGCAGGCAAAGATCGTGAATGAGGACGGAACAGAGGTTGAGCAAGGCGCAGTCGGCGAGCTTATCCTCAAGGGACCTGGTGTCATGACCTGCTACTACAAGAATCCGAAGGCGACAGAGGAGTGCCTGAAGGACGGCTGGCTGTACACAGGAGATATGGCTATGCAGGACGAAGATGGATTTATTTATCTTGTAGATAGAAAGAAAGATGTTATAATCAGTGGTGGAGAGAATATCTACCCTGTACAGATAGAGAACTTCCTCAGCAAATACGAGAAGATCAAGGACGTTGCGGTCATCGGTATCGCAGATGCCCGTCTCGGAGAGATCACAGCGGCTATCATAGAGGTAAAGGATGGCATGACCTGTACAGAGGAAGAGATCAACGAGTTCTGTAAAGAACTTCCAAGATATAAGAGACCAAGGAAGATCATATTTGAGCACGTTCCGAGAAATGCTACAGGTAAGATAGAAAAGCCACTTCTCCGTAAGATGCACAATAGTGAGAACCTGGTAGCGGCAGAAAACAACGCATAGTGAGATACTTGCCGTAATACAGCACAGAAAGGACAAAAAAGATGAAGACACCATTTATTACAAAGGCAAAGGCAGAAGAGATCATCAAGGAGATCCCTACACCATTTCACATTTACGATGAAGAAGGAATCAGAGAGAATGCGCGAAAGCTTTACAAGGCGTTTTCATGGAATAAAGGATTCAAGGAGTATTTCGCTGTAAAGGCTACTCCGAACCCAACAATACTCAAGATCCTCAAGGAAGAGGGCTGCGGAACAGACTGTTCATCACTGACAGAGCTTATGATGTCAGACAAGATGGGATTTAAGGGCGATGAGATCATGTTCTCGTCCAATGACACCCCTGCCGAAGAATTCGTGCTTGCAAAGAAGCTGAACGCAACCATCAATCTTGACGATTTCACACACATTGATTTTCTGGAGAAGTCAGCAGGAATCCCAGAGAAGATCTGCTGCAGATTCAATCCGGGTGGAAAGTTCTCTATATCAACAACCATCATGGACAACCCTGGTGATGCAAAGTATGGTATGACAAAGGATCAGATCATCGAGGCATACAAGATCCTCAAGGCAAAGGGCGTGAAGAGATTCGGAATGCATGCATTCCTTGCCAGCAATACAGTGACAAATGAATACTATCCAACACTTGCAAAGATTCTGTTTGAGACAGCAGTTGAGATCAAGGAGAAGACCGGAGTGAAGCTTGACTTCATCAACCTGTCAGGCGGAGTAGGAATCCCATACACACCTGACAAGGAGCCAAATGACATCATGGTCATCGGCGAGGGTGTAAGAAAGGTATACGAGGAGGTTCTCGTACCAGCAGGAATGGGTGATGTTGCTATCTTCACAGAGCTCGGACGTTTCATGCTGGCACCTTACGGACACCTGGTTACAACAGCTATCCATGAGAAGCACACACACAAGGAGTACATCGGAGTGGACGCATGTGCAGTCAACCTCATGAGACCTGCTATGTATGGTGCATACCATCACATCACAGTCCTTGGCAAAGAGAATGAGCCATGTGATCACAAGTATGATGTGACAGGTTCACTGTGTGAGAACAATGACAAGTTCGCTATAGACAGAATGCTTCCAAAGATCGACATGGGAGACATCCTTGTCATCCACGACACAGGTGCTCATGGATTTGCCATGGGTTACAACTACAATGGAAAGCTTAAGTCCGCAGAGGTT
>OGYE01002360.1_pt1 | contig 11606 bp, 9 predicted proteins | sample 1576471 | NCBI WGS metagenome assembly OGYE01 (sample SAMEA3541532, study PRJEB24748) | human gut metagenome | biome: human gut; feature: human-associated habitat; material: faeces | place: China | collected 2012
AACAATAACTACTTTTCTTTTTTATGCTATTATTGTAAAAGACAAATTACAATTTATTGATGAGATTAGTTTGAAATATAACTAGTCTTTTTATTTTGAATAAGATTTATATTTTTTGTCTAACATAATATAATAATATAATATAAAGAATTAATATAACAAGAATATAAATAATAATATAAATTAGTATAAATATTTATATTAAAAAACAAGTATTAAGTTGGTAGTTTACTTGTTTTAAAAATATTTTTATATAGCAGTGTTCCATCTGGGCTTTTTATTTTTGATAAATTAATAGTGATTATTCCGAGTTCTAATTTGTTACTTTTAAATTTATCATTATCTTTTATAGGTATTATTCTTATTATTTTTTCTATATCATTTTTAGGTGTAAATGATAAATTAGTGAAATCTTTATTCGGTATAACTTCATAATAATTAACATCATACATTTCTTTTAATTTATTAACATAATTTTCTATTTCAATTCTAGTTCTAAAACCATTATGTGCTACAGGTATGGGAAATTTATCCTCATCCATAAACATAAATAAATCAAGCGGCGTGTCATAATTATTATGATAATCAATTAAGTCATAATAAAATGAGTTTCTTAAATTTAATTTTTTTATTTCTATTTTTGTACCTAACTTTTCTATTTCTATGTCATCAATATATTTAGAAATTAGTTTTTGTTTATTTGTTTTATCTAAATAATTCCAACGAACAAACAAATCAATTATATTTTCAGGGTGAAGATAATCTTCTATTTCTTTTTTATCTTTAATAAGCAATAAATCATCCATAGTAAAGTTTAAATTTTCATATTGTTTGCTATCTTGCTCTTGTTTTTCTAGTACTTGTCTTTTATATTCTATTTGTTTTAATTCATTATCAAATTCATCCAGTTTAACTATACCTTTAATGTATGCTGTTTTAATCCTATCTTTTTCTTTATCTAGTTCTTTTAATTCCTTTTTATAATCTATTTTATTATAATCAAGTTTTGACTTTATAAAAGGCGTATAATAGTCGTTAAATAGGTCATCTATATAAACAAGTGCTAATAGTTCTAAAAGAATCAAATCTTCAATAGAATCTTCTTTTAAATTAATTTTACAATGATTACATTTATAGTAGTAATACTTTTTATTAAGTTTCTTTTTAACACTAGCTTTACCACCAAAATAATTACCACATTTAGAACATTTTAATTTGTTAGTAAAAAGATATGTTGAAGTTCTTTCATAGTGTCTTGCATTTCTTAATTTTTGATATTGACAAGATTCCCATTTATCTTTATTAACTAAAGGTTCAACTACATTTTCATAATATGTTGGATGTTTAGTTCTTTTACCATGAATATAATCACCTTTATATATTTCATTAGATAATATCTTTTGAATAGTAGAATCTCTCCAAGTTTTACCTAAAACATTTTCTTTATTGTAGATGTTTGCTATTTTTTGGTGACTTTTACCTTCTAAATATAAATCAAAAACTCTCACTACAATATCTTTTGTAAGTGGATTGGGAACTAACTTTTTATTTTCTCTTTTATAACCCAGTGTAGTTCTACTTGGCAAGTGTCCTTGTTTAATTGCACCTGCTAATCCGACTTTAGTTCTTTCAGAACATTTTTCTATTTCATTTTGACTTACACTAGTCATAATTCTCATAACCATTCTGCCATTTGAAGTAGTAGTGTTAGATTCATCAGCTAGACAATCGATATCACACTCTAAATCATTAACTATTTTCATTAATTTTTCAATATCATAAACACTTCTAGTAAGTCTATCAAGTTTAAATGCTACAATTACATTAATATTCTTGCTTTTTATATCCTCAAGCATTTCTTGATATGCTGGCCGTTTATCACTTTTAGCACTGATTCCTGCATCTTTATAAACTTTAAATATTTCATATCGTTTAAACTTACAAAACTCTCTTAATCTTTCTTCTTGTTCTCCTAAACTAAAACCTTCACGAGCTTGATCCTCTGTACTGACCCTAATGTAAATACCTGCTATTTTATTTTCTTTATTCATATTTTTTAAATATCTCCTTTCATATGTTTGGCATCTTAAATGAGAAAAGTTAAGTCTAAAATTTTAAAAAATTTAAATATGCTTCTCATATGTTTGGCACTTTAAGCTTGAAAAGTGTAGTCTAAAATATAGATATTTTAAAAGACACCTCTCACTTGTTTGACATTTTAAAGTTAATTTTACGAAGTCTAACATTTAAAAAGATTTTTAATGACTATTTATATAATCTTCTAAATCTTTAAATACTATTTTGTTTTTAAATGTATTTACATAAACATTATCACATTCATCAAACATTAGGTATTTATTATTCTTAATAACTATAATATGTGGCATAACATAAGCAACATTTGTACCTGTTATATTTTTAATTGAACCATTATTTATAATTGGAGTAGTATTAGTAAATCTTCCAATCATCTCAATTTTTCTTTTTAATTTATCACTTATTTTTAATTCTTTTGTTTCTATATTTAACATATAATCAACTCCTTTACATAACAAAAAAACTAACTATTTCTAGTTAGCATTTATTACTCTCAGAAGTTAATTTCCGAGTTTCCTATCAATCTGGAGCAAGTGAGCAGAATCGAACTGCCGTCTCAACCTTGGCAAGGTCGCATACTAACCTCTGTACTACACCTGCGTAAATAAATTGTATCAAATTTTTAGAATTTTTGCAACAATAATTGATAAAAAATGTAACTTTTGTTATACTTATGTAAGTAAGAAGGAATATTTATGAAAAAAGATTTTAGTAAAACATTAAAAAATGTTAAGAAAAATGTAGTTGAATATGTCTTAACAAATAGATTATTTATTTCATATTGTATACTGGCATTAATTGCTACGATATGCATTAGAAAGTTTACAATTAATTCGGTGTTTCGCATCAAACCATTAATTACTGACTTAGGATTAATATTGCTTATTGGTAGTTTTGGTTATTTTGTTAAACCTAAGAATCAATTTAAATATTATTTTACTTGTTTAATTATTATTAACTTAACATGTTTAATTAGTTCAATCTATTACCGTTTCTTTACATCATTTGCATCAATCGGAGAACTTGCAACTGTTGGTCAAACTGAAACAGTAAAGGGTTCTATATTTGATCGCCTTAAAATATATGACTTCATCTATATAATTATACCTTTTATATTTTATTTAATACATAAAAAGTTGTTATCTAGTGTTTATTATTCTTTCATTGATAAAATTGAAAAGAGTAAAAAGATGTTTATTGCAACATTTTGTGTTGGTATAGTTTTTGTAGGTTATAGCTTGGGTGTTGCTAAGAATAGTGATTATTCAAGGCTTGCTAAACAATGGAATAGATTATATATTGTTGAGAGATTTGGTATTATTATGTATCAAGTAAATGATTTTGTTCAATATTTAACACCACAGCTAAGTAGTTTATTTGGTCAAGAAAAAGCTACGGAATTATTTAATGATTATTTTAATACAAAAGAAAAAACTAAAGAAAATAAATATACTGGTGTTTTAACTGGTAAAAATATAGTCTTTGTTCATATGGAAAGTATGCAAAGTTTCTTAATGAATTTATCATTTAATGGTAAAGATGTTACACCGAACTTAAAAAGGTTAGCTAAAGAAGGAATGCATTTTACTAATTTTTATCCTCAAGTCTCTACAGGTACAAGTAGTGATACTGAGTTTACTTTATTAACTGGTTTAATGCCTGCTTCAAGTGGTACTGTATTTGTAAGTTATTATGATAGAAATTATTTTACAATACCTAAGTATTTAGCAAATCGCGGTTATGAAACATTTAGTATGCATGGTAATTTATCTAGTATGTGGAATAGAAATAAAGCTCATCCATCACTTGGTTATAATAGTATGTATTTTGGTGATGTCTTTGATTATACCGATAAAGATGTAATTAATTTAGGTATTAATGATTCTTTATTCTTTAAAGAAGCTATACCTATGTTAGAAAGTATTGAAAAAAATAATACAAATTATATGGGTACAGTTATTACGTTATCAAATCATTCGCCATTTAAATTTGCTAGTACGCATAGTAATTTAGATTTAACTAGTCACTATGAGGTAACCAATGATTCTGGAATAACACAAACACTAGAAAAAGATTATTTGTCCAGTACTTCAGTTGGAGAGTATATAAAAAGTGCTAATTATGCAGATAATGCTTTAGGTGACTTTATATCTTATATAAAAAATTCTAATTACTTTAATAATACGGTATTTGTTTTCTATGGAGATCATGATGCTAAGTTATCTAGAAATGAAATAAATTACTTATATAATTTGAATCCTGAAACTGGTGGGGTATATAAAAAAGGTGATAAAAATTATGTTTTATATGATTATTATGAACATGAGTTAAATAAAAAGACGCCTTTAATAATATGGAGTAAAAATAAAGAGTTACAAAGTATATTTAAGGGGGAAGTTACTTATACTATGGGTATGTATAATGTAGCAGCTACAATACTTAATATGTATGGTATATATAATAAATATAATATTGGTGAAGATATATTTACTGTTAAAGATAATAATTTAGTGACATATCCAAATGGTAATATATTAACTAATAAAGTATATTATAATAATTCAACTAATGAATATAAAGAGTTAACAGATGAAAAAATAGATAAAGAATATTTAGATAATATAAAGAGTATAGCAGAAAAGAGATTGGATGTATCTAATGCTATAATTGTTTATAACTTATTAGAAAATAAGAAAATGAATGGAGAATAAAATGAGGAAGAAGTATAAAAGATTATTAATAGTAATTATTATATTTATAGTTATCATTGTAGGTCTTATTGTAATTAAAAAAGTAACAACAAAATCTGTAAAAAATGATGTGAAAGTGGTTGATAGTATTGATTCATTTTCATATACATTGGATGAAAGAGATACAATTTTAATGAAGAATACTTATAATGAATTAAAGAAAGTGTTAAAAGAAAAAACAATAGATAAAGAAAAGTATGCATCTTTATTAGCAGAGTTATTTGTTATTGATTTATTTACAATTGATAATAAAATAAATAAGTATGATGTTGCATGTTTAGAATATGTTTATCCATCAAGTATAGATAATTTTAAAATGAATGTTGAAGATACACTATATAAAAGAGTGGAAGATAATACATTTGGTAAAAGAAAGCAAAAATTACCTGTAGTTAAATCAGTAAATGTAAGTGATGTAGAAAATAATACATTTAAAATAAATGATAAAGAGATGGAATCTTTTGTAGTTAAATTAACTTGGGATTATGAAGAAAATTTAGGTTATGATACATCTGCAAGTATTACTTTAGTAGAAGATAGTAATAAATTATATGTTGTAGAATATGAAACAGGTGTTAATAATGAATAAGATGTTAAGAAAGTTAAAAAAGTCTAAGAAAGCTTATAGAGTTATATATTATATAATAAATATACTTTATTTAGTTACTTTAGCTTTATTTATTAAAAATATTTTATCACTTAAGGGTATTGAAACATTTATTAGAGTAATAGTTATTATATTCTTTATTTTATATTTCTTTATTTATAGTTTTTGGAATTTACTTAATTTATTAAGAAGAAAATATAAAGGTTTAATTATTACATCAATTATTACATTATTATTTATTATGTTTTTTTCAGTATCATCATATTATATAAATTTTGTATATAGTAATATAAATAATATGAAAGAAAAAAAAGAAGTTATATATAATAGCTATTTAATAGTACTTAGTGATAAGACTTTTAATAAAGATAGTGTTATTGGTATTATTGATAAAGATATAGATAAAGATAATTATGATTTAGCACAAAAATTAATTAAAGAAGAGAAGTTATATAATAAAGTAGAGTATTATAATGATTATATTAAATTAATTTTTGATTTATATAAAGGTGTTATTGATGCAGCGATAGTACCTGGTAATTTTGAGAATTTAGTTAAAAATGAAGTTGGTTTTGAAAATATAGATAGTGATGTAAAAAAAGTATTTGAATATAGTGAAAAGAAAAAGAATGAAGATTTAGATTTAGTTAGTAATAAAGATTTTAATGAACCATTGACATTTTTGTTTTTGGGAGTTGATTCTGAGGGTGATGGATTAAATGCAAGTTCATCATTTAATGGAGATACTTTGATGCTTATGTCAATTAATCCGAAGACTTTAAATGCTATATTACTTTCTATACCTAGGGATACTTATGTACCAATAACTTGTAATAAAAATAATTATGCAAAGATTAATTCATCAGCAGGATTTGGTACTTCTTGTGTAATTAGTACTATTAATAATTTAATGGGTATTAATATTGATTACTATGTTAAGATTAATTTTAAAGGTGTTGTTGATTTAGTTGAAGCAGTTAAAGGTATTGATGTTTTTGTTGAAGCACCAACTTATACACCAAATAAATATAAAGGTAAAGTTTGTGAACAAAATAGTGATAGACAATTTGGAAATAAGTTAGTTTGTATGGAACCAGGATTACAAACATTAAATGGAGAACAAGCTTTAGCTTATGCTAGATGTAGACATATGTATATTGGTAGTGATTTAGACAGAGTTAGACATCAACAACAAGTAGTAGAAGCGTTAGCTAATAAAGCACTTCATTTTAGTAGTATTAAAGATTTACAAAATATATTAACTGCAGTTAGTAAAAATATATCAACTAATATGGATACAGATACAATGTTATCAGGTTATAATGTTTTAAAAAATGTAGTGGGTAGTAAGTTATCTGGAACAGATGGTTTAAATATTTCTAAAGCTACACTTGAAACTTATAGTTTGAATGTGTATGTTCCTCAAAGTGGAAGAAATACATCGGCACAAGGATATTATTTAAGTAGTTTAAATGATATAAAACATGCATTTAATGTTGTACTTGATAAAGAAAAAGATGAAATGGTTAAGACATTTAGTTTCTCAGTTAATGAGACTTATGAGTTATATAGTCCAGGTAAAGGAAAAAGAACTGAAAAGTCTGGTGAATTATTACCAAGTTTTGTGGGAAAAACAGTAGAAGAAGCAAAAGAATTTTGTAATCAATATAATATTAGTTTAAATGTTAAGTATGTTGATCCTGAAAGTGAATTTTATAATAAAAGTGTAAATGTTGGTTTAATAGGTAATCAAAGTGTACATAAAGATGTTTTAGTAAATAGTATTAGTGAATTAACTGTTTATATTGTAAATAGTAAAGTAGAAGAAAATAGTAATAATAGTACAGATGATAATAAAGATAATAATTTAAAGAGTGATGAAGATATTATTAAGGATATGTTAAATTAATACAAAATAAAACCATAGATTTATATCTATGATTTTTTCTTTCTGTTGTTTTTCTTTCTTTTTGTTGGGCTTACATAACCATTGTTTCTTCTTGATGAATTGTTTTTAGTAACATTACTTTTCTTTTTAACTGTATTTGTTTTTTTCTTAACTGTAGGTTTCTTCTTTTTGACTACTGCCTTACTGGCAGGGTTGGTCTTTTTAATTGGTTTACTTGGTTCTGAATTAATTATTTTATCAAATTTAGTATTTGAACTTAATTTAGATGAACCTTTTGTTTTTATTTCATATTTTTCTAATTTAGATAGAATTAACCAAAGTATTATAATAACTAATATTAATAGATAGAATGATATTAATGCAATTAATAAAATATCAATACCATCAAAAGATTTTTCCATAACCATCACCACACATAATCTTATTATATTATATTTTTCTTGAAAAATATAGCAATTTTACACATTTTTAACTTAAATTTTGTAAATAATTTGTTTGATAAGCAAATTTTTGGTATAATATTTACGAATATAGTAAAAGGAGGTCATACAATGAAGAAAAAAATCATGTTGTTAAGTTTTGTGACATTCTTTTTGTTTTGTTTAAATGTTAAAGCAGTTGGTTATACATATAGAGTTAAAATTATAAATAGTGGAGTTAATTTAAGAAATAATCCTGGGGGTAATGATGGTGTTAGAGTTGGTTTGTTATCAAAGAATGATTATTATATTTTAGTTGATGATAAATTGTATGATGATGAAAATAACCATAAAAGATGTAATGGTGGATGGTATCATATGACATATTATACTGATGTTGAAGGGTATGTATGTAGTGATGATGTTAAACTTGTTAAGTCATATAGTTCTGATGATGTTGAAGCTTCGACGGATTGTGAGAAGGAACTAGCTAGTTTAGGTTTTCCATCAAGTTATTGGGGTGGTATTTGTAGTATTAAAGAGGATCATCCGACGTGGAATTTTCAACCAATAAAAATTAATTATAACTGGGTTGATGTAGTTCAAAAAGAAAGTGTATGTGGAAGAAATTATATTCATTTAAGTGTTTATGATAAAGAGTTTTTGGATAAAACATGTACCTCTACTTCGCCGGGGGGGTATGTTGCTCCGAGTCAAAAAGCAGTTGCTTATTATATGGATCCAAGAAATGCTTTTTCGGAAAAATATTTATTTCAATTTTTAGATCAATCATATGATGCTAGTTTGGAAAAAAGTTATCCGAATGCTGTTGAATCTATACTTAATGGTACTAGTTTTAATGATTATCACATTAATACTGGTGTTAGCCTAAGGGATGTAATATTAGCTAAAAGTGTTAATAAGGTAAGTCCGATTGCTATTGCATCAAAAATGAGAGTTGAACTTGGTACAGGAACTAGTTTATATAATTTGTATTCTGGTACTTATGCAGAACAAAATGGCATATATTTAGGTTATTACAACTTCTTTAATTTTGGTGTTACTGATTCTTGTGTTGCTGAGTCTGGTACATCAGTGTGTGGTTTAAGTTATGCTTATCGAGCTGGTTGGAAGGGTGTTGATAATGCAGTTGAAGGGGGAATTGTTCAGTTTTCATCTGGTTATATTTTAAAAAATCAATATACTGGTTATCTTCAAAAATTTAATGTTTTAGTAAATGATTTTGATAAACTTGGTACTCATCAATATATGACTAATTTAGCTGGTGCAAGTGTTGAATCTAATACAGCATTTAATTCTTATAGTAAAAATAATTTATTGGGTATTGCTTTAAATTTTAAAATACCTGTTTATAATAATATGGGGGATACAATAAATAATAGTGCGAATGGTGCAGTTGATGATGGAGATAATTCTACGAAGCCAAGTGATATGGATATTCCTACGATTATAACTGGAAGTAAATTAAAAAGCTCATCTATTTATATATATGGATTTATGGTAGGTAGTGATGTTGCCACAGTTAAAGGTATTATTGAAGGTGTTGCGGGTAATAATACTGTAGTTATATATGATAGTAATGATAATGAAATAAGTTCTGGTTTAATTGCAACTGGTCAAAAAATAAAGATAAGTAATAAAACTACATCACAAACATTTACAGTAGTAGTAAAGGGTGATACATCAGGTGATGGTGTTATAAATGCATTAGATTTATTACAAGTTCAAAAAAATATTTTGGATACATATAATTTAACGGGGGCTTATAAAGAAGCAGGTGAAACATCAGGTGATGGTGTTATAAATGCATTAGATTTGTTACAAGTTCAAAAGAGTATACTTGGGACTTATACAATAGATCAATAAGGAGGATAAAGTGAGAAAAATTAAAGTAATATTGATGAGTTTATTTTGTCTTTTGGTGATACCAAAGACTGTGTTTGCTGCGAGTGGTAAAATAAATGTAAGTGGAACATCAACAGTAGTTGTTGGTAATAATGTAACTGTAACAGTTACTTTATCTAGTTCAACATTAATAGGTAGTTGGGAAATGTCACTTAATTATGATAAAAATTATTTGCAATTAAGAAGTGCCACTAGTGAAAGTAATGGTATTAGAATGGCTGCATCAACTGCTACTGGTGTTAAAAGTAAATCATATACATTTACATTTAAAACATTAAAAAAAGGAAGTACTAGTGTAAGTGTTGGTGGTTATCTTGCATATGCTTATGCTGATTTAAGCGAAATATCTTTATCAAGTAATTCAAAAAAAATTAATATTATTACTCAGGCAGAGTTGGAAGCAAGTTATTCTAAAAATAATAATTTAGCATCTTTAGGGGTTGAAGGTTTTACTTTGACACCTGAGTTTAATGCAAATACTTTAGAGTATTCTGTTACTGTACCAGAAGATACTAAGAACGTAAATATAACTGGTACTGTTCAAGATAAAAAAGCAAGTATAAATGGTGTTGGTGTTCAACAAGTTAATCAAGGTAATAATAAATTTTTAGTTACTGTTAAGGCTGAGAATGGATCTGAAAAAACTTATACAATAAATGTTGATGTAAAAGATGAAAATCCAATTGAAGTAACTGTGGGGGATAAAAAATATACAGTAGTTAAAATAAAAGAAAATTTACCAATAGCTAGTTTGTATAATGAATATAGTATTAAGATAAATGAATTCGATATACCTGCATATAAAAATGATTATACTGGGTTAGTACTTGTAGGTTTAAAAGATGCTGAGGGTAATATATCTTTATTTATATATGATGATGAAAATAATAGTTATAAAGAATATAATGAGTTAAAATCAAGTCAAATTACAATATATCCATTAAAACCAGAAGAAAATATTGAAGGGTATAAAAAGGGTAATGTTAAGATACAAGATATTGATGTTGAAGGTTTTTATTTAAATGAAGATTCTGATTTTTTTGTTATATATGGTGTTAATGTAGAAACTGGGGATAAAGGTTTTTATATGTATGATAAAAAGATGCAAACTTTAATAAAGTATAATGATGAATTAAGTAGTTTATTAAGCGAAAAAATTAAGTTATATACTTATATTATTATTGGTTTTATTTCTTTATCTGTAGTTATGTTAATAATTATTATTGTTCTTGTTTGTAAAAAAGGTAAGAAGAAAAAAAGAGGTAAAGATAAAGAAAAAGTAGTTGAAGAAAAGATTAAGAAAGATGATAAAAATGAGATTATAGAGATATAAGCATTGCTATTTAGTGATGCTTTTTAAATATAAAAAAAGAATATATCATAAAGGGATAAAATTTTTATATTTTCATATTGATATATTCTTTATTTTTTTTGGATAAATTTAATGCTATTGCGATTTTTCATAGTTATTATATTTACTAAATGCTTGAATTTTTTTTGGCAATGCCTTTATTTTCTTTGACTTTTTCGTTATGATTTCTAATATCAATTAATTTGCTTCGGTCATTTCTTTTAAATTTAATGACATCTGGGTCATTAACAAAATCTTTTATTATTTCCATTGAAGTTATAAATATCTCATCTTCTTAAAGGATAATTATCAAGTGGTGTAAGTTTTTATAACACAGTGTTCATATAATTCTTTACTTCTTTTTCAGATAAGTTTAATATTTTTGCGATTTTTTTACAAGATAATGATTTACCCAATGCTTGAATCATTTTTGTTCTTTCTTTTGTTTCACCTTTAATTTCACCTTTAATTTCACCTTTGTTTTCAGCAATTGTACAAGCATCAATTAATCTGCTTTGGTCATTTCTTTTAAATTTAATGACATCTG
>OGYE01002361.1_pt1 | contig 11604 bp, 10 predicted proteins | sample 1576471 | NCBI WGS metagenome assembly OGYE01 (sample SAMEA3541532, study PRJEB24748) | human gut metagenome | biome: human gut; feature: human-associated habitat; material: faeces | place: China | collected 2012
TCGGGGTCGGCATCGGGGGCATAGTCAACCTGCATCGAGTTGGTCAGCAGGCTGACCGCGACCGAAGCCACGCCCGGCACAGCCGACACAGCCTTTTCCACATGGCTTGCGCAGGCCGCGCAGCTCATGCCGGTAATTTCATAGCGTTGCATGGGGAAGTCCTTTCTTGAGAGAATAGCGATAAGAGAGATACAGTGTGGCGAGCAAATAATAAAGAATAAATAAAAAATAATAAATTCGGTGGTGTTTTCGCCCCGGAGGGGCGAAAACGAAAAAAAGCAACGCACGGCATTTTGTTTTTGCCCCCGGCAGGGGGCAAAAACTTCACCTTTTTTATTATTTATTATTTTTTATTTCTTATTTGTCTGTCGTTTTCCGCTTGCCCGCCACCCTAATTAAAACAAACCTTCCGGCAGAACAATGTCATTTTTCGGCACTTGGCCCCAATCAAATGTCCGGGCCAGCTCCTGCGGGGTGACCGGGCGTGGCGTGCTTTGCAGGCCACAGGCAAAGGCCAGCTTGCCGATGATTTCCTCCGCGGTGTATTTTTCCCGCAGATTTTCAAGGCTCTGGTCGCCGTCCCGCTTGGAAAGCCGCCGCCCGTCCGCTGCCAGCAGCAGCGGCAGATGGTAGAATTTCGGCGCGGTCAGCCCCAGCTCCCGGTAGAGCCAGAGCTGGCGCGGCGTGCTCGAAAGCAAATCGCTGCCGCGCACAACCTCGTTCACGCCCATCAGCGCATCATCCACCACAACCGCCAGCTGGTAGGCAAACACACCGTCCGCCCGGCGCAGGTAGAAATCGCCGCAGTCACGGGTGAGGTTCTCCTCGTAGTGCCCCATGTGGCCGTCCTCAAAGGCAATCGTCTCATCGGGCACCTGTACCCGCCATGCGGGGGCATGGGTGCGGCTCTTTTCGGCAATCTGCTCCGGCGTCAGTCCGCGGCAGGTCCCGGCGTAGACAACCTGACCGTCACTGCGGTGGGGCGCGCTGGCCGCATGGAGCTGGCTGCGGCTGCAAAAGCAGGGGTAGACTAGCCCGCGGCGAGACAATTCATCGAAATAGCGTTGGTAAATCTCGCTGCGTTCGCTCTGGTAGACAGGCGGTGTCGGGCCGTCGGCGGCAAGGCCCAGCCACGCCAGATCGTCTATGATGGCGTCCGCATAGCGGCGCGGGCAGCGCTGGGTGTCCAAATCCTCAATGCGCAGCAGCACCTGACCGCCCTTGCTTTTGGCGCTCAGCCACGCCAGCAGGCAGCACATCAGGTTGCCCAGATGCATCCGCCCGCTGGGGCTCGGCGCATAGCGTCCGGTCATCATTCCAGCGTATAGGTGCCGTCGCCGAGGGCACGCAGATGCACGCGGTAGAAGGCCGCCACCGCCTTGGTCATCGCCTCGGCGTCCGCCACGGAGGCCGTCTCCACGGCGCTGTGCATAGCCAGCTGTGCCAGACCGATGTCCGCCATCGGGATAGGCAGGGTGTGGCTCTGCAGGTTGCCCAGCGTGCTGCCGCCGGCCTCATCGGCGCGGTTCGTGAACACCTGTACCGGCACGCCGGCCTTCTGGCAGACGGCGCGGAACACCGCACCGCTGACGGCGTTGGTGGTGTACTTCTGGCTGGCGTTGTACTTCAGCACCACGCCGCCGCCCAGCCGCACCGGGGCGCAGGGGTCGGATTTCTGGGGGAAATTCGGGTGGGTGGCGTGGGCGTTGTCCGCGCTCAGCATAAAGCTGTTGGCCAGCGCCCGCGGCATGGCCTGCCCGCTGTGGGGCACAGCCTCGATGATACGGTCAAGCACATCGCGCAGATAGCTGCTCTCGGCGCCCATCCGGCTGGACGAGCCGACTTCCTCATTGTCGAGCATCGTCCAGACCGGGGCACAGGCGCTGTCGGTCTCGGCGGCCGCGTCCAGAAAGCCCAGCAGCGTTGTGGCGGCACATTCCAGATCGTCAATGCGCGGTGCCATAAAGAACTCGCCATCCGGGCCAATCTGGGTCGGCGTCTGGCGGGTCACCAGCTGCAAATCGGTGTCCAGAATATCCGCCGGGTCAACGCCCAGCTCCTCGGCCACCAGGTCGGTCAACGTGCGGCTGTCCGCAGGGCCCCACAGCGGCTGCATATCAATCTGGGGGTTATAGGTGTGCCCCTTGTTGACATCCCGCTGGAAGTGGATGGCCAGCGACGGAATAACCAGCAAATCGCGGTCAATGCAGACGAGGCGGCTTTCGATGCCGTCCTCGGTCTTGACGATGACGCGCCCGCCAACCGTCAGCGGGCGGTCAAGCCAGGTGGGCATAATCATCCCGCCGTAGCCCTCCACGCTCAGGCGGCGGCAGCCATCGTTCTCCACGCGGTCATTTTTGACCTTCCACGAAGGGGAATCGCTGTGGCTGGCCACAATGCGCCAGCCGCCGATGGCGTGCTCCGGCACGCGCCACGCAACAACAGACGAGCCGTTCCGGGTGACATAGTAGCCCTTGCCCGGCTCCAGGTTCCAGTAGTCGGCCTCCTCCAGGCGGGTGTAGCCCGCGGCGCACAGCCAGCTTTCCGCCGTGGCGGCGGCGTGGAACGGGGTGACGGACTCCTGCAGAAATTCTACCAGATCATCGTACATAGGTTATTTTCTCCTCTTGAACATATTTTCGCACGGCGTGCGGGATTCTTTACACACATATATAGACATTGTAGCGCAAATGCGTGCAGGAAACAAGTTGCAAACCGCGGAAAAATGCTCTATACTCAGTATATCCAAATGGTCGATTTTGACAAGTACGCACTTTTTGGAAACCGCTACCCAAAAGGAGAGTGAACCCTATGCACCCGAACGAGCATTGCAACTGCCGCTACGCCGATGTTGGCTGTGACAAGATGGAGCAGGTCATGGACCAGATCAGCGGCAAATGGAAAATGCGCATTTTATTTATGGTAGGCGCGCACGGCACCCTGCGCTACGGCGAGCTGCGCAAGCTGCTGGACGGCGTCACCCACAAGATGCTGTCCAACCAGCTCAAGGAACTGGCCGCCGACGGCCTTGTGGAACGCATCGACTACAACGAGGTCCCGCCCCGGGTCGAGTACCGCCTGACCCCCAACGGCGAAGCTCTGATGCCGATTTTTGACGATATTCAGGCCTACATCCGCAAGGGCGCGTGCAATTCCTGCTGTCCCCCGGAGACACACCACACCTGTTGTGAATAATATGGGGGAAAGAGTTGACCGGAAGAGGTCGGCCACGCAGACTTTCCCCTCGTCCGGCCCCGCAGATGACTGATGAGGGCGAGCCTTCCCGCAGGCAGCCGTCCCCCCCCTATACACACCACACCCAGAATCGGAGGCATACCTATGCGCAAACTAACCGTTCTTCTTCTGACCGCCGCACTGCTGGCCGGGTGCGCGTCCGCACCGGCGGATTCCCTCGCACCTTCCGCAGCGCCTGACACCGCACGATCTGAGGCCGCGCCCACCGAGGCACCTTCCGCGCCCGAGGCCACCCCCGCCGATACCACCGCCGAGCAGCAGGCCATTCTGGAGCAGCTGGTGGACTTCGGCGCGGACACAGCGGGTGGCAGCCTGAAAACCGCCTGCGCCGCCGCCGCTCTGGTGGAATACCTGAGCACCTCCACACTGGAAGCTGACACCATGACCGACTGGCGGGCCGGGCTGACCGCCGACAAGCAGGAGCTTCTGGCGCTGAACTGGCCCGACATCCTGTTCCGGGCGCAGGCCATCTGCACTGACCCCGCCGCCGAGGCTGATTTGCTGGCCTCCGCCGGTGTGACAACGGATTTCACCGCCCTGCAGCTGGACGCCGTGCCCGACAGGCTGGCTGCAGCGGATGCTGTGCTGGGCTGCACAGACTGATTGCGTAAACGCCGGGACTATGGTAAAATATAGGTAAAATCGTGAAAATTTGTTAGTGAGGTCATTTTTATGGGCATCGTAGTCGTCGGCGCCGTTTTTGTGGATATCAAAGGGTATCCGCTTTCCACCTACATCCCCGGCGGGCGCAACGCCGGCCGGGTCGAGCAGGTACACGGCGGCGTCTGCCGCAACGTGGCGGAGGATATCGCCAATGTGGAGCTGCGCCCCACCTTTGTCGGTCTGGTGGATGACACCGGCTCCGGGCAGGACGTCATTGACAAGCTGGCCAGGCACAAGGTCAACACCAAGTACATTCAGCGCGTGCCGGACGGCATGGGCACATGGCTGGCCGTTTTCAATAACGATGGCGACGTCTGCGCCGCCATCTCCAAGCGGCCTGACACCACGCCGCTGACCCAGCTTCTGAAGGACAAGGGCGATGAGATTTTTGCCGACTGCGACAGCATCGCCATTGAGTTTGACCTGGAAAAGGAAACCGTCAAGCAGATTCTGCGCTTTGCCAAAAAGTACCACAAGAAGGTCTACGCCGCCGTTTCCAATATGAGCATCGCGATGGAGCGCCGCAACTTCCTGCAGGAGATTGACTGCTTTGTCTGCAACCAGCAGGAAGCCGGGCTGATGTTCTCGGACGATTATGACCACCTCACGCCGGAGCAGATGTGCACCACGCTGGCTGCCAACGTGCGCAGTGCCAACATCCCCTGCATGGTGGTGACGATGGGCGACAAGGGTGCCGTCTACGCCCGCGCTGACGGCGAAAACGGCACCGTGCCCGCCAAGAAGGTGGACGTCATTGACACCACCGGCGCGGGGGACGCCTTCTTTGCCGGTACCACCATCGGCCTGACCTACGGCAAATCGCTGGCCGAGGCCTGCGAAATCGGCAGCCGTCTGGCCGCCTCGGTCATCTGCATCTCGGAGAATGTCTGCCCGCGCTTCCGCCCGCTGGAATTCGGACTGGATGTGCCGGTGGTGGATTGATTCCGCCGCAAAAATCGACACATTCTGCTGTGTTTTGCCAGTTTATTCCAATTTTCCGATTTCGCACATTTTGCCTTTTTAGCATTTATAACAGCGCACATTTTCACAAATCGCGCTTGATTAGTCCTTTTCAGCATTTGTTTTTGCAAAGCACAATTTGCAAAAGCCAAGATATTTTATTATAATGTAACGTGATTACCAATATTTCCACCCCCACCACCCCGCTGGAGCTGCACAAGCTGGCGGCGGGTATCTGGCTCTGCTTTACGCGGCTGGACACCCACCTGTACGATGTGCCTGTGCAGTGCCCCCGGCTGCTGGTGTTTGATTTCTGCCGCAGCGGCCGCCGGGCCGTGCCCGATGCGGACGATTATGTTCTTGTGACGGAAGGCCATGCCGCCGTCAGCTTTGCTGTGCCCGGCCAGCCGTTCTATCTGCCCGGCAGCCAGTATGAGGCCCTGCAGCTTTTCATCAACCCGGAAGCCGTCCTACCGGACAGCTTCCTCACCCTGATGGGGCTAGAAATCAACGGCATAGCGGACTATTTCTGCCGCGACGGCGTGCACTGCTGCCCAATGAGTGAGACACTGACCACCGTGCTGGACGAGCTGTGGGCGGACGCCGAATATGCCTCCGCCGGGGAGCTGCGCTATGCCGTCGTGCGCCTTTTGTATGAGCTGCTGCGCCTGCCCGACGAGGCCGGGGCCGCCCGCTGCCCCGCGCATCAGGTGGCGCTTGTGCGCGACGCCGAAACGCTGGTCCTGCAGGACCTCTCGCTCCGGCACTCCGCCAAGGAGCTCTCCGCCCGGTTCGGTCTGAGCGAAAGCGGCTTCAAGCTCTACTGCCAGAATGTGTTGGGCGAGGGCTACCTCGCCTACTTCCGCCGCAAGCGGATGGAGCGTGCCGCCGAACTGCTGCGCACCACCTCCCAGCGGGTGCAGGACATTGCCGCACAGGTCGGGTACGAGAGTCAGGGCAAGTTTGCCAAGGCGTTTTACGACCAGTTCCGCCTGATGCCGATGGAATACCGCCGGCTGGCAAAATAAAGCGCAAAGCCCCGCCACCCGGGAAATCGGGCGGCGGGGCTTTTTGGGCGGTGTTACCGCCAGGTAAAGGTCACCATGCCGTACACATAGATAAAGGCGATGGCGCAGGGAACAAAAAATTGAAAGATGGGCTTCATCCACGGCCGGATCTTAAGCCCCCTGCCGGTGTTGGCCTCGGCCGCAAAGCGGTCCCAGCCCCAGCCGAGGCGGCTGCAGCAGAAGAGCGCCAGCACCAGAGAGCCGAGCGGCAGCACATTGTTGCTGACGATGAAATCCCAGAAGTCCAGCCACGCGCTGCCCGGCGCAAACGGCTGAAAGTGCAGCACGCTGTAGCCCAGCGCCGTGGTCAGCGCCAGCAGAAAGATGCCGACACCGCAGACAAGGCAGCCCTTGGGGCGGCTCCAGCCGGTCAGCTCCCGGATCATGGCAAGGATGTTTTCGCAGACGCCAAGCACGGTGGAGAGCGCGGCAAACACCATGAACAGGAAGAAAAGGGTGCCCCACCAGCGGCCGCCCGCCATGTGGTTGAATACGTCGGCCATCGTGTCAAACAGCAGGCTCGGCCCGGCGGTGACCTCCAGCCCGTAGGTGAAGCAGGCCGGGAAGATGATGATGCCGGCCAGCACCGCGACAAAGGTGTCCAGCAGGATGACATGGACCGATTCGCCCATCAGCGCGCGGTCCTTGCCGATATAGCTGCCGAAGATCGCCATGCCGCCCATGCCGACCGACAAGGAGAAGAACGCCTGATTCATAGCCGCCACGATGACTGAGCCGCTGATCTTGGAGAAGTCCGGCACCAGATAGAATCGCAGCCCCTCCGCTGCGCCGGAAAAGGTCAGGCTGTGCAGCGCCAGCACCAGCATCAGCACCAGCAGGGCGGTCATCATCGCCTTGGTCAGCCGCTCCAGCCCGCCCTGCAGGTGGAAGCTCAGGATCACAAAGGACGCCGCCACCGTGACAAACAGGTAGGTCACATTCACCTTCGGGTCGGCCAGCATCTGCGCAAAGCCGAAGTCGGCGTTCTGCCCGGTGAGGAACTTGACGAAATAGTAGAGGATCCAGCCTGTGACAACGGTGTAAAAGGCCATCAGCGCAATGTTGCCGATAAGGCTGAATACGCCGAAAAGCCCCCACCGCTGGCCCGGCTTTTCAAGGCGCTGGTACATATAGATGGGGCTGGCCTGCGCTGCGCGGCCCACGGCAAACTCCATGACCATGACGGGCAGGCCCAGCACCAAAAGACAGAGGATGTAGAGCAGCATAAAGCTGCCGCCGCCGTTCTGGCCGCACATCCAGGGGAATTTCCAGACATTGCCGCAGCCGATGGCGCACCCGGCGGACAGCATGATAAAGCCAAGGCGGCTGCCAAGGCGTTCGCGTTCCTGCATAGTTTTTACATTTCCTTTTCGGTAGTGATTTCAACACAGACGATCTCTGTGCGGCCCTGGGTGCGGAATTTGTAGCCCCAGGTGCCGGTGCCGCCGCTGACAATGGCGGCGCAATGGTCGTTAATGATCTTTTTGCCGTAGTTGCGCTCGTTTTTGGCAACCATGCCCACGGCGCCCGCAGGCCATACCTGCCCGCCGTGGGTGTGCCCACTCAGGATCAGGTCAGCCCCTGCCGCGGCCGCAGCCTTGAAGTCCCGCGGCTCATGGTCAAGCCAGACCGTGTAGCGGTCATCCGGGCCGCCGGGCAGCAGCTGCTGTGCGGTAAAGCGCTTTCCGTTCGTGTACAGGTAGTCCTTGCGGCCCACCACCCGCACCCCGCAGGGCAGCAGGACGGAGGTATCCTCCAGAATCCGCACCCCTGCCGCGGCCAGACCGCGCTCCAGCTCGGCGCGGCCAAAACTCGGCTCCCGCCAGTGGTGGAACAGGTCATGGTTGCCCAGCACGTAGTATTTGCCCAGCGGCGCCTTGAGCTCGCCAAACAGCTTGCAGAAGGCTTCCAGCTCCTCCGGCTCGGTGAATTCGTCAAAGATATCGCCGGTCAGCACCAGCATATCGGGCTGGCAGGCCTCGATCTTCGCCTTCAGCTCGGGGATGCGGGTATGGTCCATCGCGGCGCAGGCGCGGGGGTGGATATCGCTCAGCTGCACAATGCGCAGCCTGCCGCCCGGCAGACGCTTATGCGTTGTCAGCGTGTAGTCCGTTGTGCAGAGCCGCAGCGCCCGGCGGCGGCCCCACCACATGATGCCGGCCGTCAGCAGCCACGGCGTTATGCCGCCCAGCCAAAAAATACGCCAAACTGCCAGCGGCACGCCGCCGACACGCCGCAGCACCAGCCCAATGCCGGTGCCGATGCAGTAAAAGGTCACCAGATGCCCGACAAAGACGATGCCAAGGCCCAGCGGGTCCCGGCTGATATAGGCCAGCAGCGCCATCAGCACCAGCGGCAGGCCGTAATACAGGACCGGCCACTGTGCCGCAAGCTGCAGCGGCGGCAGCTGTAAAAAGTTGAGATACAGCAAAATATCCAGCGCCGCCTGCCCCAGACGGGGAAGAACAAATTGGAAAAAAGGATGATACATACTAAAGCCTTTTTGTTTTCGCCCCGGGGCGAAAACTCCACCATATTTATTATTTATTATTTCTTATTTATTATTTGCAAAAAATAACCCCGCACCTCGCGGCACGGGGGCTAAAATGTAGTTTTTACTGTTCCTTTGCCTTGATAGCCGCGTCAATCGCGCGGGCAGCTTCCTTACCGGCGCCCATCGCCAGAATGACGGTAGCGGCGCCGGTCACGGCGTCACCGCCGGCGTAGACCATCGGGCGGGTGGTCAGGCCGTCAGGGCCGTTGGTAATCAGGCAGCCGTGCTTGTCGGCGTCCAGACCGGGGGTGGTCGAGCGAATCAGCGGGTTGGGGCTGGTGCCCAGCGCCATAATCATGGTGTCAACCTCCAGCTCGAACTCGCTGCCCTCCTTCACGATGGGACGGCGGCGGCCGGAAGCATCGGGCTCACCCAGCTCCATCTCCACGCAGGTCATACCCTTGACCCAGCCGTTCTCGTCGCCCAGCACCTCGGTGGGATTGGTCAGCGTCTTAAAGACGATGCCCTCCTCCTCGGCGTGCTCGACCTCCTCCTTACGGGCAGGCAGCTCGGCCATGCCGCGGCGGTAGACGATGTAGACATTCTCGGCACCCAGACGCTTGGCGCAGCGGGCCGCGTCCATAGCCACGTTGCCGCCGCCGACAACGGCCACGGACTTACTCTTCATGATGGGGGTACGGGAATCCTCCTTGTAAGCCTTCATCAGGTTGACGCGGGTCAGGTACTCGTTGGCGGAGTAGACACCGTTCAGGCTCTCGCCGGGGATGCCCATAAAGCGGGGCAGACCGGCACCGGACGCAACATAGACGGCCTCAAAGCCATAGTCGTTCATCAGCTCGTCAATGGTCAGCACCTTGCCGATGACCATATTGGTCTCGATGTCAACGCCCAGTTCCTTCAGGCCCTCGACCTCGTGCTGAACGATGTCCTTGGGCAGACGGAACTCGGGGATGCCGTACATCAGAACGCCGCCGGCCACGTGCAGGGCCTCGTACACGGTCACTTTATAGCCCAGCTTGGCCAGATCGCCGGCCACGGTCAGACCGGAGGGGCCAGCACCGATAACGGCAACCTTATGGCCGTTGGGCGTGGGGGCAACGAGCTTGGTGTGGACATTGTTGCGGTACCAGTCGGCAACAAAGCGCTCCAGACGGCCGATGCCGACAGCCTCGCCCTTGATGCCGCGGACACACTTGCCCTCGCACTGATGCTCCTGCGGGCAGACACGGCCGCAGACAGCGGGCAGTGCGCTGGACTGTGCAATCACGTGATAGGCGGCCTCAAAGTCACCCTCGGCCACGTGCTTGATGAAGCCGGGGATGTCAATCTCGACCGGGCAGCCGGTGCGGCAGGGGTGGTTCTTGCACTGCAGGCAGCGCTTGGCCTCGTTCACGGCCATCTCCTCGGTGTAGCCAAGGGCGACCTCTTTAAAGTTTTTGTTGCGGACGTTCGGCTCCTGGCTGGGCATGGGGCACTTTTTCGGGTCCATGTTCGGCATAATCACTGCACCTCCTGTTTCAGCAAGTTGCACTCGGCCTCGCGGGCGTGGGCCTCAAAGGGCTTGTACATCGTGCCGCGGTGCATAGCCTCGTCAAAATCGACCTCAAAGCCGTCAAAGTCGGGACCGTCCACGCAGGCAAACTTGGTCTGCCCGCCGACGGTCAGGCGGCAGCCGCCGCACATACCGGTGCCGTCGACCATAATGGGGTTCATCGACACAACAGTCTTGACATTGTGGGGCTTCGTCGTCTTGACGACGAATTTCATCATAATGAGCGGTCCAATCGTGATGACCTCATCAAAGTTCGCACCGTCCACAATGCGCTGCTCCAGCGGCGCGGTGACAACGCCCTTCTCGCCGTAGGAGCCGTCATCGGTCATGATGATGAACTCATCGCAGCAGGCGCGGAACTCGTCCTCGAGAATGACCAGATCCTTGTTGCGGAAGCCGACAATGCCAGTGACCTTGGTGCCCTGCTCATGCAGTGCCTGGGCCACGGGCAGCGCAATGGCACAGCCGACGCCGCCGCCGACCACGCAGACATTCTTCAGGCCCTCGATCTCGGTGGCCTTGCCAAGGGGGCCGACAAAATCGTGCACAGCCTCGCCCTCCTTGAGGGAGTTCAGCTGCATGGTACCGGCACCCACAATCTGGAAGATGATGGACACAGTGCCCGCCTCGCGGTCATAGCCCGCGATGGTCAGGGGGATACGCTCGGAATCCTCCTTGGCGCGGACGATGATAAACTGGCCGGCCTTCGCCTTTTTGGCGATGAGCGGCGCATGGATCCAAAGCTCGGTTACGGTGGGGTTGAGCTCCCGCCGTTTGATGATAGTAAACAAAGCGATCTCTCCTTCTCTTTGTTTTTATAAATATACAAGTTAATTGTAGCGCATTTTGTGTAGAATGTAAAGAAAAATGTAAAGTGGATTCCACGGATTCTGTGAACGAAATCGAAACTTTTCAGGGAAAAGCCGCGTGCGGGCAATGCCCGCTCCTACAGACAGATGCAGCGGCAGGATTCCCCGGTAAAGGCCGTTGCCTGGCAACCCGCTTTTTTCCCCATAAAAACAAAAAAACGAGACGGCCACTGCCCCGTCTCGTTTTTTCTTAAAAGAAGGAGAAAAACAGAACGTCTCGCCGGCGCCTGAATGCGAACGGAACCACCCCTCTACAAGTGATACCCTCCCTACGGATTCGGCAGGGCGCTCTGGTATTCTTCCTCTTTACTTTTCCCCCGAAAGCCTCTCGCCTTCGATGGTTATATAGTACACCTTTTTTGTCGAATTTGCAAGATGCGTGATTGTACAATGTGCTGTAATTCACCTATGCACTTTTGTGCAGTTTGCACAGTCGTTCACAGTTATTTCATACAAAAAGCGCCTGTGGCGTTCAAATCCACAGGCGCAAGAAATATGCGTTTTGTTCTGTTGTAACCGCTTATTCCACAGGAACAATCCAGCCCTTGGTGTCGGGCAGCTTGCCCCACTGGATGCCGGTCAGGGTGTCATACAGCTTCTGGGTCAGCTCGCCAATCTTGCCGCCGCTGATGTGGGCAACCTTGCCCTCCCAGTCCAGCTCCTTGACGGGGGAGACAACGGCAGCCGTGCCGGTGCCAAAGACTTCCTCCAGCTTGCCCTCGT
>OGYE01002366.1_pt1 | contig 11590 bp, 12 predicted proteins | sample 1576471 | NCBI WGS metagenome assembly OGYE01 (sample SAMEA3541532, study PRJEB24748) | human gut metagenome | biome: human gut; feature: human-associated habitat; material: faeces | place: China | collected 2012
CGTAGTGTGCGGCGGCGGTGGGCGAAGTGAACGTCGTGGCGAAGATGCGCGAGGTCGGGGCTGTGATCGGCGGTGAGGGTAACGGAGGGGTGATCTATCCGGAACTTCACTACGGCCGCGATGCGCTGGTCGGCGTAGCGCTGTTTCTGACTCATCTGGCCCGAACGGGACTGAGCGCCTCGGCGCTGCGGGCCACGTATCCCCCGTACTTTATTTCCAAGAACAAGATCGAGCTGACGCCGGCGATCGACGTGGATAAAGTACTGCGTGAGATAAAGGAGCGTTATGCCGGTGAAAACGTGAACGATATAGACGGCGTGAAGATCGACTTCGCGGAAAACTGGGTGCACCTGCGCAAGTCGAACACCGAGCCGATCATCCGCGTCTACACCGAGGCGAAATCCATGGCGGAAGCCGATGCGCTGGCGCAGCGTTTCATCGGCGAGATAAAAGCGATATGCAACATTTAATTTATAGATTATGAAAAGTGGAATTTTGATCCTCGCGGCGGCCGCCCTGCTTGCGGCCTGCGGCGGAAATACACAGAAAAAAGCTGCTTCCGGCGGTGCCGAAACCGTCGCCGAAGCGCCCGACATGCATACGGCCGAGACCTCGCTCGACTATCAGGGAACCTATGCTGGAACGCTTCCGGCAGCGGATTGTCCGGGCATCGAGACCCGTCTGACACTGAAAAAGGACGGCACTTTCGACCTGCTGCCGAAGAAGGAAGTTGTTAAGCTGGAGCTGGAGATGGCTAAGCTGGACAAGTACCTGGGCGGCGTTAAGAACATGAAGACCCTGCCGAAGGCTATGTTCATTGTTGACCCGCACAAGGAGCGCATCGCTGTTTCCGAAGCTCGCAAGCTGAACATCCCCATTGTTGCTATCGTTGATACCAACTGCGATCCCGATGAGATCGATTACGTCATCCCCGGCAACGACGACGCTATCCGCGCTGTCAAACTGATCTCCGGCGCTATGGCTGATGCTGTGCTGGAAGGCAAGCAGGGTAAGCAGGATGCTCCCGCTGCCGAAGAGGCCGCCAAGGCTGAATAAGCCCGATCCCGCCCGAAACTGTTTGTACACCTAAATTCAGAAAGGACGAATGAACATGGCTGTTTCTGCAAAGGACGTTATGGAACTGCGCCGCCAGACTGACTGCGGCATGATGGAATGCAAGAAGGCTCTTGTCAAGGCTGATGGCGACATCAATAAGGCTATCGAGATTCTGCGTGAAGAGGGTCTGGCTACTGCCGCTAAGAAGGCTGGCCGTATCGCTGCTGAAGGCATGGTTTACGCTGTTGCTACCGCTAACGGTGCTGTTGTTGTTGAAGTCAACGCTGAGACCGACTTTGTTGCCAAGAACGATAAGTTCGTTGAGTTCACCAAAGATCTGGCCAATGTTGTTGCTGAGCAGAAGCCCGCTGATGTTGAGGCTCTGATGGGCTGCAAGATGGGCGAAGGCACTGTTGACGAAGCTCTGAAGGCTCTGATTCTGGTCATCAAGGAGAACATCAAGGTTCGCCGTTTTGCTTCCTATGAGGGCCATTGCGCCGCTTACGTTCACGGCGGCGGCACCCACGGCGTTATCGTTAAGTTCGATACCACCGATGAAGTTGCTGCTAAGCCGGAGTTCGCTGAGTTTGGCAAGGATATTGCAATGCAGATCGCTGCTGCAAACCCGAGCTACCTGAACCGTGAGGCTGTGCCTGCTGAGGCTATCGAGAACGAGAAGAAGATTATCATCGCTCAGATGGCTAACGATCCGAAGGCCGCCAACAAGCCCGACGCTATCAAAGAGAAGATGGCTACCGGCCGTCTGGGCAAGTTCTACAAGGAGAACTGCCTGGTCGATCAGGCTTTCATCAAGGATGGCAACATGGACGTGAACGCCTATGTGAACGCTACCGCTAAGAAGCTGGGCGGCGATATCAAGATCGTCGAGTACACCCACTTCATCAAGGGCGAAGGCCTGGAAAAGCGCGTTGACGACTTCGCTGCTGAAGTTGCCGCCGCTGTTAAGGGTTAATTAGCTGATTGCTTTCTGAAAGAGCACTTTGAGAGTTTACCTCTTAGGGTGCTCTTTTTTGTTTGCTTTTGAGTGGTAAAATTTGGAACGCTATCTCCAGAAAAGCCACCGACTTTGTTCAGCTAATCCGATTTTGTGTCTCTTTCACGCATGTGATTATCCTCAATTTCTGCCAGTATCCTATCCGAAACTCTACCATGACCAATGGCATCGTCCTTGATCCGTTCCTTGGCAGCGGCTCTACGCTGATTGCCGGCAGCTCTGAACGCCTTTGGTACCTGTTCCAGTTCGGCCACCATCCCCCTCAGCAAGCAGTGCATGGAGGATGAGATGGGCGTATCCGATAAAATCACCAGTATCGCTATCCCTCTGGGTGCAACGGTCAACATGGATGCTGTTTCCATCGTTTTGTCGTTCATGATCGTGTTTTTCGCCAACGCCTGCGGCGTTGAGGTCAGTACCTCCATGATGATTGTGATCCTGCTGGCAAATGTGATCTTGTCCGTGGGCACCCCCGGCATCCCCGGTGGTGCAATCGCTTCGTTCGCCGCGCTGGCTACCATGGCGGGTCTCCCGGCTGGCGTGATGGGCGTTTATATCAGCATCAATACCCTATGCGATATGGGCGCTACCTGCGTGAACGTTATTGGCGATATGGCAGGCTGCGTGGTGCTGAAAGAGAAAATTAAGCTGGATGACTGACACAGTTCCCACAAAACAAAATAACAAGTTACATTTGGGCGGGCAGCGACGAAAAACAACTGCCCGCCTTTTTGCTGCCTGCTTTGCTTTCAGCGGAAAAAGATGCTAAAATAAAGCAGTTGAAAAATCACACCGGAAGGGGAGCGCACAAAAACGCAAGATGGACGATAAAATAAAGAATATCTCAAAGCCCGGCGTGGCATATTATCATCTGCCGGGGCTGTTTGAATTTTATGGGCTGTACCGCATGTTCCTGCCGCTGTTCTATCATCACAGAGAATATTTTTACAACTGGTGCGCCATCGGCTCCATTTATGGGGCCCTGGGCGACTGTATCTGGGGTGGCGGCCGCACAAGTTTTGGCGTGCAGGACCCCGAAGATGTTATGGATCTGATGCGCGAATATGGGATATCCGCCCGGCTGACATTCAGTAACTCACTGCTGCGTGAAGAACACCTGGCGGACATAAAGTGCAACGCCCTGTGTAAGCTGTTTGAAAATAGCGGCGGCGCACAAAACGGCGTTATTGTCCATTCGGACTTGCTGCTCAGATATCTGGAAAGCCGTTATCCGGGGCTTTACTTTGTTTCATCTACAACCAAGGTGCTCACGGAATTCCCGCAGTTACAGGCAGAATTGAATCGGGATGACTTCCGCTATGTTGTGCCGGATTTCCGGTTAAATAAAGAATTTGAACAGCTGAACAACCTGCCCCAGCCCCAGAAAGATAAAGTGGAATTCCTTTGCAATGAATGCTGCTGGTTTGGCTGCAAGGACAGAAAGCGCTGCTATGAAAATGTAAGCCGTAAAAACCTTGGCGAAACCTGCCCCGACCACCGCTGCGCAGCCCCTGGCGCACAGAAAGGGTATCGCTTTTCAAAAGCAATGGACAACCCCGGTTTTATTGGCATCCAGGATATTCAAAATATCTATCTGCCCATGGGCTTTTCCAACTTCAAAATTGAGGGCCGCGGGCTTGGCAGTGCCTTAATTTTGGAGTTTCTGCTTTACTATATGACAAAGCCAGAATACCAGCTGCGCGTCCGCGAAGAAATTTATCTCAATAATATGCTAGACCTGTTCTGAATGGGGAAACGGCGCAATCGCTTTATTCAATATTTAAGGCAATACCGCATAATTCTAAGTGCCGATACGGCGAGCGAGGCGCGGCAGATGCTAAGCCAAAAGCGCAGATAATACTGGATGCTGCAAAGGTGAGCGCCGCCAGTGGCGGAAACAGCGAACCGAAGCAGGGGCAGCGGTCGCAGAGTGCGAGGGGCTTTTGCCCCCGAAGCACGATGCGGGTACCGCAACCCGACATTATCGAGCATTTTGGCAACGCAGATGCCGTGCCGCAGCTGCCGGAGCGGTGCTTAAGCCGTAAGGTGGGAATTGTGCGGTATTGCCTTAAGAATTAAATGTCAGTTTAGCACAGAAAAATTCTGGAATCCTCTTGCTCTCATGCTACATGAGGGACGTATACGCAAAGTATCCCTTAAAAATAAAATGCAAATCGAACGTGAGGCATGATGATCGAATGAATGATTTTGTTTATAACAGCGGCGTACGGATTATTATGCGATTGCGGAAAACTTGAACCGAACAGAATCTGAAAACCTGAACGGAAACCACATTTTTGCAGGCGGGCTGGCACGATTTGCGATATAATAGACAGCATACAAATCGAAGAGAGGGGAATGTTTTGATGGAACTGCAAAAAGGCCGCCCGATGGATACTACGGGCAGATTGGCCAAAGAAACCCGTACCTATGATTTACTGGATAGTCTTGGGATCGAATATAACCGCATTGACCATGCCCCGGCCATGACGATGGAAGTCTGCCAGGAAATTGACAAAACGCTGCAGGCGGTCATCTGCAAAAATCTTTTTCTTTGTAACCGTCAGGAAACCGCGTTTTACCTGCTGATGATCCCGGATACCAAGGTGTTCCACACCAAGGATCTATCCGCCCAGATCCACTCCGCGCGCCTGTCCTTTGCCAAGCCGGAATATATGGAAAAGTTCCTTGATATCACTCCCGGCTCGGTCAGTGTGCTGGGCCTGATGAACGATACCGAAAACCATGTGCAGCTTTTGATCGATGAAGATGTGCTGAACAGTGAATATGTGGGCTGCCACCCCTGCATCAATACTTCCAGCCTGCGCCTGCGCACAAAAGACCTGGTGGAAACCATTCTGCCCGCCATCCACCATGAATTTGTCCGGGTTAAGCTGTAATTCCGTGGGGATAAAGCAGAATGATTTTGATTATGGCAAAATGATGTGATGGCTTCGCCGATTTCTTACGCATAAACCACTTTACAATCCAGAGTTATACCATATAGTGGTGCAACCGGCCAGGGGAGCTTTGCTTTTTTTGAGTGATTCAAAAAGTGAAGTGTCCCTGGCATTCTTTTTGTCTTTTTCCATGCCTGCAGCAGGCAAAACTTACCGTAATACCGCGGTTGGTACCAGGGGACACACGGCCACATGCAGCACGCTGCCCCGCGCCGGAATGCGGCGTAACGTTAGCAGCCAACGGCATGGATGCGGCGCGTACTTTACCCTTGTTACTGACCACACCTCGTTTTATGAGCGTTATGGCTGGAAGTTTTACTGCATGGTGCAGGGCGGTGGCGAGGAAGAGCCCTCGCGGCTGTATATCCATACGATGTAAAGCGTGTTATTGTTCGCTGTGCCCCGCAAGATGTCTGTAAGGTGCGATGCCCTCATTGCGCCGAGGAAGAACCCGAACGATTTATCATCCTCCCCAATAAAAGCATAAACAAAAAGCGGCGTGAACCCAATCACGCCGCTTTTTTAATCGTTAATGCAGATGATAAATATCGGATCGTCCCAATTATACGAAACCAAGCAATCTCTCTTAATACTCCGTCTCGCGGAACTTCAGGCTGCCGTTATCGCCCATTTCGTCCACAATGGCCAGGCTGGCCAGTTTGTAACCCTCGCGGCGCAGCTCGTCGCCGCCCGGCTGGAAGCCTTTTTCAATGCAGATGCCGATACCCGCCACACTGGCTCCGGCCTGCTGGCAGACATCCAACAGACCGCGCATGGCCTTGCCGTTTGCCAAAAAGTCATCCAGAATCAGCACACGGTCGTTGGGACCAAGGAACTTCTGGGCCAGGGTGATATTGTAATCTTTGCCGTAAGTATAAGAATGTACCGTGGAAGTGTACACATCGCCATCAATATTTTTGCTTTTGGCCTTTTTGGCAAACACCACGGGCACATCAAAGTGGCGGGCCGTCATGCAGGCAATCGCAATGCCGGATGCCTCAATAGTCAGGATCTTGTTTACTCCGTCATCCTTAAAAATGCGGTAAAACTCCTCGCCGATTTTATCCAGCAGGTCAACATCCAGCTGGTGGTTCAAAAAGCAGTCAACTTTCAGCACATTGCCCGGGCGGACCTGCCCATCGCGCAGAATGCGGTCTTCCAAAAGCTTCATCTTAAGTACCCCTTTCATATTTACCAACTATTATGCCTAATTCCGCCGCGTTTTTCAACCCTTAAAACCAGGTTTTTCATTTTTTTATTACAAACTTTGTCAATATGGTAGGTTGATAATATTTTGTAACCAAACTTTGTGCAAAACCGCCACAAAGGCTTTGGATTCCATCTGTAATTTATGCCGATATTCCGTATTGAAGATTTGCCAACTTAGCGGTATACTTTAGTTTAAATTACAGTTATGGGCTGTGCAACCCGTTCCGGCAGGCGTTTGCCCGCCGGAGACTGTAAATCATTAGGAGGGAATAACAATGAACAAAAAGGTCATCAGTGCAATGCTGGCTGCTTCCATGGCTGTCAGCCTGGCCGCCTGCGGTTCCACCGCTACTTCCGAAGCTACTTCCGCTGTCTCTTCCGAGACTTCCAGCACCGTCGCTTCCGGCGAGTCCGCTGCTTCCGGCTCTTACACCGGCACCCCCATCAAGGTTGGCGGCATTGGCCCCATCACCGGCGCTGCTGCAACTTACGGCAATGCTGTTAAGAACGCCGAAGAACTGGCTGTCAAAGAGATCAACGCCGCAAACGGCAGCGATGTTTTTGACTGGAAGTTCGAGGACGATGAGCATGATGCTGAAAAGAGCGTCAACGCTTACAACTCCCTGAAAGACTGGGGCATGCAGGTTCTGGCTGGCCCCGTTACTACCACCCCGACCTTGGCAGTTGCTGCTGAGAGCGTCAACGATAACATGTTCGTTCTGACCCCCTCTGCCTCTGCACAGACCGTTATCGAAACCGGCGACAATGTCTTCCAGATCTGCTTCACCGACCCCAACCAGGGTGTTGCATCCGCTGACTACATTGCCGAGAACGCTCTGGCTACCAAGATCGGCGTCATCTATGACTCTTCTGACGCTTACTCTTCCGGCATTTACGCCAAGTTCAAGACCGAAGCTGAGACCAAGGGCCTTGAGATCGTCACTGCTGAAGCTTTCACCAGCGACAACAAGAGCGACCTGTCCACCCAGGTTGCCAAGTGCCAGGAAGCTGGCGCTGAGCTGGTGTTCCTGCCCATCTACTACACCGAGGCTTCTCAGATCCTGACCACCGCCAACAAGACTGGCTATGAGCCCATCTTCTTCGGCTGCGATGGCATGGATGGCATCCTGGATGTTGAGGGCTTTGATACCTCCCTGGCTGAGGGCCTGATGCTGCTGACTCCGTTCGCTGCTGACGCTCAGGATGAAAAGACCCAGGCATTTGTTTCCGCTTACGTTGCCGCTTACGGCGAAACCCCGAACCAGTTCGCTGCTGACGCATACGACGTTATCTACAGCATGTACCAGGCAGTTCTGGAAACCGGCGTCACCGGCGATATGGATGCCAGCGAGATCTGCGAGCAGCTGAAGACCGGTTACACCAGCATGACCTTTGACGGCTTGACTGGTACCGGCATGACCTGGGATGCTTCCGGCGCTGTTTCCAAGGATCCTAAGGCTGTTGTGATCAAGGATGGCGCTTACGCCGCTATGTAATCTCTGCACAAAAGCAGGGGACCGCGTGCTGAAAAGCATGCAAAATTGAGTTTTGGCCAATGGGGGCTGCTGATTTACTATGTCAGCAGCCCCCATTTTGTTACGCGCAGAGAAAAAAGTGACAGAAAGTGCCTGTTTTAGCCAAAAATACGTACCTTTTGCGCTTTAAGGCATTGTACTGTGCGGACAGATGTGTTAATATTATATACATATTTTGTTTTTCCGCTGTGCAATAATCAGGTGGTGTGCGCCGCCTTGGTGTGGAAGAACAAGGGAAAAAATAGAGTGAGGTGTTCTGCACAATGCAATTTCTATCCTATCTGATCAATGGCATCAGCTTGGGCAGTGTGTACGCGCTGATCGCATTGGGGTATACCATGGTTTATGGTATTGCTAAAATGCTGAACTTCGCCCATGGCGATGTCATCATGATTGGCAGCTATGTGATCTTTTTCGCATTCGGCTCGTTCGGGCTTAACCCCATTGTGTCGGTGCTGTTGTCCATGGTGGTGTGCACCATTCTGGGCGTTACCATGGAGCGTGTGGCCTACCGCCCCCTGCGCGAAGCCCCGTCCCTGGCTGTTCTGATCACAGCCATCGGCGTTTCCTACCTGCTGCAGCAGGTGGCCCAGCTGCTGTGGACTTCCAACCCCAAGAACTTCAAGTCCGTTGTTAGCCTGCAGCCCATTAAATTGTTTGACGGCCAGCTGACCATCTCAGCCGAAACGCTGGTCACCATCCTGGCCTGCATCCTCATCATGGTTGTGCTCACCCTGTTCATCAACCACACTTCCGCCGGTCACGCTATGCTGGCTGTGTCCGAGGACCGCGGTGCTGCCCAGCTGATGGGCATTAACGTCAATGCCACGATTTCTCTGACTTTCGCCATTGGTTCTGCGCTGGCCGCAGTTGCCGGTGCCCTGATGTGTTCCTCTTACCCGACTTTGATGCCCACCACCGGCGCAATGCCCGGCATCAAGGCGTTCGTGGCAGCGGTTTTTGGCGGCATCGGCTCCATCCCCGGTGCTTTCCTGGGCGGTATCCTGCTGGGGATCATCGAAAACCTCAGCAAGGCTTACATCTCCACCCAGCTGTCCGATGCCATCGTGTTTGTTGTTCTGATCGTTGTGCTGATCGTCAAGCCTACCGGCCTGCTCGGCAAAAAGGTCAACGTGAAAGTGTAAGGTGAGGATCATGGCATTAACAAAATGGAACCAAGTGAAAAAAAGCACCAAAAGTAATTTTATCACCTTTAGCATCGTCATTGGGTTTTACATTGTCGTTCAGCTGCTGGCAGCCGCCGGTGTGCTGACCAACTCTTTCTCCGGCCAGCTGGTGCCCATCTGCGCTTATGTGGTCATGGCTGTCTCGCTGAACCTCGTTGTCGGCTTTTTGGGTGAGCTGAGCCTCGGTCATGCCGGTTTTATGAGCGTTGGCGCGTTTTCCGGCACGCTGGTCTGGGTCAGCCTGTATGATGTGGCCCCGCACTGGCTGGCGTTGATCCTGGCCTTTGTTGTGGGCGGCGCTATGGCCGGTATCTTCGGCGTCATCGTTGGTGTTCCCGTTCTGCGCCTGTCCGGCGACTATCTGGCCATCGTTACCCTGGCATTTGGCGAGATCATCAAAAATATTATGAACGCCGTTTACCTGGGCGTGGACGACAGCGGCCTGCATTTTTCCCTTAAAGATGCCGCTTCGATGAACATGGCCGAGGATGGCAAGATCCTGATCAACGGCGCCATGGGCATTACCGGCATCAAAAAGACTTCCACCTTTACCATGGGCATTATTCTGGTGCTTATCACGCTGGTGGTTGTGCTCAACCTGATCCGCTCCCGCGCTGGCCGCGCTATCTCCGCTATCCGCGATAATGAGATTGCTGCCAAGAGCATCGGCATCAATATCACCCGCTATAAGCTGATGGCTTTTGTACTGTCCTCCGTGTTTGCCGGCATGGCAGGCGTGCTGTACAGCTTGAACTATTCTTCTTTGGTTGCCAAAAAGTTTGATTACAACACCTCCATCAACATTCTGGTCTTCGTGGTTCTGGGCGGCATCGGCAGCATCCGCGGCTCCGTGATTGCAGCGGCCATCCTGACCGTTTTGCCCGAAATGCTGCGCGGCCTGAACGATTACCGCATGCTGATCTATGCTATCGTTCTGATTGTCATGATGATCTTTACCCGCAGCCCCAAGCTGGTGGCATGGCGCAAAGAAGTGGCTGAAAAAATCACCGAGAAATTCCCGATTTTGAAGCTGAACAAATTCCTAAAGGATAAAAGCAAAAAGGAGGCGGCATAAATGGCACTGCTGGAAGTCAGTAACCTTGGCATTGCGTTCGGCGGCCTGCAAGCCGTTTCGCAGCTGGACCTTAAAATCGAAAAAGGCCATCTGTATGGCCTGATCGGCCCCAACGGCGCGGGCAAAACCACCGTGTTCAATATGCTGACCGGTGTGTATAAGCCCACCGAGGGCAACATTGTGCTGGATGGCAACGATATTACCGGTGCCACCCCGGAAGCCATCAGCAAGGCGGGCATTGCCCGCACGTTCCAGAACATCCGCCTGTTTAATAATATGACAGTTCTGGATAACGTCAAGGTCGGCCTGCACAACCAGGTTGTTTACGGCATGTGGACCGGTATCCTGCGCTTGCCGTCTTTCCGTGAGAAAGAGCACGAGATGGACCGCCGTGCTATGAAGCTGCTGAAAATTTTTGACCTGGATGCGGAGGCTGACTATAAAGCCAGCCAACTGCCCTACGGCAAACAGCGCAAGCTGGAAATTGCCCGCGCCCTGGCTACCAACCCGAAACTGCTGCTGCTGGATGAGCCCGCAGCCGGTATGAACCCCAACGAAACCGAAGAACTGATGAACACCATCCACAGCGTGCGTGACCAGTTCGGCGTTGCCATCCTGCTCATAGAGCATGATATGAACTTCGTTATGGGTATCTGCGAGGAGATCACCGTGCTGGACTATGGCCGTGTGATTGCCCGCGGCGACGGCAAAACCATCCGCAATAACCCCAAGGTCATTGCGGCCTATCTGGGAGGTGACGACTAATGGGTGAGCTGCTTTCGGTTAAAAATATCAATGTTTATTACGGTTCCATCCACGCCATCAAAGATGTTTCGTTCCATGTGGACGAAGGCGAAATCGTTACTCTGATCGGTGCAAACGGTGCTGGCAAAACCACCACCATGCACGCCATCTCCGGCCTGCTCAAGCTGGCCAGCGGCGAGATCACCTATGACGGTAACCTGATCAGCAAGATGGAAGCCCACAAAATCGTTCGCCTTGGTCTGGCCCAGGTGCCGGAGGGCCGCCGTGTATTCAGCGGCCTGACTGTGCAGCAGAACCTTTCCATGGGTGCTTATACCCGCCACGATGGTAAGGATGCCATCCAGAGCGATTACGACATGGTGTTTGACCTGCTGCCCCGCCTGAAAGAGCGCCGCAACCAGCCCGCCGGAACTCTTTCCGGCGGCGAACAGCAGATGCTGGCCGTGGGCCGCGCCCTGATGTGCAAGCCTAAGATTCTGCTGCTGGATGAACCCTCCATGGGTCTTTCTCCGCTGCTGGTCAAGGAAATCTTTAAGATCATCCGCGATATCAACCGCCAGGGCGTTACCGTACTGCTGGTGGAACAGAACGCGAAGATGGCACTGGATATTGCCAACCGCGCCTATGTGCTGGAAACCGGCACCATCAAGATGGAGGGCGAAGCCACCGAGCTTGCCAATAACATCGAAGTGCGCAAGGCTTACCTTGGCTGCGAATAACCATAGGGCAACATCGCACAATTCCCGCCTTACGGCTTAAGCACCGCTTCGGCGGCTGCGGCACGGCAT
>OGYE01002373.1_pt1 | contig 11570 bp, 9 predicted proteins | sample 1576471 | NCBI WGS metagenome assembly OGYE01 (sample SAMEA3541532, study PRJEB24748) | human gut metagenome | biome: human gut; feature: human-associated habitat; material: faeces | place: China | collected 2012
AAACAGAGTGCGCTCTGATGCATTCTGCGGAAGTCAAAGAATGGAGCTTGGATATTGACAAGTTCCTGCCTCTGGATATTGGGTCTTTAAAGTCCAAATTCCTTCAATAACTTCTTCTGATATTCCCTGTCCACTGCTGCCTTGAGAATCTCATCACTTCTGCTAAGTTCGGATAATTTAAGATTCAGCTGATTGATTCTGCTTTCTCCAAGAGATTCCCCTTCTCTTATCCCTTCTTCTCTTTTTTCATCTAATTCATCTTTCATTAATTCTAATAATGCATTACACATATCTCGTTTCCCCTCCTTTAGCCGATTCTCGTTTGCTTTTACTATAATTTCCATAACAGCCTGATATAGCTGATCTTCTTTGTTCTTTTTATAATCCTCTAAGAGCTTCCTTGTGACAGACAGGTCTTTCAGTGTATCTGTCAAACTATATAACCAGAGATTTTTCTCCGGCGATAATCGATTTGTTACAAGAATCTGAATCGGTAAGATATCTCCAATTACATAATAAATCCCTTCTTCCGGATTATCAATAGTGTAGTGGCGTACTTCTTTCAAATGTCGGATCAGTTCTCTTGGATATCGTTTTGACACTAAGGTGATCGTCAGCTCCTGAATCGGGATTTCATTTACTTTACCTGTATCTGCTTTATAAAAATTTGTATATCCATAAACCTTATAGAAATCGTCCACGGAAAGTGAATCGGATGGTGATTTATATTCGATAATATTATACTTGCGGAATATTTTCCCGATATTTTTATGGATCGGCTCTGCATTTTTCTTTTTAATGATCAACACATCAATTGCCATTGGCTTTGAACTTAATAGATACTCCCGTTCAAATTTTAATTTTTCTTTTTCTTCTCTGAATTCAATCTGCAAGTCTGCATAAAATGCTGGATGCCACTGAAGCAGCTTTCCATCTGCCGGTTGCTGTTCTTCAGGCAATTGCTTTCTCTTTTGTTTCATCTAAGAGACCTCCTTATGTGATTTTTCACAGAAGTTATCCCTTCATCAGAAAACCTCTGCTTTAAATAATGGATTTTAAAAGCATGAATTTTCTGATTTGACAGGTGTATTCTACCTGTAATGAAACCTTTTATATGAATTTAGATGTTTTAGAAAATATGCTTTGAAATAGGATAACATATTTATGTACAATATTCAATGCTTTTCGATAATGAACTGTTACTTCTAAGCAGCATCACTTAAGATAGCAAAAGATGAAAAGATATGGTATGATAGGAGTAAATGGAAAGAAAATTCCAATCAATGCTATGATACGAAATGTATTTTGGAATAAGTGGAAAAGAGGATTCAAAGTGAACTACGGAGAAATCAAAAAATGTGATATTGCAAATGGAGAGGGTGTTCGTGTTGCCCTTTTCGTGTCAGGCTGCAGGCATCATTGTAAGGGATGTTTTAACAGTATGACATGGGATTTTAATTATGGAAAGAAATTTACGGAAGAAACAGAAGAAGAGATTCTGGAAGCGTTGAAGCCGAGTTATATTGATGGATTGTCATTGCTTGGTGGAGAGCCATTTGAACCTGAGAACCAAGAGGTGCTTGTGAAGCTTTTAAGAAAAGTGAAGGAACGTTATCCGGAGAAGAACATCTGGTGTTACAGCGGTTATTTGTTCGATGAGGAACTGAAGAAAGAAAGCAGGGCAAGATGTGAGTATACGGATGAGATGCTTTCGATGCTGGACGTACTTGTGGATGGAAGATTTGAGGAAGATAAGAAAAATATTACACTGCTGTTCAGAGGATCAGAAAATCAGCGTTTGATCGATGTGAAGAAATCACTGGAACAAGACCAGGTTGTAGAATGGAAACCGGCAATAAAAAGAGGACTTTAAGCGGAAAAAAGCCTTGACTTATATTCGCATAGTTTTTATAATGAATAGGTATATTGTAAAAACGCAGATGAGGAGTAGTAGAAGGAAAAGATGCTTTTCAGAGAGCTGTCGGCAGGTGTGAGACAGCAGCACAGACTTTGAACTGACCTCGGAGTTCTTTCGGTGAAAAGATGTTATATTGATTAGCCGGAGGCGGGAGTTCCCGTTATAGAATGAATGAGTGCATTTGACTTTGTGTCAGATGAATAAGAGTGGTACCACGGAATTAAAGCCTTTTCGTCTCTTGGATATATGAGAAGAAGAGGCTTTTCTTTATATTGATGAAAGAGAGGAATTAAGTACATGGGTACAAAGATTGTTTACAATCACAAAGCCATTGAGAAAAAATGGCGTGAGAAATGGGAAGAGACACCGGTCAATCCAAGAAATGGAAAAGACGGAAATAAGAAGCCGAAATATTACTGCCTGGATATGTTCCCGTATCCATCAGGAAATGGTCTTCATGTAGGACATTGGAGAGGATATGTAATCTCTGATGTATGGAGCCGTTATAAATTACAGCAGGGATACTACATCGTTCATCCAATGGGATGGGATGCTTTCGGTCTTCCGGCTGAGAACTATGCGATCAAGATGGGCGTTCACCCGGCAAAATCAACAGAGGCGAACATCACGAACATCAAGAGACAGATCAATGATATCGCAGCACTGTATGACTGGGATATGGAAGTAAATACAACAGATCCTGAGTTCTACAAGTGGACACAGTGGATCTTTGTTAAGATGTTCAAGGAAGGTCTTGCTTACGAGAAAGAATTCCCGATCAACTGGTGTCCGTCCTGTAAGACAGGTCTTGCGAACGAAGAGGTTGTGAATGGTAAATGTGAGCGTTGTGGTGCAGAGGTTACAAAGAAGAACCTTCGTCAGTGGATGCTTCGTATTACAAAATATGCAGACCGTCTGTTGAATGACCTTGATAAACTTGACTGGCCGGAGAAGGTTAAGAAGATGCAGGCTGACTGGATCGGAAAATCTTACGGTGCAGAAGTTGACTTCCCGGTAGAAGGAAGAGATGAGAAGATCACTGTTTATACAACAAGACCGGATACACTCCACGGAGCTACATTTATGGTACTTGCTCCTGAGCACGAACTGGCAGCATCTCTCGCAACAGATGAGACAAGAGATGCAGTAGAGAAATATATTTATGATGCATCTATGAAGTCTAATGTTGACCGTATGCAGGACAAGGAGAAGACAGGAGTCTTCACAGGAAGCTATGCGATTAACCCACTGAATGGAGCAAAGACACCGATCTGGCTGTCTGATTATGTACTGGCTGACTACGGTACAGGAGCAATCATGTGTGTACCTGCACATGACGACCGTGACTTCGAGTTCGCAACAAAATTCAATATTCCGATCATTCAGGTTATCGCAAAAGACGGAGAAGAGATCGAGAATATGACTGAGGCATATACAGATGCAGTCGGAACCATGATCAACTCCGGTGAGTGGAATGGTATGGAGTCTTCTGTGCTTAAGAAAGAAGCTCCACATATGATCGAAAAGATGGGAATCGGACGCGCAACAGTAAACTACAAGCTGCGTGACTGGGTATTCTCCCGTCAGCGTTACTGGGGAGAGCCAATCCCGATCATTCACTGTCCGAAGTGTGGAAATGTTCCGGTACCGGAAGAAGAACTTCCACTTCGTCTGCCAGAGGTAGATTCCTACGAGCCAACAGGAACAGGTGAGTCACCACTTGCTGCAATCGATGAGTGGGTAAACTGCAAGTGTCCGGTTTGTGGAAGTGATTCCAAGAGAGAGACAAACACAATGCCACAGTGGGCAGGATCCTCCTGGTATTTCCTGCGTTATGTAGATAACCACAATTCAGAAGCACTTGTTTCCAGAGAAAAAGCAGACGAGATGCTTCCGGTAGATATGTATATCGGTGGTGTAGAACATGCTGTACTTCACCTTCTGTACTCCAGATTCTATACAAAATTCCTGTGCGATATCGGGGCAATCGACTTTGATGAGCCATTCCACAAACTGTTCAATCAGGGTATGATTACAGGTAAGAACGGAATCAAGATGAGTAAGTCCAAAGGAAATGTTGTATCACCGGATGACCTCGTACGTGATTACGGATGTGACTCTCTGAGAATGTATGAACTCTTCGTAGGACCACCGGAGCTTGATGCAGAGTGGGATGACCGTGGAATTGACGGCGTAAACCGTTTCCTGAAACGTCTTTGGAATATCCTTATGGAAAGCAAGGAGAAGGATGTTCATCCTACAAAAGAGATGATCAAACTTCGTCACAGAATGGTTTATGACATCACAACAAGACTTGAAAGCTTCAGCCTGAATACAGTTATCTCCGGATTCATGGAGTACAATAACAAGTTCATGGAAATTGCAAAGAAAGAGGGCGGAATCGACAAAGAGACACTCGAGACAATCGCAGTACTTCTTTCTCCATTCGCACCGCACTTTGCAGAAGAGATGTGGGAGCAGCTTGGACATGAAGAGACAATCTTCAATGCAGGATGGCCAAAATATGATGAGAACGAGATGAAAGATGATGAGATCAAGATTCCGGTTCAGATCAACGGTAAGACAAAAGCTGTAATCGAGATCCCGGCAGATATCTCCAAAGATGATGCAATCGCAGCAGGTAAAGAGGCAATCGCTGATAAGCTGACAGGAAATGTGATCAAGGAGATCTATGTTCCGAAGAAGATTATCAATATTGTAATGAAATAATTCAAAATAATGAGAAATGGCGCAGATGATAGAGATATTGTCTGCGTTATTTTTTGTTGTTGGATTTTATGATTTCATAGTTCTTAATATAATTTTGATACGTAAAAATACGTTGACGCACGTATTTTTACGTAGTAATATATAAATATGATAAGGAAAGGAGACACAAAAGATGCCAATGAGCTCGAAGGAGATGCTAAAACTCCTGAAAGAAAATGGATTTGAAGTAATCAGTCAGAATGGTTCGCATGTAAAAATGAAGAATCTGAAAACTGATAAGACAGTAATTGTTCCTTATCACTCCAAGGACTTGAAAAAAGGATTGGAGCAGGCAATACTTAAACAGGCAGGGCTTAGATAGTCCTGTCGCTTGAAAGAGAGGTTATTTGATGAAGAATAGATTATTTTATCCAGCTGTTTTTCATAAAGCAGAAGAAGGCGGTTTCTGGGTTAGCTTTCCCGATTTTCCTGAATGCATGACACAGGGCGATAGCATGGATGAAGCATATGAAATGGCGATAGATGCATTAGGTTTGTCATTGTCCAGTATAGAAGATGAAGGAACTGATATCCCAAAAGCATCAGAATTTGAAACGGTGGATCCTGAAGATGGGATTCTGGTAATTATAGAATTTGATATGGCAGAGTATCGGAGAAAGCACAGATCAAAGGCTGTAAAAAAGACGCTCAGTATTCCAGAATGGTTAAATGAAGCGGCTGTTCGAGAGAATCTTAACTTCTCTCAGATTCTTCAAGAAGCTCTTATGGTGAAATTAGGGGTAAATGGAAGATTGCGGTAATATGTCTAAAAATTGTTCCTAAGTCCTCTATGTATCATCAGATCCTTGGATGTTCCATAAGATCAAATGCGGAGTTATGAATCAGATAATCATAAGCAGCTGCAATCTCTTCCGGGGTATATGTGATATCATGCATGATCGCATATTTTACAGAATCTGCGAGCCCAAAGGTATAAAATCGCGCAATTGTCTCGCGACTGAGTATCTGGAGCTTCGCAGGTGATTTCAATGGATATTTGTTTAATAATCTAAGCAATGTATCATAAATAAATTGGAACATCAGATGATCGAAGGAGTTAGGACCTTCGATCAAATAAAGTCTCTTATAAAATTCTTTGTCTTTAGAAAGACAGGTGAAAAGAAGACGGAGAAGATCGTCTTCCATGTCATTTTCAATCAGTACCTGGATCTTATCTTTGATTTCTTTTTCGAGGATATATTCGATGATTTCGTATTTGTCCTGAAAATGTTTATAAAAAGTTGGACGGATCACATCAGCTCCGTCGGTGATCATCTTAACTGTAATCTTTTCAAAAGGCATCTTCATAATAAGTTCTTTGAAAGAGAGTGCCAGCAAATCTTTTGTCAGTTCTTTTTTCACTTCTGTCATTTGTTCAAATCCTTTCTACAATGGAAATATTATACCATAAAAAAGAGAATGTGATTAAAAAAGTTTCTAAGATTGACAGTTCTTTAACATGACTTTTCAAGAACATAGTGTTGAAATTTCTTGATATTTCGGATACATTTCACATGATTTGTAGCCAAAAAAGAACAACAAAAAGAAAATGTTCAAACTACAGCACATTTGGAAAAAACTGAATCTTACATGAAAAAAAGGAAAATGCTAGATTATGAAATAATAGTTTATACTTAAGAAAGGTTCCTTGAAAAGTAAGGAAAAGGTGAAAAAAATGGCAGGATTAAAATTTCAGGCAGAAAGAGCAGCATTTAGTTTGGCAGCAGATAAAGTACTTAAATATATGAACAAGACAGATGATAGAACGAAAGCACTTCTTAAGCTTGTAGATCTTACAGAAAATTTTGCAAAAGATCGTTTCCAGCCAGGTTCTTATGAAGCTGCAAGAAAGATGATTCAGGATCCGGACAACAAATGGGTTCAGTATCTGAATAGACTTCTTGATGAAGTAGATCCGCATGTCCTTAAGACAACAGCATTGAATCTTGGATTTGATGCAATGCTTTACGGAACAAAGTTAATGCATGAGTCACGTGAAAAATATCAGTGTAATATTCCATGGCTGATCCTGATGGACCCAACCAGCGCATGTAATCTGAAATGTACCGGATGCTGGGCAGCAGAGTACGGACATCTTCTGAACCTTTCTTTTGAAGATATGGATCGTGTGATCACACAAGGAAAAGAACTTGGAATCTATCTCTATATGCTGACAGGTGGAGAGCCTCTCGTGAGAAAGAAAGATGTCATCCGTTTATGCGAGAAACACAACGATTGTGTATTCCATGCTTTTACAAACGGAACACTTGTAGATGATGAGTTCTGCCAGGAGATGCAGCGGGTTGGTAATCTGTCATTGTCCATAAGTCTGGAAGGATATGAGGAAGTCAACGACGGCCGCCGTGGAAAAGGCGTTTATCAGAAGGTTATGCATGCAATGGATCTTTTGAAAACATACGGATTGATCTTTGGAACATCAATCTGCTATACACGCGCTAATATTGATACAGTAACATCCGACAAATTCCTTGATATGATCATTGAAAAAGGATGTCGTTATGCATGGTATTTCCACTACATGCCGGTTGGAAATGATGCAGCACTGGATCTGCTTCCAACAAAAGAGCAGAGAGAATACATGTATCACCGCATCCGTGAGATCCGTGGATTGACAGGTGGAAAACAGCTCTTTGCATTCGATTTCCAGAATGATGGAGAGTTTGTAGTGTCCGTTCAGCCATATATTTTTTGCCACATATTCTTTGGTTTCAAACAGAAGCTGATGGTTACCCAGCTTGTCGCCCGGCAATACACGCATTACGCTATAGTTTCCGTCGCCTTCGTAAACATCATAGTTGTTCTGATAATAGCTGGTCAGTTGCATCTTCCTACCGGGGGTTGCAGTAAGAATCACAATGGGCGTCTGCTGTGATTGCGGAGTCCATGTGGTTGGTATCTGCCATAGCTTTCCTCCTTCAATAGGTATATCTATCTCTCCAAAGTCTGCTTTGCATACCTCCACTTGCTTCTTGCTATCAAGAAATACCGTTTCGTTGTGGTAGGCGGATGCGGCGGTAAGGTCTCCCTTCCAATAGTTACGGCTGTCGATGGGGTTGTCGTGCATATAGTAGTTTCTATGCAGAGCAAGTTCCAGCATACCTGTATTGCGGTTGGTACGCATGAATATAATATTGGAATATACATTGTTTTTGCAATACGAGTTCAGGAAAGCATATATCAGACCCTTGCCGAACTTGGTAAGCGCATACTTCCGGTTGATGCTGTCGTTGTTCAGTCTGTCCCGCAGTTTGTATGCTTTGTCAAAGTCGCCTGAATACCATGGGTCGACAACGTCGGAATTGCTTCCCGTAAACTCAAGCAATTTGTGTATTTTGTAATCCGCATCGCCGCCGAATAGTATTTTCATATTACGTATATTGGCGCTGTCCATGCCGATAAACATATCCGCTTCATAATAATCATTTCTTTTTAGCTGAATCGCCTTTTTATCACCTATTGCTATTCCGTGATGTAAAAGCTGTTCTTTAGCTTTCGGATATATCGGTTGTCCTATGCCATTCCATATTTCCTCATCACTCGTTGCTCTCGAACATACCGAAAATTTATCCGACACACCGAGATTATTTGCCATACTCTTAAATATAAATTCAGCCATAGGAGAACGACATATATTGCCGTGGCAAACAAATATAATTTTTTTCACTTCCACACTATAACCCCCATATTATACCTTTCCTATACCCCATGTATACTTATCCGCTTTTCCTATTTGATATGCTGTTATCTCGTCGAGCCGCTCCTCCGGCTTAATAAATGTAACGGTCTTTATACATAAGCGAAAAAGCAAACAGTTTTTTAATCAGCGTCACACTCGTATAAATCCGCATAAAATTATAAATTACTGTTCTTTTTTGCAATATACTTAACTTTTAAATCGTCAAAAATATTTGCTAATCCTTCCCATGTGAGCTGTCGTTTTTCAAACCAAATCCTCTGTAAAAGACCAAGAGCCTTGTTCGGATTTGCAAAATACAGCTTTGAATATCCGATTCTGTTTTTATCAAGATATGAGTAATAATAATCAAGCTTATTATGAAACTGCTCATATGAATTTTCTCCGCGCCAAACAGTTTCGCACATAGCTCCAAGCCTAGGATAAGTCATTTTGTCCGCTTTTTTCATATTTGGAACATATTCCGTCCATAACGTTGCTTCCGCACCGAGGCAATTTCCGTCGTATAATTTATGGTTGGCGGTATCTTTGAGACTTATGTAACCGTAAGGCAAATCAATATAATATGCTTTTGAACTTGTATCGATAAACGGTCTGCCGCCCGTATTTATGTCTCCGCATTTCGTAAAGCCCAAATTTTCGGAAAGCAGCTTATCATTCTTCAAATCCCAACTCCACATAAACGCCTGCTTATTCTTGCCTGCGCAATAATCATTGATTCTGTTCATAAAACAGCACTGAAGCTCATCCTCGTTATTTAAGCCAAGTTTCTTCATCATTGCCTGACAATGCGGGCAAAGATGCCATCTGTGTTTCGGCACCTCGTCGCCGCCTATATGAAAATACTTATCCGGAAAAAGCTCACAAAGTTCATCCACTATGTCCTCGACAAATTCATATGTGCTTTCTTTCCCTGCACACAAAACATCATGCTTTACTCCCCAATGGTCGGCGACCGGCAAATTTCTTTCAAAACAGCCGAGGTAATTATAACAAGCCAGAGCACTTCTGCTGTGTCCCGGAATATCAAATTCAGGCATAACCGAAATACCGAAATCATGTGCATATTTGACTATACTTTTAATCTGAGCTTTTGTGTAATAGCCCTTATGTTGCCTATGATTAAAATTTGTCTTTTTCCTTACCGACCCGATTTGCGTCAGCAACGGATATTTGTAAATCTCAACTCGCCATCCCTGGTCCTCCGTCAAATGCAAATGCAGAAAATTAAGCTTGTGCAAAGACATTTTTCTAATAAACAGCTTGACATCGTCAACGGGATAGAAATATCTCCCGACATCAAGCATAAAGCCCCTGATTTTATACTTAGGCTTATCCTTTATCGCAATAAACGGAATCGTTCGGCCGTATTCAAACAGTAGTTGCTTGAGTGTTTGCAGAGCAAACACTTTTCCTGCCTCCCCACTCGAATACACGGTGATTTTCTCGTTTACTTCAAGTCTGTATTCTTCATTTTCAAGAGAAAAATCATGCGTAAAACTAACAACATCATCATTTCCGACCGGCAGTTCGAGTTTACGTATAAAATCATAAAAATCATCTTTAACAGAACCGTTGACATTTCTTTCGTCAAGCGACAAAGATTTTATGAACAATCTTTTTGTTTCATCTGTTTTTTCAAATAACGGAGTTGGGATAATATGAGACATAAAAAACCTTTCGCATAATCTTTATATTAATAATTATACACTTAACTTATTTTATTGACAACCGTCCTTATTATGATATAGTTATACCATATCATCGGCAGAAGGTGTATTATGAATAATAATAAAAAGAGCTTTGATAAAAAATGGTACAGCGAGGAGTTCTTGAACGAATTAAAGAGAACAGCCTACGCGGAAGCCGACGGAAATTTAACTTACACAGCCAAGTATGCGCCCGATGCCGTATCAAAATACGGCATAGATCCGCGCATGCTCGGCGGACCCATAGGCAAAATGGCAAGGAAACTAAAGCTTGTCCCGGATTTTGTTCTAAACAGTATTCATTTAAAAATAAACGAGAGAAGCCTCGGTTTTTTCAGAAAGGGCTGCGACAGGATTTCTTATGCAAACTGTCATATAAAAGGCGTTTCAATCAAAAACAAGCACATTAAAGCTTCCGACGGAGTTGATATTCCGATCAGAATATATGAAAATGCGGAATGTGAAGGCACAAGGACGGCAATGATTTTCATTCACGGCGGCGCATTTGTCGGCGGAACGCTCGCGCCGTATGACGAGAGCTTAAAAATGCTCGTTGATAAATTCGCCGTTAAGGTAATCAGCATAGATTACAGGCTTTTGCCCGAAAACGCCTATCCCGCACCGTACAGCGATTGCTTTGACGTATTGGAATATATAAGCCGCAGCTGTGGCGAATTCAAAATAAACAATGATAGAATTTTTGTCTGCGGTGACAGTGCCGGAGGAAATATTGCTCAAGCGTGCTCTACCAAATACAAGGGTACCGGAAAAATCAAAGCGCAGCTTCTGCTCTATCCTACCTTAAATATGTTCGGTTTTACCGACGAGTATTATAAAAAAGGATATTCCGACTACAAATTCGAGCCGTCACAAAAATCTGTTTCAAAAGGCGTAATAAAACAAATGCAAATGCTTACACGCTGTAATTTCAAGCAGATAGGTATACTCTCGCCCGACGAATACAATAATCCGTACATTTTCGACGCAAGCGGCAATGTTCCGACATTTATTACAGTAGGCGCGCTTGACTATCTGAAAAAAGACGCCGTTGCTTGGGCTCATAAGCTTTCAAACGCAAATGTAAAAACAAAGCTTGTCGTATACAACGGGCTAGGCCACGGATATTTAAACGCAACCGGAGTTTTTCCGCAAGCAGAGGACATGATAGACGAAATGGGCAAATTCATATATACGATTTTAGAATTGTAAAAGCAATAGGGCAACGGGTTTCCCGTAAAGACCTAAATATATACTCGCAAAAAGCGTCGGAGATTTGCTTTCTCCGACGCTTTTTGGGTTATGTATTCAATGTCCTTCTTTGAAAATTGTTTTAACAACGAAAAACCAATATTGTTTTGCAAAGAAAAGTCCGTTATAAACCGAGTTTGTCCGCCCTTTAATATCTGCACAAGTTTGTTTATGCCTAAGCCAAATTCAAGATTGTCAACGCATAAAAGAA